>JACCDN010916158.1_pt1 | contig 11130 bp, 11 predicted proteins | sample 7441691 | NCBI WGS metagenome assembly JACCDN01 (sample SAMN15323439, study PRJNA562643) | freshwater metagenome | isolation source: river surface water | place: USA:Blue River Watershed | collected 2017-08-16
TCATAAAACACCAGCGCCAGATCATCGCTTGCGCGCGACTTCCAATCCGCTAGCACCCGCAAGCGCTCCTGCGTTTTGGTCGGCAGAAACCCGGCAAAAATCCAGCCGCCGCCCGCATGCGTTAAACCAGCAATCGACAACGCCGCCGCTGCCGCACAAGCGCCGGGTACGGCCACCACGGGCCAACCCTCGGCGCGTAACGCGGCAACCACCCGCCCCCCCGGATCCGAGATCGCCGGCGTACCCGCATCACTCACCAACGCGACCGACTGCCCCGCAGCTAGGTGCGCTGCAATTTTCTGGGCAGCCCGTTGTTCGTGATGCTCATCAGCAACCAACATCGAAGCCCCACTACCCACATGACGCAATAGCGTTGCTGTGCGACGTGTATCTTCAGCCGCTACCACCGCCACCTCGCGCAGAATACGTGCCGCGCGCGGCGTCAGATCCTCCAGATTGCCAATGGGTGTGGCCACCACATAAAGCGTGGCCGTGCTGTTTTCCGGTGCTTGCGTTAGAGTAGCCATTGCAGTTAGATAAATCGTCTTGATTAAAGAATCGGATGCCATACCAAGATACCACGCTCACCCCCAAACAAGTGGCCGGCAATGCGGCGGAGGCCTTAGCTTCTGCCCACCTCGAACAAGCCGGACTACGCATACTCACCCGCAACTACCGCGTGCGCGGGGGCGAAATTGACTGCATCGCGTTGGACGGCCAGACACTGGTCTTTGTTGAAGTCCGGCTGAGGCGTAACGCCCGTTATGGCGGGGCTGCCGCCAGCATCGATGCACGTAAGCAACAACGCATCATTCATGCCGCGCAATGCTACCTAGCCCGTTTTCCGCGTCAGGCGCAGCGACCCTGCCGCTTTGATTGCCTGTTGCTGGATCAACTAGATCCGGCGCACCTGGAATGGATCAAAGATGCCTTTCAAGCCTATTAACGCCATCGCCCAATATCGTGGCTTTCTCTGTAAGTACCTCACCCACCTGGTTTTGATGACGAGCTTCCTGATGCCCTCCGCTTTTGCGCGCGACACGCCGGTTGATCTCACCCCAAAAACACAAGCGACACTGCTCATTCAATCATCGCCGCTGGCCGGCAGCCAGTTCCATGAGCTACCGGACATCATTGACCGCATTCGTGTGGGCGATGCTTTAACCCTCCGGCGACAACCCGACAACCCGCACGATCCCAATGCCATTCAGGTCCTCTGGCAAGGTCATATGCTGGGCTATGTGCCGCGCCGGGAAAACAAAACCGTGGCACGCGCGATGGATCGCGACGAACCGCTCGTCGCCCGGGTCGTCTCGCTGCGCCCCGATGAATCACCCTGGCGCCGCTTGCGCTTCGAGATCGGCATCCGACTCTCACGGTAGCGAATCCTTCGGCCATGTTAAGATCTTTCCAACTTTTAGCCTCACAATATCTGGCCAGATCAAGCGAATTGACGCTGCCATGGCCCATCAGCGACGGAGTCTCCCATGGATTTGCAAGCCCGCGTCAAACGCCACTTTGAAGACAGCGCCCAGACCAAACTCAAGGCCGCCGAAACCCTGAGTGGACCGGTTGCCACCGCGATTGACACCATGGTGCAGGCGCTGATTGCCGGCGGCAAAATTCTCGCCTGTGGCAACGGCGGCTCTGCGGGTGATGCACAACACTTTGCCGCCGAACTGGTTGGCCGCTTCGAACGCGAGCGCCAGGAACTCGCCGCTATTGCGCTGACGACCGACACGTCGATCATCACCGCCATCGCGAATGACTATGCCTACGATGTGATATTTTCCAAGCAAGTACGCGCGCTCGGACACCCGGGTGACGTGCTACTGGCCATCTCCACCTCCGGCAATTCGAAGAATGTCATCGAAGCTATCAAGGCGGCGCATGAACACGACATGACGATCATCGCCCTCACCGGCAAAGGCGGTGGGCAAATCGGTAGCATGCTGCGCGATGGTGATGTCCATCTACGCGCCCCTGCGGACCGCACAGCCCGCACGCAGGAAACCCACCTCACCATCATTCACGCACTCTGTGATGGCATTGACGTCTCGTTACTCGGAGAAGACGCATGAAACTACCCGCCAAGCGCACCATCGTCACAGCCCTGGCGGCTGTCTGCCTGACAACACAGCTGACGGCCTGTATAGAAACGGCCATCATCGGTGCCGTGGCCGCTAGCGCCATTGTGCTGGCTGATCGTCGGTCCGTCGCGGCCTATTCGAAGGACGCCTGGATCGATATTCAGGCCGCTTCGCCACTGGGCGAGATTGGCTCGGCGAAAGACACCCACATCATCGCCAACGCCTTCAATGATCGGGTTTTGCTGACCGGCGAGGTGGCGACCGACGCCGATAAGCAAAAAGCCGGCGAGGTCGTCAAAGCAATCTCCGGTGTGAAAGGTGTGGATAACCAGCTCATCGTCGGGCCGGTCACATCCCTCGCCGTTCGCAACAACGACAGCTTTATTACCTCAAAAGTTAAGGCGCGCCTGGTCAATGACCAACCAGAACTCGGTAACGCCATGAAGGTAGTCACCGAAAACAGCGTTGTCTATGTCTTTGGGATGCTGACCCAGAGCGAACTCGAACGCGGCGTCGAGATTGTGCGTACCACGGCAGGCGTTCAGCGCGTCGTTAAAACCTCGTTAATCACCATCCTTGAAGAGCCCAAGGCTCAGGCGCTGGATCAAAACGCTCGCGATGATGCCGCAAAGACTCAGGGCACCGTCACGCCGCTCCCAGGGGATACCACGACGCAATCCCTCACTCAGCCAACGACACAAGCGGTTAATTAAGACGCGCGCCTAAGAACCGTCCGAAACCCGAAGCTCAAACACCTTGCAGAAGGCGGGCTTCGGCGGCGGATACCGCATTCGGTCGGCCCAGCAGTACCACCACATCGCCTTCCTGGATGCGGGTCTCCGGACCGGGTTCCAGACCGCGAATGCCATGACGGCGAATGGCGCTGACCTCTACATCCTCCAACGCCAGGTCTTCCAGGCTCCGCCCCACGGCGAACGCCCCCGGTTCGATCATCACCGAGTACATACGAGCGGACTCGGCATCCGTTTCTTCCGCTTGATCCGACATGCCCTTAAAAAAGCCGCGCAATAACCGATACCGAGCGTTACGGGCATCCCGCGCCCGACGCATGACCCGGTTTAGTGGCACCCCCATCAGCAACAGCGCGTGCGAACCGAGCATCAGGCTGGCCTCCTGGGCGTCCGGCACAACTTCCGCCGCGCCCGCCGCCACCAGACGCGGCAGATCACGCTCATCCTCCGTCCGGACGAGGACCGGCATATCCGGTCGTAACTCCCGGCAGTAATGCAGAATCTTTTCCGCGGTAGGCGTGTCGGCAAACGTAATCACCACCACGCTGGCGCGTTTGACCCCGGCAGCGATCAAGGTCTCACGACGGCCAGCATCACCATACATGACCGACTCGCCCCCCTTGGCAGCTTCCCGCACGCGCTCCGGATCCAGGTCCAGCGCCACATAACCGATATGCTCTTGCGCCAAAATCCGCGCCAGCGACTGCCCGCTCCGGCCGAAGCCACACAGCACCGCATGCTTTTGCGTGGCCAGCGATGCTGCAGCCAGCTGCGTCAGCTGCATGGAACGGGCCAACCACTCACCGGCCGAAAAGCGAATCACAATCCGATCGCACCAGTGCACGATAATCGGCGCCAGCATCATCGAGATCAGCAAGGCTGCCAGCACCACCTGAATAATCGGCCGAGGGGCCAAACGCGCCGTGGCGATTTCCGTCAGCAGCACGAAACCGAATTCACCACCGGCTGCCAGCCACAAGGCTGAACGCAGACCGGTCGATTGACTACCGCCAAACAGGCGTGAGAGCACAAATACCACCAGCGCCTTGATGAGCAGCACGCCCACCACTAACGCCAGCACCAGCACCAGGTTTTTCCAAATAACCGTCGGATTCAGCATCATGCCAATCGTGACGAAAAACAGCCCCATCAGCACATCGCGAAATGGCTTGATATCTTCTTCCACCTGATGCCGGTATTCGGTTTCGGCAATCAGCATGCCCGCCACAAAAGCGCCCAGCGCCAGTGACAGCCCGGCCTCTTCCGTCACATAAGCCAGACCCAGCGTCACCAGCAGCACGTTGAGCACAAATAACTCGGAGGATTTACTGCGGGCTACCACATGGAACCAGCGACGCATCCATTTCTGGCCGAGAAAGAGCACCACCCCCAGCACCGCAGCAGCCTTGAGTAGTGCGACGCCAACCTCCACGGCCATGTCGGCCGCCGGCTGACCCAGTGCCGGAATCATAATCAGCAACGGCACCACCAAGAGATCCTGCGCCAGCAGCACGCCCATCACTTCGCGGCCATGGGGCGCCTGCAGCTCCCGGCGTTCCACCAACAACTTGGACAGCACCGCCGTCGACGACATGGCCACGGCACCACCGAGTGCCAGCCCGGCCTGCCAGTTCAGCCCCGTCAACATTGCCACCGCACCGGCCACGGTCATGGTCACCAGCACCTGCGACATCCCGAAGCCAAACACCGTTTTGCGCATGGTGAACAGACGCGCCAACGAGAACTCCAGGCCGATCGAGAACATCAGGAACACCACGCCGAACTCGGCCAGGGTATTCGCCGCCTTAATGTTCTTCAGCAACGACAACGCATGCGGACCAATGAGCAAACCGACCAGCAGATAACCGAACATCGGCGGCATATTGGCCCGGCGTACGAGGATTACGCCAAACACCGAGGCGGCAAGCAGCATCAGAACCAGAGACAACGTCGACATAAAGGCGGTAGGACCATGAATACCGGATCCGTGAATCCGGTTTGTTATACTCGAACTCAATCATACCTCTGCCGCGCGACATGTCTGCACACCCTACCCCCGGTGCCATAAATAAATTTACACCCGCTGATCGCGATAGCCTTCTGGCGCTGGCGCGCGGTGTGCTGCGCACAGAAGCCGAGGCATTACTTGATTTAGAACCTCGACTGGGTGAGGCCTTTCTGGCGGCAGTCGCACTGATTCTGCAGAGCCCAGGCCGAGTCATCGTCTCGGGGATGGGCAAATCCGGCCATGTCGCTCGCAAAATGGCGGCCACACTGGCCTCGACCGGCACACCGGCCTACTTTGTGCACCCGGCAGAAGCCAGCCATGGTGATCTGGGCATGATCACCGGTGCGGATGTCTTCCTGGCACTCTCCTATTCCGGCGAAGCGGAAGAGTTATTGAGCATCCTGCCAGTATTGCGTCGCCGGGGCACCCGCGTCATCGCCCTCACCGGGAACCTCAACGCCACGCTCGCTCGCGAGGCCGATATTGCGCTTGACGGCAGCGTTGCCCGTGAAGCCTGCCCGCACAATCTGGCACCGACCGCCAGCACCACCGCAGCCTTGGCCCTCGGCGATGCCCTCGCCGTTGCTTTGCTGCAGGCCCGTGGTTTCAGCCCGGAAGACTTTGCCCAGTCACACCCGGGCGGTGCATTGGGACGGCGATTACTGACGCACGTCCGCGATGTCATGCACCCCGTAGCGAATCTTCCCATCGTGACACCGGCCAGTTCACTGGCCGACGCCGTACTGGCGATATCGCGCGGCGGTCTGGGCATGACGGTCGTCTGTGACATGGACAGCAAGGTCCTCGGCATTTTCACCGATGGCGACTTGCGCCGCGCCTTTGAGAAACAACTCAACCTGCAAACTGTGGCGGTCTGCGACGTCATGACCGCAAACCCCAAAGCCATTCGTGCCGATAAATTGGCGGTGGAAGCCGTCGCATTGATGGAACAACACCGCATCAACCAACTGGTCGTCACCGACACCGCTGGCCATCTGCAAGGTGCCCTGAATATGCACGATCTCTTTCGAGCCAAGGTCGTCTGATGTCTGACGCGGTCAAAAATCTCAAGTTCATGGCCTTTGACGTTGATGGCGTCATGACGGATGGCACCCTCACTTTTCTGCCAGATGGCAGTGAAACCAAAACCTTTTACACCCTCGATGGCGCTGGCATCCGCATGTTGCAGAAATCCGGCATCATCGTCGGCTGGATTACCGGCCGTTCGTCGCCTGCCGTAGCGCACCGCGCCCGCAATCTGGGCATTAGCCATCTGGCCCAGGGGGTCAGCGACAAACGCACGGTCTACCACACCTGGCTGACCGACGCCGGTCTAGATTTCTCGCAGGCCGGCTTTATGGGCGATGATCTGATCGACTTGGCGGCCATGCAGGCCTGTGCCTTTGCCGCTGCACCGGCCAACGCCGTCAGGGTCATTCGCGAGGCCGCCACCGTCGTCACGGATGAGCACGGCGGTCGCGGTGCCGTGCGCACGGTCTGCGAATACATCCTCCAGGCCCAGGGCAAGCTGGATGCCTTTCTGACCAGCGGTATCCACTGACATGTTGCGCCGGAGGCATCCCAACGTCGCTCACCCGATTCTTCGGGATGTACTAACCGCTGGCTTTCCCATTGGGCTTTTAGCCATTCTGACCGTTATGTCTTACTGGCTAGCCGTTGTCTCCTCGGCCGACCCGGTTGATATTGGGGGGCGTTTCCGCCACGACCCGGATATGTTTGCCAAAAACTTTGACGCCGTCAGTTATGACGTGTCCGGACAGCGCAAAGCGGGCCTGCGCGGCAACGAACTGCGTCATTATCCGGACGACGAAACGTCGGTCATTCAAAGTCCCTTTCTCCAGCGCTTTTCAAATTCAACACCGGCCTCCACCGTCACAGCCCGTCAAGCGGTGATCAATAGCGATGGCTCAGAGGTCATTCTGACTGGCGACGTCCGCGCTTTTCGCCCGGCGCAGGGCGGCAAAGCGGCCGTCACACTCACCGCGCCCCACATGTTGGTGCTCGTCGATGAAGAACGCGCCCGGACACCTGGCTTTGCGCGCATTCAGCAAGGCAGTTCCTGGATCAGCGGCACCGGTTTTGATGCCGACAACGTGACCCAGACCTATCATTTCCGCAGCAACGTCACCGGCTCGTATAAACGCTAATATGCACGCCTCTCGAACCTTACTGATGGGCTGCCTAGTCATACTGGTCAACGGCCCCGTGTTGGCAGACCGGGGAGACAGCAGCAAACCCATGAACTTCAGCGCCCAGAGCGCCAGCATGGACGACCTGCGCAAGACCTATCAGTATGTGGGCAACGTACGCATGAGCCAGGGCACCCGCCAATTGACGTCGGATAAGGTTAGCATCAAACAGGATGCCGCGGGCTTCAGCAAAAGCATTGCCTATGGCACTGCGCAGAAACTGGCGCACGTCAAACAACGTGAGAACGATGGTAAAGGCTGGATGGAAGGCTGGGGCGAGCGGATCGAATACGATGACCGTACCGACAAGTTCTTTTTCTTCGACCAGGCCCATATCAAAACATCGACGGATGATGTCAAAGGCGAGGTCATCATCTATGACAACGTGACCGAGCGTTATCAGATCCTGGCCAAGGGTCAACCCATTCCGAACGTGAATAAAGCGCTACCAGCACAACCGGCCCCCGCAGCAAAAACCAACCCGACGCCAGCAAATCCTATCGCACCGAGCAAGGCACCGCTACCAACCAGCAACGTGCCTCCCGTCAGCACGACACCGGACGGTCGCGCCAAAGCGGTACTCAGCCCCGGCAAATAAGCGCCGGACCTAAATTCTGCATCAGTCTGGCCGGTAGCGCCAGGTCAGCTGGCGTTGTTCCACTTCAGCAATAATCTCGGCCAGCGCCTGTTCGACACGTGCCGTCGGGCCATTCACGCCCAGCTCCAGATGACGACGAACCCCGTCTTCTGTGAGGGATGGTAACGAAAAGAGTTTCAGATCGGGATATGCAGCAACAATGCGCTCCATCAGATCCAGTAGCGCACTTTCATAGGCGCCCGCTCCCGTCAGCAGAATCGCCCGATCCACATCCGGCGCCGTGCTGAAATAGGCACGGTAGTAGGTATCGAGCACCCATTCCAGCATCGGATGCGCCATCTGCGGAAAACCCGGCACAAAGTAGTGCTGATGCATCATGAAGCCCGGGATGCGGTTAAACGGGTTCGGAATAATCGCTGAGCCCACCGGGAACGTGCCCAGTAACAGACGTTGCTGCGTGACGTCTTCTGCCACAAAGCGGGTGCGGATTTCGCGCTCGGCATCCGGATGCAGGGCAAGGGCAACGCCAAACGCTTCGGCAGCAGCCTGGCGCGTGTGGTCATCCGGCGTATTGCCGATACCACCAAAGGAAAACACCACATCACCGGCCGCACGCGTGCGCTGAAAAACCGACGCCAGCCGCGCACGATCATCGCCCAAATATTCCACCCAGGATAAACGCAAACCCCGCGCCGCCATCACCCCGGCCAGCCAGCTGAAATGCTTATCCGTTCGCTTGCCGGACAGGATCTCGTCACCAATAATCACCGCGCCAAATGTTGGCGTCTTGTGTTCCGGGTTATGCACAGAGGGTTTCATTGCAGACTTTCACGGATTGTTTTTGTACTTGAGCGCATCACGATTTCACCTTCAACCACCTCGCCGGCGCCATCCGACTGGCCACGCACCAGACTCAGCGCCTCCAGTGCCGCGACAGCGAACATCAGCGCCGTAAACGAGGCGGCAAAAAAACCAAGAATCGGGATGTGTGCCATCAGCGCCCCAACCGCCCCCAGCACCAGGAAACTGCCGCGAAAGCGTTTGCGAATGGCCGCCAGCTCCGTGTCGTTGGCAAAATTGGTCAGCGCATCAAAGGAGAGGGTTCGCGCATTGAACCAGGCCAGCCAACCCACCGGCAGCACAAAAGCCAGCCCCGGCACCAGCCAGAGCGGCAGCGTCAACAGCCAGCCGGCCAGATATACGACGGTACAGAACGTACTGACCCAGGCCGACTGCAGGACCCGATCCGCGCCATGACGTCGTAATTGCGGATACGTGCTCCGCCCTAACCAGGCAGTGAGCTGCCCTACGATCAGCAAACCGGAGACCAGCGCCGCCAGGCCGTAGCTGATGGCAAACAGCATCAACCAGGCGGCCACCCAGGCAAAAATATCTGCCACGCCGGTCCAGCCGATGCTGACCAGCCAGGAGGCCGGTGCCATCGTCAGAAACTGCGCCGACAAGGGCTGCAATGCCGTCGCCAGCAACAGCACCAGGCTGCCCACGGCAATGGCGACCGGGATGGACAATAATTTCCACAGCGCCGGGTTACGCACTGCGGTCAGGCTGCGCCAGAATACCCGTGTTACAAATACCAGATCCAATCCGACTTCCTTTCTAGGCATGACTCAACTGCTGCCACGCTTTTTCCAAACGCTTCACCGACACCGGCAAAGGCGTTTTTAATTCTTGTGCAAACAGGCTGACCCGCAACTCTTCGAGTTGCCAGCGAAACTGGTTCAACCGCTCATCCTGCACGCCACTGCGCGCCAGATCACGGGACCGCCGCTCGTAAGACTGCCACAAATGTCCCCATTCGGCGAGTGCAGCCAGATCACGCGTCAGCGCTGCGGTCCCACCGCTTTTAAGACGATCAAGCCGTACGCTATGTGCCTTGAGATATCTGGGTAAGTGCTGCAAATGATCTCGGTCAATCTCCCGCACAAAGCGCGGTGTGATCAGACGATTCAAATGGGCATCGATATCCGCCACCACCGCCGGCCAGGCTTTGGCGGTCAGCAGTTTTTTACGTACGCCAGTCCATTCATCGAGAATCTGACGCACCAGGCGCACCCGTTCCTGAATCAGCAAACCGAGGCGTTCACGCCCTCGCTGGGCCGCTGCCGTGAAGGCTGCTGCATCACGCGGCCACTCGGCCTCTTTATCCGGCAAGCACGCTTGTTGGAGTGCTGCCCACAAAATCTGCTGTACCAGCTCTGCGACATCGCCCAGTGGCATATAACGCATACCGAGCTCGCTATCTTTACGTAACTGCTTTTCGAAACCTTTCCAGGGCTCAGACAACGCCAGGGCAAATAGGCGCAGCAACCCCTGCCGATGCACCAGTCGGGCCGCATCCGGCGAGTCATACACACGGATGGACACCGAATCACCCTCATCTTGCAGCGCCGGGTAGCCATAGACCGTCTGGCCATCGACCACGAGCTCCATGAGCTCCGGCAGCACGCCGAAATCCCAGGCCAGGATACCCGCCGTCTTCATCATTGCAGGCTGGCCCGGCTTAGAAGCGGCTGCATCACCCCCCACGAGCGGTGGCTCAGGCCGCGACGGTTCCTGTCGCACCTGACGCTGGACGGCGGCCTGTGCCGATTCACTAAAGGCCTGACGCGCTTCCTGCGCCCAGCGTGCGCGTAACTCACTCAGACTACGCGACTGATCCCGCTGTCGGCCTTCGGCATCGACCAGACGGAAATTCATGCGCAGATGCGGCGGCAAGGACTCCGGTGCAAAGGCATCCGGCGTCAGCGTCCAGCCACGCGCATTCAAACCGCGCTCGAACAGTATGTGATGCATCAACGCCGCCAGCAAACCTGCCCGGCTTTTATCGCGCAGATCCCTCGCCCCGGCGTGAGCCGCGATGAACTCGTCGGCAAAGGTCGGCAATGGCACCAACTTACTGCGGTAACGTTGCGGTAACTGCTTGAGGAGTTGCAACACCTTGTCGCGCAATAGACCCGGCACCAGCCACTCACAGGCTTCTATCGATAAGCGGTTCAGATGCGCCAGCGGCAATGTGAGCGTCACCCCATCATCCGCAGCGCCCGGCGCAAAGTGATACGACAGATCGTAACGCGCCCCGCCAATCTCGATCTCCGGCGGAAAGTTATCTGTCGTCACACCACCGGCCTCATGGCGCATCAGGTCATCACGGTCCAGATACAGGCATTTCGGATTCGCTTTTTCCGCCTCACGCCGCCAGGCATCAAAACCGGCACCGTTCACGATATCGGCAGGGATACGGGCATCGTAAAAAGCCTCGATCAGGGCATCATCGACCAGCACATCCTGGCGCCGTTGTTTATGCTCGAGCAGTTCGATCTCGGTAATCAGCTTCTGATTGTGCTTATAGAATGGCCAGCGATTGACCCAGGCCGCATCAATCTCGCCGGCGACCAGGCCTTCACGGATAAAAATCTCGCGTGACGCCGCCGGATCCAGCGGACCGAAATGA
>JACCDN010492398.1_pt1 | contig 11127 bp, 8 predicted proteins | sample 7441691 | NCBI WGS metagenome assembly JACCDN01 (sample SAMN15323439, study PRJNA562643) | freshwater metagenome | isolation source: river surface water | place: USA:Blue River Watershed | collected 2017-08-16
AAATAGAAACCATTCAACCTACAGTATTTTTAATTTCAGTTCCTTTTCCAGGGAATTTATACTCGGCTTTTCGTTCAGCACAATGGATCAAAGAAAATCATCCCGAAATTAAAATTTTGATGGGAGGTGGTTTTGCGAATACCGAATTACGTTCACTTTCGGATGAACGAGTTTTTGAGTTTTTTGACTTTATTACGTTGGATGACGGCGAATTGCCGATTGAATTGATTGTAGAAAATTTAGAATCCGGGTCAAATGCCGAATTCAAACGCACTTTTTTGCTGGAAAATAGCAAAGTGGTATATAAAAATGATTCCTCTCGACACGATTACAAACAGTCACAAGTGGGAACGCCAGATTATTCAGATTTACTGTTGGATAAATACATTTCAGTAATTGAAATTGTGAATCCGATGCATCGTATGTGGAGCGATGGACGTTGGAATAAATTGACCATGGCACACGGTTGTTATTGGGGGAAATGTACTTTTTGCGACATCTCTTTGGATTATATTAAAGTGTATGAACCGATTGCCGCTGGAATTTTGTGTGACCGAATGGAAGAAATGATGACCCAAACAGGTCAAACAGGGTTTCATTTTGTTGACGAAGCTGCTCCGCCAGCCTTAATGCGTGAACTGGCTTTGGAAATCTTGCGCCGTAAATTAGCAGTGACATGGTGGACGAATATTCGTTTTGAGAAAAGCTTTACCAAGGATTTGTGTTTGTTGCTAAAGGCTTCAGGTTGTATTGCGGTTTCGGGCGGACTCGAAGTGGCTTCCGACAGATTGTTGCAATTAATTGATAAAGGTGTAACAGTGGAACAAGTAGCCAAAGTAACGCGCAATTTTACCGAAGCAGGAGTAATGGTTCATGCTTATTTAATGTATGGTTATCCCACACAAACCATTCAGGAAACGGTGGATAGTTTAGAAATGGTACGCCAATTGTTTGAAGCTGGCGTGTTGCAATCCGGATTTTGGCACCAATTTGCTATGACCGCCCACAGTCCTGTAGGAATGTATCCAGAGAAATTTGGTGTTACCAAGGATACAAACGCAGTTGGGACTTTTGCCAACAATGATCTCACGTATACTGATAGTACAGGCATAGATCACGAACAATTTAGTTTTGGCTTAAAAAAATCATTGTTTAATTTCATGCACGGTATCTGCTTGGATTACGATTTGCAAGATTGGTTTGATTTTAAAATTCCCAAAACCACCATTCGTCCTGATTTTATTTATGATGCCTTAGAAGAAGAAACGAATTTTAATAGCAAACCCAATGCTAAAGTAGTTTGGTTAGGAGGGAAGCCTACTGTAAGGAGTTTTATAAAAACTAAAAAAGGAAACTCTTGGGATATGATGAGTTTGACATTTCACGACAAAAAAGAAACGTTTGTGATTCAGACCAATCAAAAAGAGGGAGAATGGCTCGTTAAAATATTAGCTGTAATTTCGGTTTCCAATTCAAAAACGATACAATTTCAAGAACTAAAAGCTGATTTTGAAAGTGAATTAGCTGATTTTGAATTATTTTGGTTTTCAAAACCGATGAATTCACTAAAGGAATTTGGATTGTTGATTTTGTAGTATCTTTTTTCATTGTAGTAGCATACAATTTATAACCACCTTAATAGAGGTGGTTTTTTTATGTTCTAAAATCTGAATCTTGGTTTGTTATGAATTTAATTATTTTTAAAATGTTAAAAAAAAACACGGGGGTATTTGTAATTTATGTGTAAAAAAATAGCTTAAAATAGGTTTTTTTAAGTTTTAAAAAATATAATACCCTAAAAAAATAGGGGTATTGTGTATTTTTATGTTATTAATGTCTTAATTAAACGGTGTTTTGAATTATGAATCTGTATTTTTTGCGAATTTTATTTTGAATTTGATAAAACTGCTTGAAATATTGAATAAAATTTATGTTTTTATATTTTACGTTGATAAAAGTTGATAGTTTTGCTTCAAGAAAAAGAAATAATTCAGTCTTTAATTGAAGATGATATTTCATCTGATTTCGATAAGCTGACTTGATTCTATTTCTTACAATAAATTAAATATTAAATTAAAATCGATTAAACATGAAAAAAGTAATTGCCATTTTAGCTTTAGTACTATCAAGTACATTTACATTTGCACAAGACACTCCATTAGAAATTTCAGGATCTGCTGATGCGTATTGGAAATATGATTTTGCAAAAACAGCTAATATACCAACAAGTTTTGCTACAGATCAGAATTCACTTTCTTTAGGTATGATTGATGTAGTTTTGAAAAAGAAAACAGGAAAAACTTCATTTGTAGGTGAGGTCTCTTTCGGTCCTAGAGGAGCTGGACAATCTATACCAGACGTTGATGGACAGTCTTTTCACATACAAAATTTATATGCGACCTATGCGGCTTCTGAAAAGTTAAGTTTGACAGCAGGGTATATGGGGACATTCATTGGGTATGAAGTAATTTCTCCTTTGGCTAACTTTCATTATTCAACTTCGTATTTGTTTACAACGGGTCCATTTCAAAATGCTGGAATAAAAGCAAATTATGCTGTATCTAGCAAAGTGGGGTTAATGGTTGGTTTATTTAATGATCAATGGAATACCTATAAAGCTGTTCCGGAATTTGGATTGAATGCTTTTGGAGCACAATTGTCAGTAACTCCAGCTGAAGGATTAACAGCTTATTTTAATTTGTTGACTGGGTCTGAAAGCGGTACTATTGTTGATTTGACTGCTGCTTACCAAATATCACCAAAATTCAAATTAGGTTTAAATGCAGCTGATTTTTCAGGACCAGTAACTGGTACAGGTTATTCTGGAGTAGCACTATATCCATCAGTTACCATTTCAGGCTCTTTTGGTTTAGGATTACGTGCAGAATCATTTAAGTCTAAAACTACCGATACCTCAGTTTCAGCTTTTACATTATCAGCGAACTTAAAATCAGGAGGTTTGACTTTTATACCTGAAATCAGATTGGATAGCGCTTCTGAAGAAGATTTTTATACATCTAATGGGAATCCAACAAAATCAGCATCTCAGTTCGCTGTAGCAATGGTATATGGTTTTTAGTATAAAATAAAGTTGTGTGTTTATTGTTTCCTAGAAACAATGTGTTTTAAATAGTAAGAAACTGCTCAAATACAAATAGTGTTTGGGCAGTTTTTTTTAATAAATAGCAGAGAGTATTTATTGTTTTTTATAAATGGAATAAATCGTGTTGATGGTTTTCTCATTTAATACATCATCTACTTCGGTTTGAATATAATGTAGTTTAAATGCTTTAATAGCCGATGATAGATTACGAGTATCGTAACCAATAATTCGCAATCCTTGTTCAATATTGAAATTTTCAGAGGCTTTTTCTAAATTGGTGTCAGGCCAAAGGCCAAATCCTAATTCAGCTAAGTTTTTCCAAGGGAAGAAAGCGCTTGGGTCTGATTTACGTGTAGGTGCAATATCAGAATGCGCAATTATATTTTGAGTAGGGATATTATAATCCTTTTTTAATCGGGATAGCAAAGCCAATAGACTGTTGATCTGTGCTTCAGAAAAAGGTTCGCTACCGTTGTTATCCAATTCAATTCCAATTGAAGCAGAATTAATATCGGTATTTTTTCCCCAACTAGCATTTCCTCCGTGCCAGGCTCTAAGATAATCATTAAGCATTTGGACTACTGTTCCATTATCACTAATAACATAATGAGCGCTTACTTGTGTTTTTGCTAAGGTAAATGTTTTTACTGTTTGTTGTAAAGAATCTTGAGCGGTGTGGTGAATTATAATAAAATTCGGTTTGCGAAGATTGAAATTAACAGTACTAATCCATTGTGGTTCAATTCCGTTTTGCAAAGGTGTTGTATGGGTAATTGCAAGTGTTTTTTGGAATTTTTTCAGCTGTTTTTTATAAGATTTGTCGCTTAATCGATACGGATTAGAGCCGCATGAATAAATAGTTGTAATTACTAATAAATGAAACAAATATTTTTTCATGGTTTTCTAATTAGAATCGCTATCGTCTTTCTTTTTCTTTTTCGATTTTTTAGGATTTTTGGCGTCTTCCTGCATCGCTTTGTATTTGTCTTTTTGTGTTTGGGTCAATAATTGTTTGATTTTAGAATCAGTAAGTTCAGATAGTGTCTGTATTTCTTTAACCTTGTCGTCCTGACTAATTTCTTGTTTTATTATGGCGCCTTGAGATTTGATACTCTCTGTTAATATATTGGCAATAGCAATTTCTTGGAGTGCATCTAGTTTTAATTCTGGTTTTAATTGTTCCATAATTTTACCTACGGTAACTTCTACAGGGATTTCTTTTGGTTTTTCTTGGTGTTGATTCATACCTCCCATACTTCCCATTTGACTCATTCTTCCACCGTAACCACCGTATCCACCTCCATATCCACCATAACCACCACCGTATCCGCCATATTGTGCAAAAATGGTGTTACAAGCAAATAGTAAAAAAAGGATGCTAAAAATGTGAAGTTTATTTTTCATAAAAGATTAATTTAGAATCAAATATAATAAAAGATGTGTAATTTAAACAGGTTCTCCGTACAAATCAAATTCGGTTGCTTCAATGATTTTGATAGTAGCAAACTCTCCTGTTTTTAGATAATGTTGAGTAGCGTCAATTAATACTTCATTATCTACATCAGGGCTGTCAAATTCGGTACGACCCACAAAGTGACCGCCTTCTTTTCTATCAATGATACATTTGAAAGTTTGCCCTACTTTTTCTTGGTTCAAATCCCAAGAAATTTGCGATTGTAATTCCATAATTTCGTTGGCGCGTTCTTGTTTTACAGTATCTGGAACATCGTCTTCAAGTAGGTAAGCCGAAGTGTTTTCTTCATGAGAATAAGCAAAACAACCCATTCTATCAAACTTCATTTCCTGAACAAAATCTTTTAAGATTTCAAAATCTTCTTGAGTTTCTCCAGGATACCCCACAATCAAAGTGGTTCTAATAGCCATTCCAGGAACAGCAGCTCTAAAATCCTTAAGTAATTGAGTCGTTTTTGCTTGAGTTGTTCCGCGTTTCATAGATTTCAATATGGAATCGGAAATGTGTTGCAACGGAATATCGATATAATTACAAATTTTTGGCTCCCGTTTCATAATTTCCAAAACATCCATTGGAAAACCCGTAGGGAAGGCATAATGCAAACGAATCCATTCGATTCCTTCCACCTTTACCAAGGCTTCTAATAGCTCGGCTAGATTTCTTTTTTTGTAAATATCAAGACCATAATAGGTCAAATCTTGAGCAATCAAAATTAATTCTTTTACACCATCTCGGGCCAAACCTTCGGCTTCTTTAACTAATTTTTCAATAGGTTGCGAAACGTGTTTTCCTCGCATTAACGGGATAGCACAGAAACTACAAGGTCTATCGCATCCTTCTGCAATTTTTAAATAGGCATAATTTTTAGGTGTGGTAGTCAAGCGTTCGCCTAATAATTCGTGTTTATAATCAGCACCTAATGCTTTCAATAGTTGAGGTAATTCCGTGGTGCCAAAAAACTGATCTACATTCGGAATCTCTTTTTCTAAATCGGGCCTGTAACGTTCCGATAAACATCCAGTTACAAATACTTTATCTACTAATCCACGCTCTTTTTTATCAGCATACTCTAAAATCATATTTACTGATTCCGCTTTTGCATTGTCAATAAAACCACAGGTGTTAATTACAATAATATTACCTTCTTCTGCTTCAGGAGCTTCGTGTTCCACTTCTTTTCCGCTGGCACGAAGTTGGCCCATTAAAACTTCACTATCGTAGATATTTTTGGAACATCCAAGGGTAATCACGTTGATTTTATTTTTCTTTAAAGATTTCGTTCTCATAGTAGTAAACTTTCAATAGTTTGAAAGGTGGGCAAAATTACGTTTTTTATTTTTAGGAGCACAAATCTTTTGGCTTTTTATGGCGTTTACTCCCGCTGTCCGCTCTATCTTTTAAAGCTTCCAGCCTTTTGAAGGATAGAAGCTTTAAAAGGATGCCGCTTCCATCAGGGCTAAAAAAAACACCTTGTTTTTCAGTACAAGATGTTTTATTGAGTTTTTATTTTCTATCGTTTATAATTCAAACAAAAGAGTCAACGTGACTGTGCTGTTTTTTGTGTTGATAGCTGCACCATCAGTAAGTCCTTGTTCAAAGAATCCTTGTTTGGTATCTCTTTTGAATGTAGCATAGGAAAGGTCAAGTTTAGTTCCTCCAAAATTATATCCGATTCCTCCTGAATATCCTGTTGCATCTCCAATAGTAGTTTTGTTTTTATACGGGCTTTGTTCTTTGCGGTATCCTGATCGTAGGCTCCAAGCTTGTATTTTGTATTCGGCTCCAATTCGTAACTCATTAGTTTTGTCTAATAAATTAGTAAGGTTGCTGTTTAATCCTCTATAATAGGAATCGTTTGATGGCTTGAATTGGGTGCTGCTATAATCTTTTATAACATAGTCAAAACTGATCAGTCCTTTCTTGCCAAAAACATACGCCATACTTCCAGTCCATTTACTGGGAGTTTGTAATTTATATGGTTCGTAATAATTGGTTATATTTGGATTTACTACATCAGGAGCTAATTCACCTGAAGTGTTGGCGCTAACACCTACAAGTTGTTGTGTAAGTTCGTCGTTAAGTCTGTACCATGTAGGCGATTCGTAAGCTAATCCTAATCGTAATTCATTGGTAATCTTGGCAATTGTTCCAAATTGAAAAGAAAAGCCAGTACCATAAGTGTACAAATCATTATCAAATTGCACTCGTGAAATTGTATAGTTTGAAGTTAGCGGAGCATTATTGTCTTCATAAAACCGAGAAGATTGTCTAAAATCTACAAAATGTGAATTTAAGTTAAACCCAATATATAATTTGTCTTTGTAGGAAGTAGCAGCATTAAAAGATAATTTTCCGTTATATCCTTTTGCTGTAATAGTATTTTCGTGGTAGTAATTACCTCCTGATGGTATATTAGAATTATAAACTGTATTCGTTGAATTAGTACTTGCAGGGTTGATCACATAAGCTTGGTAGCCCAAAAAGGCTTGCTGTGCGGCATGACCTAAATCTTCATAATAAGAGTTCTCTAAAACACTCAAAGGGATTCCATTAGCATACGATAAGAAATAAGAATCAATAGAATGTGTTGGATTGGTTCCAGCAGAAAAAATAGAATTGTTTAAGTTATTTGTATTTTCAAAATTGATAGCGATAGAAAACTTTTTCCAATTACTTGAGCTGTTTTGATTTTTAAAAACAAAAACACCTCCCGCTTGATTCAAATCAAATGAATTGTCGGTTTCTTTTGTTGTATCTCCAAAATAGGTTGCATTGTTTGTTATGGAAGTGTTATTTAAAGTAAATCCAAGTTGATTGTTAGCAAAAATTACAGAACCTGCAGGATTTACATTAATAGCAGATAAATCACCACCAAGTGCTCCAAAAGCGCCACTCATAGCTCTAAAACGTGCTGTTCCGTTGGTGTTGTCTTGTGCGTAACGCAATGCGTCTCTGATTTCTTGTGCGCGAAGCTGACTCACAGAAAATGAAATTAATATAAGGAATATGTATTTTTTCATGATATAAGGTTTGAGATTTCTATTGATTAAATTCTTAGTAGGTGTAATTGGATTATCTTCCGCCTCTTCTTCCACCGCCTCCTCCTCCATAAGAGCTGCCACTACTAGAACGCCCATAGCTGGAGTCCGAAGAAGATCGAGAAGGAGAGTAGTTGTCATTATTAGTAGGAGTATAAGACCTAGATGGACTAGTATCATTATTGGTTCGGTTGTAAGTTCGTGTAGGAGTAGAGTTGTTATTAGTTGAATTTACTCTTGATCTACCGATGTTATTGTTTAGAAAATTTTGGTTTTGGGTGTTAATTGAATTCCTGCCGAAAGTAGGTGTTGAGCTACTTCGGTTATAGGTATTTCTGATAGAATTTTCAGAGGTGTTTTGAAGTGATGTTCTTCCGATGTAATTTGCAGAAGGATTTGCATTATTGTTATAGTTGGATCCTCTTCGGCTACTGTTATGAGAATAGTTTGTGCCTCTGTATGTTGACCCGTAATTATAGTTATAACCTGAATATCCCCATCCGTAAATAGGATAATAATTGTAGCCATAGTAATCTAAATACCCCCATCCATAGTAAGGATTGTTCCAATAACCGTAAGGTGAATTCCAACCGTAGTATGAATTCCCCCATCCGTAGTTATAATAAGGATATCCAAATCCAAAAGATAATCCCCAATTGCTTGGGTAATAGTTAATGTTTATGTCTTGTGAGTTGCTTCCCCAGCTAGCATAGCTTGAACTGTTTTGTTGGTTAGCTTGACTGTTATAGTTGTTGTAATTATCTACATCTGTAAAAATAGCAGTGCTATCATTGGCATCTTGTAGTGAACTAAAGTAATTTTGGTAGGCTGTTGCTGATTCGTTAGGAATGACTCTTCTCTGAATTTTAGAATCAGTAGTACCGTAAATACCATCAGTATCGTAATACGAACTATTTTGGTACGAACCGCAAGAAGTTACAGCAAAAATGCTTAAAAAACCAATTATGGAATTAAGAGAGGGCTTTGGGAAAGAAATAAAATTAGTTTTCATATCTGTAGGTTTTTTTATTGTTGCACATTACAAAAATAGTTAGTTTTGCCAAACTATTGAGTTAATAATGAAGAAAACAAAATTTGTGCCAAACTATATAATATGAGTAAGAACCTTACTACACGATCAGAAGATTATTCAAAATGGTATAATGAGCTAGTTGTTAAAGCTGATTTAGCCGAAAATTCAGGAGTTAGAGGATGTATGGTAATCAAACCCTACGGCTATGCAATTTGGGAAAAAATGCAAGCAGAATTAGATCGAATGTTTAAAGAAACAGGACATCAAAATGCGTACTTTCCTTTATTTGTTCCTAAAAGTATGTTTGAGGCTGAAGAAACTAATGCAGAGGGGTTTGCTAAAGAATGTGCTATCGTTACTCATTATAGATTGAAAGCAGATGAAAGTCGCCCCGGAAAATTAATGGTAGATCCTAATGCTAAATTAGAAGAAGAATTAATTGTTCGTCCTACAAGTGAGGCCATTATTTGGTCAACTTATAAAGGTTGGGTACAGTCGTATCGCGATTTGCCGTTATTGATTAATCAATGGGCAAATGTAGTTCGTTGGGAAATGAGAACGCGTTTGTTTTTAAGAACTGCCGAATTTTTATGGCAAGAAGGGCATACAGCTCACGCTACACGTCAAGAAGCCATTGAGGAGTCAGAAAAAATGATGAATGTGTACGCTGATTTTGTTCAAGATTTTATGGCGATTCCGGTTGTAAAAGGATTGAAAACAGAGACCGAACGTTTTGCAGGAGCTGATGAGACGTATTGTATTGAAGCTTTAATGCAAGATGGTAAGGCGTTGCAAGCGGGAACTTCTCACTTTTTAGGTCAAAATTTCGCTAAAGCGTTTGATGTTAAGTTTGCTAATGCCGAAGGAAAACAAGAATATGTTTGGGGAACTTCTTGGGGAGTTTCAACTCGATTGATGGGAGCTTTGGTAATGACCCATTCGGATGATAATGGTTTAGTTTTACCTCCAAACTTAGCTCCAATTCAAGTAGTAATTGTTCCTATATATAAGTCAGATGAAGAGCTAGAGAAAATTACTTCGGTAGTGAATGATTTGATGGTTCAATTCAAAAAGTTGAAAATTTCAGTGAAGTTTGATAACAGAACTACTCAGAAACCAGGATTCAAATTTGCTGAATGGGAATTAAAAGGAGTGCCAGTTCGTATTGCTGTGGGGCCAAAAGATTTAGAAAACGGTACTTTTGAAGTAGCAAGAAGAGATACTTTAAGTAAAGAAGTGGTTTCAAAAGACGGAATTGTAAATTATATCAATGACTTATTAGAAACGATTCAGAATGATTTGTTCCAACGCGCATTCGATTACAGACAAAATCATATTACCGAAGTAAATTCTTTTGAAGAATTTAAAGAGGTATTAGAAAATAAAGGTGGATTTATTTCAGCACATTGGGATGGTACTCCAGAAACAGAAGAAAAAATTAAGGATTTGACTAAGGCAACTATCCGTTGTATTCCTTTAGATAGAGTAGAAGAGCAAGGGAAATGTGTTTTTACAGGATCGGAATCTGCTGGTAGAGTGTTATTTGCAAAAGCCTATTAAAAAAAATATTTTTTTTTCGCATCTACTCTTGTGCGTCTAAAAAATAGTTGTATTTTTGCATCCGCATTACAGAATTGAGGTCCGTTCGTCTATCGGTTAGGACGCCAGGTTTTCATCCTGGTAAGGGGGGTTCGATTCCCCCACGGACTACAAAATCTGATTAATGCTACAGTTATCCTGAACTTAGAAGGAAAATGGTCCGTTCGTCTATCGGTTAGGACGCCAGGTTTTCATCCTGGTAAGGGGGGTTCGATTCCCCCACGGACTACAAATTAGTTTTGAAATGGTTTTATGAAACAAATTTTGGTGTCTCCTTTATTTGTTTTGTTAGTTAAAACTGAAGTGATTAATAGTAATTAATTGTGGGAGGTTTTTCTGATTTTATTTCTAATAATTAATTAGTTATTTACATTTTAAAATATACACCAAATGGCAAATCATAAGTCAGCTTTAAAAAGAATTAGAAGTAACGAAAAGAAAAGAGTATTAAACAGATACCAACACAAAACTACGCGTAACGCGATCAAAGCTTTGCGTTTGGCTACTGATAAAGCAGATGCTTCATCTAAATTATCTGCAGTAATCTCTATGATTGACAAGTTAGCGAAGAAAAATATCATTCATGATAACAAAGCTTCAAACTTGAAATCTAAGTTAACTAAACACGTTGCTAAATTGTAATTAAATACAATTGAAAAATAGTTAAAGCCTCCTTTTTAGGGGGCTTTTTTTATTCCGTATTATTTTGATGTTAAGGAAAGAATAGAAACAATTTTTTATCTCAAAATAAAGTGTACCTTTGCACCCATTAAAAATCACAGATGGAATCTATTAGAAACATTGCAATTATTGCCCACGTTGACCACGGTAAAACGACTTTGGTTGATAAAATTATGTATCACTGTCAATTATTTCGTGA
>JACCDN010282856.1_pt1 | contig 11124 bp, 11 predicted proteins | sample 7441691 | NCBI WGS metagenome assembly JACCDN01 (sample SAMN15323439, study PRJNA562643) | freshwater metagenome | isolation source: river surface water | place: USA:Blue River Watershed | collected 2017-08-16
CCGGCGTTATGCAATTGACGCCCGCAAAATTGAGCGCGAACTGGGCTGGAAGCCGCAGGAAACCTTCGAGACCGGCATACGCAAAACGGTTGAGTGGTATTTGGCCAACCACGACTGGGTGGAGGGTGTGACCAGCGGTGCTTATCGGCAGTGGTTGGGGCGGCAGTACGGCGACAAATGAGGATGGCGCTGGGTTTCTTTAGAATGTGATCTTGGCTTAAACAAAGATCCACATGCTTCAAAACTCATCGATTCTGATCACTGGCGGCACAGGCTCTTTTGGGCATACTTTTGTGCCCATGACGCTTGCAAAGTACAACCCCCGTCGCTTGGTGATTTACTCGCGCGACGAAATGAAGCAGTGGGAAATGGCAAAAATCTATGGCAATGATGAACGAGTTCGGTTCTTCATTGGCGATGTACGCGACAAAGATCGCTTAAGCCGCGCGCTCAAAGGGATTGATTATGTGGTGCACGCCGCCGCGACCAAAATCGTACCTACTGCGGAATACAACCCGTTTGAATGCGTGAAGACTAATGTGTTGGGTGCTATGAATTTGATCGATGCATGCATTGACCAGGGTGTGAAGCGTGTGGTGGCTTTGTCAACCGACAAAGCCAGCAGCCCTGCCAATTTATACGGAGCCACCAAATTGGCTTCAGACAAGTTGTTCATTGCGGGTAATTCCTACAGCGGTCAGCAAGACTCGCGTTTTGCTGTTGTGCGCTATGGCAACGTGATGGGATCTCGTGGTTCGGTCATTCCGTTTTTTATGTCGATCGCAGACAAAGGTGCTTTGCCGATTACAGATGAGCGTATGACGCGCTTCATGATCACATTGGAGCAAGGCGTTGAGTTGGTGTGGCATGCTTTTGACGACATGGTGGGCGGTGAAATTTATGTCAAAAAAATACCATCCATGAACATCATGGACATAGCCAACACAGTTGCACCCAAGGCCAAATGCGAGATGGTGGGCATTCGTCCTGGAGAAAAATTGCACGAGCAAATGATTGGTGCCGAAGATGCGCCTTTTACCTACGAATACAACGAGCATTACAAAATTTTGCCTGCCATACACAACTGGAATAGTGATCCTGCGCGTATTGGTAACGGTAAATTGGTGTCAACCGATTTCACTTATTGTTCAGACAACAACAAAGAGTGGATGAGCACTGAAGAATTGGCAGCTTGGATTAAAAAGCACGCTGATAAGATCGGCAAAATTTGACTCAAACGATGATTCCCTACGGTAAACAAGACATCAACCAAGACGATATAGACGCCGTTGTGGAGGTGTTGCGCTCAGACTTTCTGACGCAAGGGCCTGTGGTACCTAAGTTTGAAGCGTCTGTCGCGAGTCATTGCGGTGCAAAGCATGCGTTGGCTGTGAACAGCGCCACTTCAGCCTTGCATATCGCTTGTTTAGCTCTTGGGCTTGGCGTGGGGGATTGGTTGTGGACAACGCCGATAACCTTTGTAGCGTCAGCAAATTGTGGTTTGTACTGTGGGGCGCAGGTTGATTTTGTGGATATTGATCCACAAACATACAACATCAGCGTGAAAGCCTTGGCGGAAAAACTCGCCCAAGCAGAGCGTGATGGGTGTTTGCCAAAAGTGTTGGTCACCGTGCATTTGTGTGGGCAACCTTGTGATATGGAGCCAATAGCCGCGTTAACCAAGCAGTATGGGGTTTTGATTATTGAAGATGCCTCTCATGCGATTGGGGGGCGATACCAAAATGAACCCATTGGTAACTGCCGTTTCAGTGACATCACGGTCTTTAGCTTTCATCCGGTGAAGGTGATCACCACGGCGGAGGGTGGCATGGCCGTCACAAATGACGATGAATTGGCTTTCAAAATGGCTTTGTATAGAAGCCATGGCATTACCCGAGACGCTGATCGCATGACCCATAGCCCGGATGGGCCATGGTATTACCAGCAAATTGAACTGGGTTTTAATTACCGAATGACCGAATTGCAGGCTGCGCTTGGCGTGACTCAAATGCAGCGCTTAGACCAATTTGTGAGCCGACGGCATGAAATTGCAAACTGGTACAACACGCATTTGAAACACTTGCCGTTGGTTTTGCCGGCCCAACTTGCGGCAGGTTATTCGGGTTTGCATTTATATGTTGTGCGACTGCAATTAGACGAAATCAAGCGTACACACATTGAGGTTTTTTCAAAGATCAGGCAAGCTGGTGTGGGTGTGAACTTGCATTACATCCCGGTACATATGCAACCCTATTACCGTGCAATGGGTTTTGATTCGGGAGATTTTCCAGAGGCTGAAAAATATTACGCTGAAGCTTTGAGTTTGCCAATGTTTCCCTTATTGACTGAAGTGCAACTACAGCAGGTCGCGCAAGCACTTCAGGAGGCGTTGCAGTCATGAGGCTGGCTGTGATTCCCGCGCGAGGAGGAAGTAAGCGAATACCGCGAAAAAACATACGAGAATTTTGTGGCAAGCCCATGATCGCTTGGTCAATTGAAGCCGCTTTACAAAGCGGTTGTTTTGACAGGGTGCTAGTGTCGACAGACGATGTAGAAATTGCCCGAGTGGCTGTAGCCTATGGAGCCGAGGCCCCATTTGTAAGACCCGCAGAGTTGTCTGACGATTATGTGGGCACGATTCCAGTAATCGCACATGCAATCAACTGGCAAAAACAAAATGGTGAGCCTGCAACTGATGTTTGCTGCATTTACGCGACAGCCCCATTTATTCGCATGACTGATTTGCGGGCTGGGTATGAACAACTTCAACAACCCGGCTGTGATTACGCCTTCACGGTAACAAGTTTTGAGTTTCCGATACAGCGCGCATTTCGTATCACGCCACAAGGTCGAGTAGAAATGTTCGACACTGAGCAGGCTGAAAAACGGTCGCAGGACTTGGAAGAGGCGTATCACGATGCCGGTCAGTTTTATTGGGGTAAGGCGCAGGCCTGGTTAGAGCATAGACAGATCTTTTCACAGCAATCTGTGCCCGTCATATTGCCGCACTACCAAGTGCAAGATATTGATACATTGGACGATTGGGTGTCAGCTGAAATTAAATTTCAATCACTTACAAGGAAACAATAGCATGCTGGTTTATTGCAGAAAATGCGTGATGCCTTCAACGAAACCAGACCTTCACTTGGATGAAGAAGGCGTTTGCAATGCATGCCGAAGTTATGAAAATCGCAAAGAGGTAGATTGGGATTTGCGCAAAAAAGAGTTGTTGCAAATCATGGACCGCTACCGATCTAAGGACGGCACAAATTGGGATTGCATTGTGCCTGTGAGTGGGGGTAAAGACAGCACATTCCAAGTGGTTCAGATGTTGCAGTTAGGCATGAACCCATTGTGTGTGACCGCGACAACATGCGATTTGACTGAGATTGGTCGACGCAATATTGAAAATATCAAAAAATTGGGGGTTGATTACATTGAAATGTCGCCTAACCCAATCATCAGAGCAAAACTCAATCGCATTGGTTTGATGCAAGTTGGAGATATTTCATGGCCTGAGCATGTGGGGATATTCACGATGCCTGTGCGTGCCGCGGTGCAATCTAATGTGCCATTGATTGTTTGGGGTGAAAACTCCCAAAATGAGTATGGTGGTCCAGCTGCTGCGGCTGAAAACAACACCCTGGATCGTCGTTGGTTGGAGGAGTTTGGTGGGTTGCTTGGCTTGCGCGTGTCAGATTTGGTTGGCTTCGAAGGCTTGACTCGCAAGGATTTGATTCCTTATTTTTATCCAGAAGATAACGAGTTGCAACGAGTGGGTGTAACTGGTTTGTTTTTAGGACACTACATACCTTGGGATGGATTGGCTAACGCGCTTGTTGCACATGCTTATGGTTTTGAGATGTCCCCCCATCACACACTTGGTTCAATGGTGAACTATGAAAACCTAGACAACTACCAAACTGCTATTCATGAGTATTTCAAGTTTTTAAAGTTTGGATTTGGTCGCGCAACAGACCATGCTTGCTTGCATATTCGCCGTGGCCGATTGACCCGCGACATAGGCCTTGAAATTGTGAAGCGGTTGGATGGTAAGTTTCCTGCTGAATATTTGGGCAAGTCATTGGCAGACACGCTCCGCCCTTTGAACATGAGTGTTGATGATTTTGTGAAGGTATGTGACCGATTCACCAACAAGAAAATTTTCAAACGCGATGTGAATGGCGCCCTCATGAGGGACAAAGAGGGCAATCTAACAAAGTTAAACGATGACAACTTATGAGAGTTGGTGTAATTAACTATGGCGTAGGCAATCTAGGGTCTGTATTGCGCTCGCTTGAAGAGTTGAGTGCTGAGCCGATACTTATTGACAAAGCTGCTGAAATTGGCAAAACCGATTGCTTGATACTGCCCGGGGTTGGAAACTTTGCAGATTGTGTCGCACTCCTAAATCAAGGTGGGTGGGTGGATGCGCTTCAACAGGAAGTGTTAGAGCGCCGCAAGCCCCTATTGGGAATTTGTGTAGGAATGCAATTGTTGGCAAACGGTAGTTTCGAAGGGTCGGTCAACGATAAATTGGTGGCAGGACTTGGATTTATACCGGGAGAAGTAAAACACTTGCGTCAATTGGGTTGCAACTTGCGGGTACCCCATGTGGGGTGGAACAGTGTGACGCAGCATGGCGAAAGCTGTCAATTGTTGGCTCATATTCCCGACGGTACTGACTTTTATTTTGTCCATAGTTACGCTTTTATTCCCAATGAGGTGGCGGATTTACAGGCCACAACAGACTATGGTGTGCCTGTTACAGCAATAGTTAGGCGCGGTCATATTTGGGGCACTCAGTTTCATCCTGAAAAAAGCTCGCGTGCAGGATTTCAGTTGTTACGAAACTTCATTGAAAGTACTGAATGCTAAAGGTGCGCGTTATTCCCACAATGTTATGGAAGCAGTTTGGACTGGTGAAGGGGGTGGGCTTTAACAGTTGGCGACGTGTGGGTCCTGTGCTGCCGTCTATCAAGGTGTATAACCAGCGCGAGGTGGATGAGTTGATTTTGGTTGACATTACCGCCCAAGCAACGAACGAGGAACCAGATTTTGATTCGATTGAAGATTTTGGGCAGGATTGTTTTGTCCCATTGACAGTCGGGGGAGGTATTTGCCGCATTGACCAAGTGCAAAAATTACTTCACGCTGGCGCTGATAAGGTGAGCTTAAATTCAGCCTTGTATTCACAGCCAGGTTTGGTAACAGATATTGCAAAGAGACACGGCTCACAATGCGTGGTGGTTAGCGTTGATGTTCGCTTCAATGAGGGTGGTTGGACTTGCTTTAGTCATGCAGGTACGAGGCAGACTGGAAAAAATATTACAGATTGGGTTCGCGAATTAGAAGATCGAGGTGCAGGTGAAATATTGATTACCTCGATTGAAAGAGATGGAACGATGACTGGATACGACCTGCCGTTAATTGAATCAGTTGTGCAGGCTGTGAAAATTCCGGTGATAGCTTCAGGAGGTGCTGGCAATTATCAGCATATGGTCGATGCTGTTACACAAGCAGGTGCTTCAGCTGTGTCGGCTGCAAGCATTTTTCACTTCACAGAGCAGACGCCTGCCGGTGCACGAGCCGCCTTAAAGAAAGCTGGCGTACCAGTGCGAACAACCTTCGTCACGGAAAACAACAGCACAGGCTGATATGCTGATTTTATTCAGAGTAGATGCATCAATAGACATAGGCTCCGGCCATGTGATGAGATGCCTGTCTTTAGCCAATGCATTAAAAAAAAATGGAAATGAATGTCGTTTTATTTGCGCTAATCAAAAAGGCAATCTGATTGAATTGATTCAGGCAAACGGGTACTTCGTGTATCAGCTATCAGAAGTTGGGCGTAACGGCAACTTTGGGTATTCAAAAACTTCAGGGTTGCCGAAAATGGATGAAAAGTTTGATGCTTTGCAAGCTTTAAGCGCCATAGGGCACACCAAAGCTGATTGGATGGTTATGGATCACTATCAGCTTGGTGGTGAATGGGAAAGCCTAATGAGGTCAGTTAGTCGGCGCATGATGGTCATAGATGACTTGGCCGACAGGTCGCATGACTGTGATGTTCTCTTGGATCAAACTTTTGGCCGCAAAAGCAGTGACTATGACAAGCTGACACCTCTTCATTGCGAGGTGCTGAGCGGGTCCCAATACGCGCTGCTTCGACCTGATTTTGCAGAAGCTAGAGCGGTGAGTTTGGCAAGGCGTCAAACTGCAGAAATTAAGCGATTACTGATAGTCATGGGCGGTGTGGATAAAGACAATATGACTGCGCTGATACTCAAGTCGGTTCAAGCTGCAAAGTTGCCCCATGACTGCAAAATAACTGTACTGATGGGAGCTGCGGCGCCATGGATTGATGATGTAGTGAGCGTTGCCGCCAGAAGTCATTTGGAAACAGAGGTGATGGTGGGTATTGCTGATGTGGCTGCAGTGATGTCGCAGTGTGATTTAGCAGTTGGTGCGCCAGGTACGAGCTCATGGGAAAGATGCTGCTTGGGTTTGCCATCTATTCTTGTCGTGATTGCAAGCAATCAAACAAAGGTGGCAGCGGAGTTAAATGCCGTCGGTGCTGCTTGCATGATTGATTGCAATCAAATTGAGTTATCTTTGGTTTCTCAGATCAATCGTTTTGTCAGTGAGCCTAAGGCGTTAGCGGATATGAGTCAAAATGCGGCTAGGCTAGTTGATGGCTTGGGCGCCCAGCGTGTCATAGAACGAATGGGGCAGATAGGTGAACACTGAATCGTCACATGTTGTGCGCGAAATGCAAGCTACTGATCTAGAGATGGTTTTGCATTGGCGTAATCACGATCAAGTCAGGCGACACATGTTTAAGCCTGAAAAAATTGAGTTGTCTCAGCACACACTTTGGTTTCAAAAAGCAAGTGAGGATAAGTCAAGACATTTATTGATATTTGAAGAAGATGCAAAACCAATGGGCTTTGTACATCTGCATAAACTGAATGAAGGCGGTGTAATGGATTGGGGTTTTTATAAAAATCCCAATTCCACCAAAGGGATTGGCAAAAGCTTTGGTAGGACTGTGCTTAACTATGCTTTTATCAAAGCCGGTGCATACAAAATATGCGGGCAAGTGATTGCAACGAACACTGCCTCCGTTATTTTTCATTCTCGCTTGGGTTTTGTCCGAGAAGGTGAGTTAAGAAAGCAGCATTTTGATGGTATCGATTACCAAAATGTGATTTGTTTTGGTTTGTTAAAAGAAGAGTGGTTGCAGCAAGATTCGCTGCTATGAGAAATAGTTTAATCAACGAGGGCCTTGATGAAACCATACATCACAATTGATGGCAAAAAAATTGGTGCAGAGTTCGCCCCTTATGTGATAGCAGAGCTTTCGGCCAATCACAATGGAAAACTAGAAACAGCTTTGAACATTATTGAAGAAGCTCATCGTGCCGGTGCCGACGCCGTAAAACTGCAAACCTATAGACCTGACACCATTACTTTGAATGCAAACACGGCAGATTTTCAAATAACGGGTGGATTATGGGACGGTCAAACTTTGTTTGATCTATATGAAAGTGCACATATGCCCTGGGAGTGGCACGCCCCATTGTTTGAACGAGCGCGAAAGTTGGGGATCACGATTTTTAGCTCGCCCTTTGATAGCACAGCGGTTGATCTGCTGGAGAGATTAAATGCGCCCGCCTACAAAATTGCATCGTTTGAAGTCATAGACTTGCCGCTCATCAAATATGTAGCTAGCACCAATAAGCCAATGATCATTTCGACCGGTATGGCAAATGCTGAGGAAATTGAAGAAGCAATTGATGCGGCATATGAAGGAGGGTGTAAAGAGGTAGCTGTTTTACATTGTGTGAGCGGCTATCCTGCGCCCGCTGAAGATTACAACTTGCGAACAATTCCAGACATGATGGCAAGATACGGCTTGGTAACTGGGTTGTCTGACCATACATTGGACAACACAACAGCTATCGTGAGTGTGGCAATGGGAGCTTCCATAATTGAAAAACATTTCACCCTGAATCGACTTGGTGGGGGGGCTGACGATAGTTTTTCAATAGAGCCTGCTGAGTTAAAGGCTTTATGCGAAGGTGCACGCACCGCATGGTCGGCATTGGGGAGTATTGACTACGGTCGAAAATCTAGCGAGCAAGGTAATGCTAAATTTCGACGATCACTCTATTTTGTCAGAGATTTGAAGGCTGGAGACGTCATCACAGCTGCAGATGTTAGGAGTGTTCGACCCGGGTATGGTGCCCCACCCAAAATGATCGACAAGATTATTGGTCGACGAGTGATGAAGGATGTCAAGGTCAATACGCCTGTGTTCATTGAATTTATAGAAATTTCCGAATGAAAAAGATAGTCTTATGGGGTTGGTCAGAACCGGATATGGTGCGAGCCATAGAAATCCTTAAACTTAATTCTGAAATAGAGTTGATCGACTGGGTTGCGGATCTCTCTTGGGTTGATAGGCCTTTTGTCAATTTCTTATATAACCCCACCGATCTTGGTCGATTCAAGTTTGATGACTATGTTGGTGAACTAACTGAAAGTGAGTTAGTTAAATTTTTAGATATGTTTTCTCGAGAAAAGCGTTCCAAAGGGTTGGGCTATCACGAGCAAGTGAATATTGCTAAAGCGTACTTTAGATTTTTCTTGAGGGAGTTGCAATTAAAGCAAGTTGACCATGTTTTGTTTTCCATACTGCCGATTATTGGCATGGATTACTTGTGCTATCTCGCCGCTAAAAAGCTGGGGGTGTCAGTCACGATGTGCTACCAATCGCTGTTTTTAGACAGATTTTTTTATACGCATTCATTGGAAGACTTTGGCTCGTTTGATGATGTGGTCGAACTTGAAGTGGATGAAATACCAGAGATCAGTTGGGGGTTTAAAAAAGATTTGTTCTACATGGAGGGCGAAGTAACAAAAAATCGTCAAAAAAATCCTTGGTGGACCTTGTTTCGTGAAACGCTAAGGTATGGGCTAAGAAAAAGCTCTAAACCTGTTAGATACTCTGGCGTGATAGAAAATTTCTTGCAAGCAAAAGAGTTTAAGCAAAGTTATGAAAAATATGCAAAGTCAATTAATGACCTTGATATGCAAGAAAGCTTTGTCTATTTCCCTTTGCACCTTCAGCCTGAACTGACGACGAGTGGAATGGGCGGAGGATATTCAGATCAACTTGATGCGATTGAAAGATTGTCCGACATGCTTCCGCATGGTTGGAAAATTTATGTAAAAGAAAACCCGAAGCAAGGGCATGAACAAAGAGGGGCAGAATTTTTTAGGCGACTTTCCATGATTCACAATGTTGAATATATTGCCAAAGAAGTAGATACATATTGGTTAATGGGGCATAGCCGGTTTGTAGCCACCATAACTGGCACGGCTGGTTGGGAGGCCATAACGGGAGGAAAACCATGCTTGGTTTTTGGGCATGCTTGGTATGTGAGTATCCCTGGGGTTGTTAAGTACACCCCTACCGTTACCCTCAGTGATATCTTGAGTCAAGAAATTGACCAGGTCATTCAGAAAAAAGTTTATGAGGCGCTTTATAAAAAAATGCGCACGGGCATTGTTGATGCTGATTACATCCAAATGCATCCGAGTTATGATTTCGAAGAAAATGCGAATAAAGTGGCGGAGTTTTTATCTGAAATTATTCTTGACAAGCCAAGTTTCCTTGGCGAAAAAGGTAAACCATAGGGTGTTATTGATGTACGTCGCCTTGTCAAATTTTCTTTTGATGAATTAATGCATGCAAGCTCACAATATATTATTGCTAGGCGCGACAGGTCAATTGGGTCATTTGCTTAATACAAAGTTATTGATGCTTGGGCAAGTGCGGACGCCAAGTCGACAAGAAGCGGATATGTGTAGGCCAGACAACTTGCTTCAGTCGTTAAAAAAAATTACAAATTTTTATGTTCCAACTGTTATTGTCAACGCTTCAGCTTACACCGCAGTTGACAAAGCTGAAACAGAGACAGAACAGGCCATTGCGATCAATGCGACATCAGTGGGCGTGTTGGCTGAATTCGCCCAATCGGTGGGAGCGGTGCTCGTTCATTATTCAACCGATTATGTATTTGACGGCTCGGGTTCAAGGGCATGGCAAGAGTCAGACGAGCCATCACCGTTGTCTGTGTATGGGCGTAGCAAATATTTTGGGGAGCAAGCAGTTCGCAAATCTTGCACCAAACATTTTATTTTTCGCACCAGCTGGGTTGTAGGTTCGCATGGCGGCAATTTTTTAAAAACCATGCTTAAGCTTGCCTCCGAGCGGGACTCTTTGCGCGTCGTCTCCGATCAAATGGGCTCTCCTACATCTGCTGAGTTGCTGGCTGAAGTGACGGTGAGCCTTTTGAAAGTTATGCAGGAAGCTTCAAGCAATGATGTGCGATGGGGCACTTATCATGTAGTGCCTGAAGGACAAACCTCATGGCACAAATATGCTCAGTATGTTGTGCAAGGCGCATGGCTAAGAAAAGCGCAATTGAAAGCAACGCCGGAAAGTGTTTTGCCGATCTTGACTGCAGATTACCCTTTGCCTGCGCCTAGACCACTGAATTCTCGCCTATGCACAGAAAAATTAAAAAACACATTTGCATTGCAATTGCCAACTTGGCAGCAAGGTGTGGATGAAATTTTGGACGAATTGATACGCGAATAATTAACATGAGTACAAACACACACAATAAGAGAAAAGGCATTATTCTGGCTGGGGGTTCGGGTACTCGCCTGTACCCTGTGACGCAAGCTGTCAGCAAACAGTTGATGCCGGTGTATGACAAGCCCATGATTTATTACCCGCTGACCACGCTGATGCTGAGCGGTATCCGCGAAGTGTTGGTGATTTCAACGCCGCAAGACACACCAAGGTTCAAAGAGCTGTTGGGTGACGGCAGCCAGTGGGGCATGCAAATTGAATACGCCGTGCAACCGAGCCCCGATGGTTTGGCGCAAGCTTTCATCATTGGCAAAGACTTTGTGGGCAACCGCCCAAGTGCTTTGGTGCTCGGTGACAATATTTTTTATGGCCACGATTTGGTGAAGCAGTTGCACAGTGCCAACGACCGCACGCAAGGGGCCTCAGTGTTTGCCTACCATGTGCATGACCCTGAG
>JACCDN010165667.1_pt1 | contig 11122 bp, 9 predicted proteins | sample 7441691 | NCBI WGS metagenome assembly JACCDN01 (sample SAMN15323439, study PRJNA562643) | freshwater metagenome | isolation source: river surface water | place: USA:Blue River Watershed | collected 2017-08-16
AAAGCCATTAAAACTATGACAGTTGCCAGTACTCGCTTATTAAAAGCAAATGGGACTTCGACAAGCACTAAAAATATATTACCAATAAGGATTACTTCAAAGGCCATAGACCTAGCAAAACCTGTCGAAACAGAAAGATTTGTTTGAAATAAAAATAAAGCAACAACACTGAGAAATACACCACGCGCCACCGCAAACAAAACCTGTGAACGAGTCAGCAACACATTTTTAATATTTTTTTCTAAGTTTTTGCTTTCGATATTTTCAAAAGTAAAAGCAGAAACCGGATGCACTAACAACTCAAGAATCACAATATGCAGTGGCATCAACAATGCCGGCCAACCTAAAAATGGTGGCAACATGGCCAACAATATTACAGGAATGTGAAAAGCTATGAGATAAGAAAAACTGCGTCTCAGATTAGAAAATATTTTTCGCCCTTCAAACACGGCATAAACAATAGATGAAAAATTATTTTCTAACAAAATCATCTGTGCCGTAGAGCGAGCAACATCAGTAGCTCCTCGACCCATACTGATTCCAATATCTGCGAGCTTTAAAGCTGTCGTATCATTGATGCCATCTCCGGTCATCGCAACGACCTTACCAGAGTCTTGTAATATTTTAATCATTTCATATTTTTGCTCAGGCAACACTCGTGCAAATAGGGCCCCCTGTAAATACGCTTTTTTTCTTTCAGGCTCGCTCATCACAGAAAGCATCGAGCCTGTGTACAGATACTGATGTTCATGTTCCAAACCAATTTGATCAGCCACAGCATGAGCTGTTAGCAAATGATCTCCGGTTAACATTTTAACTTCAATACCTTGCGACTGACAAAGGACAATGGACTCTTTCACATTAGAGCGAACAGGATCCGAAAAAGAGAGGAAACCTATAAAAGTTAATTCTCTTTCATCTTTTTCACGCTGACCGGTTGCTTGCAACTCTCGTCCTGCTAGCGCTAACACTCTTTTGCCGGAACTGGATAATTCTGCAGTTATCTTTTCAATTTCATTTTTGTTCTCAACGTTCAACTGACAATGTTCAATCACACCTTCGACGGAACCCTTCATTGCTATAAAATCTTGACCACTTGTAGATCTCCACACGTGCGACATGTGTTTGCCCTGATTTTCAAATGGAAAATCATGTAACAACTGCCATCCATCTAAAGTGTTTTTAAACTTCTCAGCCTTTTGAAATATTGCAATTTCTAACGAATCCACCGCGTGGGGTTCACAGGCCATCAAAGCTGCTTGCCAAGCTTTGTCTTCAGACAAATCATTTAATAACTTGAGCTCTTCTAAAAGAAACAACCCCTCAGTCAAGGTTCCAGTTTTATCAGTACAAATAACATCTACGCCTCCTAAGGCTTCTACACTTGGAAGAGATTTGACCAGCAAACCACGTTTTGACAAACGCCAAGCCCCCGTACTTAGATACAAAGTATACACCAGCGGAAATTCTGAAGGCATGGTTGCCATACCCAAGGTCAACGCCAGAATAAGGCTGGGAACAATCTCGCCCGTACGAAACCACTGAACTGCAAATAGAGAAACAGCAATCAATACAGCAAATATCATTACAATTTTCAGTAGCGAATCGACTCGTTTTCTTAAAGGAGATTTCACTTGTTGCGAACGACTGAGAATTTCAGCAATTTCTCCAAATCGAGAATTTTTACCTGTCTTTTGCACAAGACCTAAACCTCTGCCAGATAAAACCGTAGTCCCTGCTAAAAATAAATCTTGATTTTCTTTTTTTACAGCTATGGATTCACCGGTGAGCGCCGCCTCATTGATATGTAAATGTTCTGATTCAGTAACCAGCCCATCCGCAACCAAGGCCTGACCTTCTTCAAAAACTACAACATCCCCAGGAACAACTTCGCGAATTGGTAAATCTTTGATCACACCATCCCGATAAACCTTACAGGTCGTTGACATGGAAGATTTTAATGCTTTCAGAGCTTTACCAGAACGAATTTCCAGCAAAACATCAATAGCAACCACTGGAAAAAAGGCACAAAATAAAATGATCGAATCGGGCTTGTCACCCAAACCCCAATACAAAGCAGATAAAATCAAAAGCATCATACCCATTGGATCTAATAGAATTTTTTTTGCTTGTGAAAAAAATGATTTCAAAGAATCTTGAGTGACCTCATTGGTACCCCATTGATCACGTAGTTTTTTTGCTTCGACTGTAGACAATCCAATTTTCATAAAGATAGCTTTGTCATAGTAAACACAATGATGGCAATTAAAAACGTTGCAGATTAATTTAACTCGATTCAGAATTACAACAACACCAATGAAAGGCGTCCCACAATGAAAAATAAAATTCCATCTTTCTCTCGTTTGCTTTTAGGCTTGCTATTTTTTGTTTTTGGTTTGAACGGTTTTTTGAACTTCATTCCTCAACCACCAACGATGCCAGAAAAAACTGTCGATTTTTTCAATGGAATGATGAGCACAGGCTATTTTTTCCCTTTCCTAAAAGGTACTGAAGTTGCTGTCGGATTGATGTTGCTAACAGGTATCGCAGCTCCCGTTGCGCTTGTGATTTTAGCTCCAATCACAATACAAATTATTTTATTTCATGGCATTCTGACGCCAGGACTTGAAAACCTCGTTATGCCGATTGCAATTTTGATTTTACATCTTTTAGCGGCTTTTGGAATTTGTATCGCCCTTTATTCAGTAAAAAATAATTTTGTATGTTTGTTTAATATCCACCTGAAGTCAGTTGTTCAAACACAGCTGACTAGATTCATTAAAATCAAGTAAACGTTTCGTTATTAATCGTTTTATAAATTGGCAAAGAAATTCGAAAACAAGTGTTTTCAGATTCAGGAACGTATTCCAAAGCCCCGCGATGGGAGACAATTATGCCCCGAGAAATGCTAAGACCCAGACCAATCCCTTTCCCAACACCTTTAGTAGTAAAAAATGGCTGCATGATTTTTTCGACTATTTTTTCAGGAATACCTAAACCACTGTCTGTTATCTCAACAATCGCAAGATCTCCTGCTAATCGTAAATCAATACGAATCCACTTGCCGCTCTGATCAGATATCGCATCGAATGAGTTTGACAACAAATTCATCAAAACCTGAGAGATTTGCACTGGACGACAATTGATATCCAAGTCATTTTCAATATTCAATTTTAACTCGACATCATTTTTTTCAAATCTCTCTTGGCAAAATTCTAACGTTTCATTTATTAGAAAACTGATACTTGATTTAACAAACGGATCTTTTTCACCATCACGAGAAAAACTGCGAAGACCGCTGATGACATTGGCTATACGATCTATCGTTGTTATTATTTTTGAAAACCCTTTGGTTAAAACTTCTAGATCTGTTTCACCTTTTTTTATTTTGTCATCTAGAAGCTCAGCCTTACTGCGAATAATTGCTAAAGGATTGTTGATTTCATGGGCAATGCCAGCGGCCATTTCACCTAGCGCTGCCAAACGCGATCCTGAAATCAATTTGAGCTCCAAATGTCGCTGAGCCTTCTCTAATCTTTTCAGCTCTGTCACATCTGTCACAATAACTAAAATGCCAATGACTTTTCCATCAAGAACATCTGGCACATAAGAACTAATCGTAAAACGAGAGCTCTTGCCATCAGGCAATGGAATTTCACGCTCAAATGTTTGCGATTCTCCTTGTAAACATTTTTCTAAATATGATTTATTTTGCTGGTACAGTTTTTCACCAATCAGTTCAGAAATGTGTTTGCCTTTGATCTCATGCGGTTGTTTATTAAAATAATTGCTATAAACAGCATTCGCATGCGTATTAATAAGATTTTCATCCCAGCGACCAATCATCGAAGGAATCGTATTCATCAAATTCGAAATTTCTCGTTCTTTATTTTCAATATTTTTTTTAGCTTCAAATTGAATTGTAATATCATTAAAAGTTACAATGATCTGATAGGGTTCAGTTTCATTGTCTAAAAACACAGGAACGGCGGTGACATTGAGCCAACGAACTTGTCCTTGTTGATTGTGAACACCCATTGTCGTGTTTTTTTGCGTTTTTCCAGTTCTCAATGCAATAACTGCTGGATGCTTGTCCGAAGTTATTGATTCATAATTTTCATTCAAAACTTTCCATTGTGGATCATGAGATGTTTTCCCAATCAACTGATCAGCAGATAAGCCTAAGATATCTAAAGCCGCTTGATTAAAATGAATTACACGATTGAATGCATCCTGAACAACTACACCTTCACTCATCGAACTAAAAATGATGTCAAAATGACCAGATTTAGCTGGATCTTTCACAAAACCATAACAGCAACTTTTATCCAAGCTCCAAACAAAGCGAAACAAAAAAGTAGCATATTGTCTCGCGGAGTCTAAGAAACGCAAATTGAGAAAAATTTCTTGTTCATTTTTTTGGTCCAAAGTTGACAACACTTTTTCATGATCTTCGTCTGCAATAAAATCTGTAATCTTTTTCCCGACAAGATCTGCAGCCTTCCATCCCATTTTTTTCTCAAAAGAAGGATTCACCGAAACAAACTGTAAAGACTCATCGATGATAAAAAACATCTGCGATGACAGAAGATAATGCCCACCTAATTCCATTTTCATGCTGAGAACCTCTTTTTATTAAGCAGGCCGTAAGTATGCATATTTACGGCCTGCTTAATAATATTTAACCAGCAAAAAAGTAAAACGTCTTAGATTATTTTATAAATTTACAAAGTTGTGTTGTTTATTTCTCGACTTGGTACCAGCAGATCTTCCAAAAAGAATGCCGCAAGCTCCGAGCGCCCTGACAATCCTGATTTGGAATAAATAGCCAAAGACTGTGTCCTAGCTGTTTTTTCCGTCGTCTGTCGAACCTCTGCAACCTCTTTAAGACTGAGGCCTTTTAATAATAAAAAAGCGACCTCTTTTTCTGCGCCAGTCAAATGCCACTCTGAAAGCTGTGAATCAATGGCCTGACTGAGGCCTTCTAAATACTTGCGAGATTGAGACTGCCATTTTTCGGCTTGCTGACGAAAATCAGAGAACTGCTTTCGTTCATCCGCCAAAGCATGTCGCAGCAAAACTGTATCACGCATTAATATAAAAATCCCTATCAAGGCAACGATAGCAACGCTGGCTTCAGACAAAAGATGCCACCACACGACTCCCTCACGGGAGTCCGTAGCTAAATCAAAACAAACCATTATAATTATAATGAATAAAATTGCAGAAACAAAATTACGCTCTTTTTTATTCACAAAAATCCCTAATCGTTATCGTCATCGCTGTCTTTTTCTGTCGATTCATTCTCGCGATCATTGGTTTCAACGCCTCCGGACTTTTCTTCTTTGTCTTCAGCCTCACCCAACTGCATGATTTTACCAAAAAAATTCAAGCTCTTGGTATTAACATCATAATTATGATACAGATTAAACACAAACCCCCCAAGCAAAAATAAAAAAACCAATGCTACAATTGGATGAGATTGTTTGATTCCGTCTTCCTGGCCTATTTTATTTTTTCGCCCATGTAACATGCTCAACCCAATCATTTCTTTATGACGGAGAGTGTGCAAAATAATTCCTGCAACGTGAGCTATTACAACCACTATAAAACCATTAGCGAACAACTCATGCACATCTTCAAATGTTTCCTTATTGTCATGACTCTGACTCATCAGAAAACCTGTTGTCGCTGAACCTAAGGCTAATAGCATCATCACAATTGCAGCCCAGCTAGACGCAGGATTGTGTCCCAAATGTCTTTCATCTCCTGAAAAAATACTCTTCATGTATGAAATCAACCGTGATGGATGCAGGGCAAAAGAAGAAAATTTAGCATATCGTGACCCAAAAATACCCCACACAATTCTTAAGACGACCACAAAGGCCATCGTCATGCCCAACATCATGTGGTATGGATATGCGGCAGAATCATCGTCAAAAACTTTGGCAATGAAAAATGCTCCTAAAAATAATGAAGCAAAGGTCCAATGAAAAAGTCTTGTTGGTAAATCATAAACCAAAGTTGTCCTATCGTTTTTCTGCATATGGTGCTCCGTTCTGAGATCGAGTCAAAAACAGATTTATTCTGTCTATATGAAAGGATTATCACCATAAATAGCCAATTAATCCATAGACCAAATGACCTATGTCCTGTTTTTTTAATAACTTAGGTCATTTGACCATTTCAAATATTTAAAATCAGAACGATACTTTCATTGCGAGATAATCAAATCCGCAACGAAAAGGAGCTACCATGAAGACATTATTATTCACCCTGACTGCTATCTTGCTATCAACTGGTGTCGCACAAGCTAAAAAGAACTGCACCGACCAGCCCAAAAACAAATGGATGAGCGAAGCTGATTTTAAGAAAAAAGTAGAAGCTGAGGGTTACAAAATCAGCAAATTCAAACAGCCAGGCACTTGTTACGAAGTTTATGGTACGAACAAAGACGGTAAAAAAGTAGAAATTTATTTCAATCCAGTTGATGGATCGATTGTAAAATCAGAATAGTCATAACTTTCAACACACACTGTGAGTTGAATAAAAATGCTTTAGCGGCACGAATAAATTAATAGCTATTAGGCTTTGCGTATAAACTATTAAATAAAATGCCGCTAAATTTAAAGAAAACACACTTTTTATTTTATGAATGATTCTCTTGTCAGATCGATTGGTCTATAAAAAAATTGATTGATTGATTGATTGATTGATTGATTGATTGATTGATTGAAAAATATCAAACAATCTTCTCAGTCAATTTTTTATTTTTCACGCGAATGTACAAAGTCTTATGAACAACTGCGATTATGTTTTTATTGGCATCAACAATTTCAATTTTCATTTCAGGTTCAAATTTACCCAATAAAATTGCTTGCGAACGAAAGCTCTCGATCTGCTCCGTTGATAACTTAAAATTAGCCCACAGGTCTGATTGCCCGGGCTTTAGATAATCTATACGAGCAGCCTTATCCCATACCACAAACCCAGGCCCTAGTGTTTCATATAACATAACCATATAAAATGGATCTGTCATCGCAAACAACGAACCACCAAAAGCTGTTCCAACATAATTTGCATTCCAAAATCGATGTTTTAATTTCACATCGATCTCGGTGAAATCTTCAGATATTCTTTTGACCTGAATACCAGCACCAAAAAAAGGAGGCCAAAAATTCCACAACCACAACAAATGCCTTTTGATACGACGATTTAAATCCAATTTATTAGAACTCATATCAAAAACACCTCATACGCAATTAAACAAGCGAATAAGCTCATCAAAAACTATTTTGCTTGGACTGCGAAAGGATTTTTTGGAAGAGTTTTTCATGAGCCTGTTAATCTTACTCTTTAATAATAAGTTCATTTGCCAATTCGTTTTTTGGTTTCACACCATTTTGCGCAGGAAAATGTTCGGCTAAAATATCACCCGATTTTTTAATTGCGGCAACCAGCCCATCGCCAAGACGATCATTTTTTGCTGCTTGAATCATGATTTGACAGATTTGATCCCATGTCGAGGTCGGCAGTTTGCGCGCAATCCCCTCGTCAGCCAAGACAATCGCTTTTTTTTCTAAAATTGATAAAAATAAGAAGACCCCTGTCTTATCTTTGGTCGTAACAATTCCAGTTTGATGAAACTCACTGAGAGCTCGTTGTGCAATTTGAATTTCACGCTCTTGCCTTGGCAACAGAGTGTTTTGCAACCAGCCCCAACGCGATAAAACTTGAGCCAAAAAAAATAATGACACGAAATACACAACCAAAGGCACCGCTCCCATTTGATTTAACAATGGCATACGATGAACATCTAATAAAAAACTCATGGCGAAAAAAGCGAGGCATAAAACCCAAGGTACTAAACCATGAAAAGTAGATTTGCCAACAATCATTGGCACAACCTCACCTGAAGTTTTCTTTTCAAGCTCTACAATGGCAGCACTAATGTTGACAAGATCTGATTCTGTCAATTGACCACGCAACCATCTTGGAATTTGTTGTCTTTTACCAGTTTCCACTGGAACCTCCGCCGCTAAAGCCGCCGCCGCCACCGGACCAACCGCCACCGCCCGAGCCTCCGAAACCACCACCAAATCCACTGCCACCCATATATCCCCCGCCAAAACCTCCGCCACCGCGACGATTAAAAACTGACAGGAAAATAAACATAAAAATAAATAAAACGGCAATACCGATGTCTTTTACTCGTAGAGATTGTTCTGCGTCCGCAGAAAAACCTTTTTCATCATTAGCAGAATTCGTAGCATTTTCGAAATTAGGATCAATGGTGTGAATGATTTGATAAGCACCAACCACGATACCTTTAGATACTGAACCTTGACGAAAAACAGGAACCATCACATCTGAAATAATTCGTTTGGCAACCACATCAGGAATGACACCCTCTAAACCTTGCCCGACTTCGATGCGAATTTTTTTCTCTTTAGCCGATATCAACAACAAAACGCCATTGTCTTTTTTCTTGTCACCAATTTTCCATTGATCGGTGACGGCTATTGAATACTCTTCGATAGAGTGATCTTGCAAAGTAGGAATGGTAAGAATTTGGATTTGTGCTTGAGACTGAAAACGCGACAACAAATCTTCTAGAAATCTTTGATCCTGAGATGAGATCAAGCCAGCAGAGTCCACAACTGGGCCCGTTAATTTTGGAATATCCAAAGCAGCGTGGGCCTTTAATATAAAAAGCCCACAACTTACAAATAGAAAAAAGATAGCTCTCGATAAAATCTTCAACGGATTAAAACTTTACTTCTGGTGCTTTTTCGATTTTAGCTTTTTCTTCAGCTGTGACATCCCACTGTGCTTGTTTTTCAAAATGATAAAACAATGAATTCGTCCAGTTTGTTGGCGGAGTGGTTACCAAGTTATTAAAGTTTTTAATAGCTTCAATGTATCTCTGTCTAGCCACTGTGATACGATTTTCCGTACCTTCAAGCTGCGCTTGTAAATCACGAAAATTTGCATCCGCTTTTAATTGCGGATAATTCTCAGTGATCACCATCAATTTCCCTAAAGCCTGCGACAACTGAGACTGACTTTGTTGGAATTTTTGCAACTGGTCTGCGGTTACCTTTGATGGATCAATCACCGTTTGCGTGGCGTGAGCTCTGGCCTCAACAACTTTTTCCAAAGTTTCGCTCTCGTGTTTAGCATAACCTTTTACAATGTTGACCAAATTCGGAATCAAATCTTCACGGCGTTTGTATTGATTTGTTACTTCTGCCATCGCGGCTTCGTTATCATTTTTAGCCTGAGGCAAAGATTGCACTCCGCAGCCTGACAAAAAGAAAACAACAGGAAGCAAACAAATTCTCACCGCCCAGTTTTTCATATTCTGATTATTCATTTTTTGATTTCTCACATTCCAAGTTTTTACATTTTGGTTTTTAATGTTCATAAATATCCTTTCTTAAAAAAGAAACATCCAATATGTTGCACCCAATTCGACCCACAACACATCGGCAACCAGAACGATATAGCGATTGCAGACACACAGCAAGTAGAAACGAACTGCACAAACTCACCCAATGAGTCATAGATCACGTGTCATCCTGCATCAGCCTGATCTCTTCACAGCTATAGAATTATCAATTATACTCAGCGCCGTTAAGACGACTGAAACTGACACAGGATCTGACACTAAATTTGACCAGGAGAGCTATCTGAAGCTTCAATACCGAGAATATCAAGATCTTGTTTTTATTGACAAACCCACTGGCTTTTTATGCCAAGGTCGCGCATCAAACAATGAGAACAAAACTGAAATTGGTCTGTTGGAAATTTTAGAATCAGAGTTGTCACTCAAACTGTATCCCTGTCTGCAACTAGACAAAACCACAACTGGTGTTTTATGTTTTGCTAAATCTGCAGATGCCGCCAAAGAAATAGAACAGCTCTTTGAACAAACCCTCATTGAGAAAACATATTGGTTCGTGACAGATAGAGCTTCACAAGATGAAGAAATTCAGGCTGGTTCACAAAATGCAAATTTGAATGTAAATCTAAATAAAAAATCAAACGCAAAACAAAACATTACGACTAGCTTTAAACGTATCAAACGAACACCTTTTTTTGAATTGTGGGCTGCCACCACAACCTCTGATAACGATCAACAAATTCGTCAGCATGCTGCCCAAGTTGGACTTGCCATATTGGGCGATACCACCCATGGTGGATCGGCATTTCCACATTTATGTTTACATGTTCTTGAAATTAAAATACCAGACGTTCCCATCCAAAGCTCGCCGCCGCCTCGTTTTTTTGAACGCATGGGATTACTTAAAGATCTTCGTTTGGTTCAATACTTAAGCGAGCTCGATCGCCGACAAAGGCTTTATAATTTTTTACAGTTCCCTGAACAATGCTTACGGTTGATTGATACTGAAAACGAACGCTGCGATATGTTCGGCAAACAGCTGTGGATTTATTGGTATCATGAGCACGCACCCAGCGCGAAAGATTTGATTCGTTGGAATTTTGTCGCACAACTAATCAGTAAAGAATGGCATTTACATTGGATGAAAAACCGTGGTCAAAATCCACATGAAAAAAGTTTTTGGCAATCAGAAAACTGGAAAACAAACTGGATCGGTTTAGAGGGCGAAACTCAATACCAGCTCTCGTCAGAAAAAGGCCAATCACCTGGCTTGTTTTTAGATCAAGCCAAAAACCGTGAAAAGACTTTGCAAATATGTCAGCAAAATATAAAAACTGAAGTTCTAAATCTATTCTCATACACCTGTGGATTTTCTCTACAAGCAGCCCTTAGCCAAACAGCGCAAGTCACCACCGTCGACGCCAGTTCACCTTTTCTAGAGTGGGGCAAACAGAATTTCACATTAAACAAAATCGACCCCAACCAACATCAATTCTTTAGCCAAGATGTGATGTTGTTTTTAAAAGGAGCTCTAAAACGCCAACGCCTATTTGACCTGATCATCTGCGATCCACCATCATTTGGTCGCAGCAAAGAACACGTTTTTAAACTCGATAAAGATTATCAAGAGCTCTTGACCATGTGCTGGCAAATATTACGACCCGGCGGCAAAATTCTTTTTAGCACGAACTATGAGAATTGGAATGAAAGCCAATG
>JACCDN010577216.1_pt1 | contig 11120 bp, 13 predicted proteins | sample 7441691 | NCBI WGS metagenome assembly JACCDN01 (sample SAMN15323439, study PRJNA562643) | freshwater metagenome | isolation source: river surface water | place: USA:Blue River Watershed | collected 2017-08-16
AACAATATCTTGGAGGCATTCTTTGTACAAAACAGCAGGGGAAAAGAAAAAGGAAAATAAAAGTGATACCCCTAGGAGGGTATTTTTCTTTTGAAAAATCTCTTCATAGAGCAAAAAATCCATTTTACACTTGCTTTTTTCTCTAAGAGAGAGTATAGTACGTTTTACTAAAATGATTTTTTATGCTTCTCAAAGTACTTCAGATTATCCAAATGGTATTGGCTGTCCTCATGATTATCTCTATCCTTCTCCAGCAAAAAGGTTCTGGAATGGGTGCAGGATTTGGCGCTGGCAGTGGTCCGATTGTTTCTACTCGTCGTGGTGTTGACCTGTTTCTCTATAAAGCAACAATTGTTTTGTCTGTGGTCTTTTTTGCCATTGGCATCAGCTTCATTATTCTTCAATAATGTTTTTTCTTCTAACTAAATAGAAGAAGCTCCCCCTTCTCATCATGAAATGCTGGCATTTTTCCGCTGACTCTCGTGGCATTTCTTAAATACTTCACGTGTGAAAACGTTCTTCTCCAATGTGTGGAAAAAATTTTTTTCCAAAAAAGGTTCTCAGAAACCTCTTATTTCGTCTGCCCTTGATATTGCCATGCTCAAATCAGTGCGCAAGCAACCATATCCTCGCTGGGGGCAGGTAAAGCACTTTAAAAGGTTCATGACAAAGAGTGAAAAACTTCTCTACCGCATTGCACTCTTGGCATTTTCGTTTGGTATTCTCTGGTTTGGATATAGTTTGTTTACGCATCATACGACTGAAGTCGCTGCTGAAGGTGGTGATTATGTTGAAGGAATTGTTGGTTCGCCTGCACTTATCAATCCCTTGTATGCATCCTTGAGCGAAGTGGATAAAGATATCACAAGGCTTGTGTATTCTGGACTGCTGAAAGTAAATGAGCAGGGAGTTCTTGTTCCAGATTTGGCAGAAAATTTTGCTTTGTCAGAGGATAAAAAAACGTATACGTTTTCTTTGAAAAAAAATGTTGTCTGGCATGATGGCGAAGCTTTCACCAGTAGTGATGTTGTTTTTACCTTTGAACTTATTCAAAATAGAAGTGTGAATAGTCCACTTGAAGTCAGTTTTCAGGGAGTAAAAATTGCTGCCACCGATGACTTTACTGTTACGTTTACGCTTCCAGAAGTCTATACACCGTTTCCTTCGAGTTTGACCGTTGGAATTTTACCCGAACATGTGTGGAGTGAGATTCCCGTTGAGCAAATTCGTTTGGCTCGAACAAACTTGCAGCCGATTGGAACTGGGCCATTTAAATTTTCTCGCATGGTCACTGACAAATCTGGATTTATTTCAGAATATACCCTTGAGAGATTTGATCGGTACTATACACGCCCTGCCTATTTGGATCACTTTACCTTTCGTTTTTACGCAAGTTACGATGGCGAAGATCCTGGAACTGCAGCCATTGAAGCCATGCGTCAGCAGCATATTGAGGGGGTGAATTTTGTACCAGTAAATTTGAAAGATAAAGTTGAGCGTAAGCACGTAGTACTTTACAACCCACAATTGCCACAATATACGGCTCTGTTTTTTAATCAAAAAAGACAGACAGCACTCGCTGAAAAAGAACTGCGTATTGCCCTGTCTGAAGCGATTGAAAAGGAAAAGATTATCAAAGATACTCAAAAAGATGATGCGATTGCTATCAATGGTCCTTTGCTTCCAGACTATTTAGGATTTAAAGCTGATGCCACAGGAACCCTTGCTTATTCTTTGGAATCTGCCAATGCGCGCTTAGATAAACTCTATGACCGCGTAAACGCTGATGATCAAAAAGAAAAGCGCCGGGTGGAACTGCAAAAAGAATGGACGAGCGCCAATGCTCCAACACTCGCAAGTGGCACAACGAGCACTCTTCCTACTGTTGTTCCAACGACAACTCCTGAAATGGTAGAATTTGTGGAAAATACACTCTCAGAAGAATTTTCTGGTGGCCAAACATTTTTTCGCAAATCCAAAAAAGGTGGAGATATTATAACTTTGGATCTCGTAACTGTTGATACGCAGGAATATCGTAAAGCAGCCGAACTTATTGTGGGATTTTGGCAAGAAATTGGTATTAAAACAGAAGTCACCTATGTCAGTGCCAAAGCGCTTTCACGAGATATTCTCCGAGATCGCAAGTATGATGTGCTTTTGTATGGTGTGCTTCTCGGAAGTGATCCTGATCAATATCCATTTTGGCATTCTGCACAGGCAACGTATCCAGGACTCAACTTGTCACAGTATAGTAACAAAACGGCTGATGAGGCCTTGAAAAAAATACGTGAAACTGATAAACCGGAGGAACTTACGAGTTTGTATAGACAGTTTGAGGATGCACTCCTGCAAGATGTGCCAGCTATATTTCTTTATTCCCCACAGTATCACTATGCGGTTGACGATGCGATCAAAGGAATTGGGCTCACTCGTATTACTGAACCTTCGGATCGTTTGAGTAATGTGACAAATTGGTACAAAAATACAAAACGGATGTGGTAACAAAGATTGTAGGCCTCGATGGCGAAACTGGTAGACGCACTAGCTTCAGGTGCTAGCGTTCGCAAGGACATGGGAGTTCGAATCTCCCTCGAGGCACATAGTAACTTTTTTCATATCTCTTTCTTCTTCACAATAGAGATATGTAGTTATTTTTTATTTATTCTTACATTTTTATGATAGAACAGAAAAATACAGGATACAGGCCAAAAACATATGGTCGCAGTGTCCGAAGATATGGGAACCCAAATCCCAAAAGTGCCGATGCACCTGTAGTTGGTGCCACGCCCAGTACCACACTTGGGGCAAAAAAAACATTTGGAGCTCGTCCACTGACCACTGCTCCTCGAACAGGTACTACTAATGGTGCGCGTTTTCAAGCGCAAAGAGGAGACCGAAATTCGTATTTTAAAGGACGACGAAATACCTACATGGGACCACGAGAGCCTGTGGTACCAAAGCCAGCTCCAGTGGCATCTGTGAATGGTGCGCTTCGTATTATCCCGATTGGTGGATGTGAAGAAGTTGGGCGCAACATGACTATTTTTGAATACAAAGAAGATATTGTCATTGTTGACATGGGACTCCAATTTCCAGAAGAAGACATGCCTGGAATTGATTATATTATCCCAAATATCAAATATCTTGAAGGAAAAGAAAAACGTGTTCGCGGTGTTGTGTTTACGCATGGACATCTTGATCATATTGGAGCAGCTCCGTTTTTGCTCAAAAGATTGGGATATCCAACAGTTATCTCTCGTGATTTGACTTTGGCACTCATCAAACACAAACAAGAAGATTATGAAAAGGGGAGTAGTAAAAATCTCAAAGTGATTCGTGTACAAAATCTCAATGATAAAATTCGTTTGGGTGAAATGTCGATTGGATTTTTTCAGGTAGAACACTCGATCATGGATTCTATGGGAGTAACAATTGAAACTCCGGCTGGTTCGATTATTCATGCTGGTGATTGGACCATGGAACGTGATGAACAGGGGAATACTAACTTAAAGTATGACCAACTACAAAAACTTGCTCGTCCGACAACCTTGATGCTCGAAAGTCTTGGTGCAATCAATGACAAGCGTCATGGAACGTACGAAGAAATGTACAAAAATTTGTACTCAATTTTGGAAACGGCTCCAGGACGTATTGTAATTGGTACCTTTTCTTCACAGGTAGAACGTGTGAAATGGATTATTTATGCTGCAGAAAAAATTGGCAAAAAGGTAGCGCTTGATGGTTTTAGCATGAAAATGAATATTGAAATTGCCAAAGAACTTGGGTATATCAAAACACCCAAAGGTGTCCTGATTGATGTGGATAAAATTCATGACTATCCAGATAACCAAATTGTGGTCGTGTGTACTGGGGCACAGGGTGAACAAAATGCTGTGCTCTCTCGCATCATTCAAAAAGAACATCGTCAGATTCGGCTCAAGGCCAGTGATACGGTGATTTTTTCTTCCTCAATTATCCCTGGGAATGAACGATCAGTTCAGCGTCTGAAAGATGCTATTTACAGGCAATGTGATCATGTAATTCACGGGGATATTATGGATGTGCATGTCTCTGGTCATTCCACTCGTCAGGATATTCGTGACATGATTACACAGACCAAGCCAGATTATTATATTCCGGTATATGGAAATCATTTTTTCTTGAAAGAAGCACGCAACGTAGCTATGGGTATTGGCTTTGACAGCAAAAAGATTGTTGTTCCGGACAATGGAAGTATTATTGAAATGGATCAAAACGGTATTCGACTTTTGTCACAAAAGGCGCCGTCGGACTATGTATTTGTTGATGGTCTTGGGGTGAGTGATATGCAGCATGTGGTACTGCGTGATCGTCAGGTCTTGGCAGAAGATGGTATGGTGGTAGTGATTGCTACGGTTGAATCCAAAACAGGAAGACTCATTCAAAATCCAGATATTATTTCTCGCGGCTTTGTTTTCCTTAAAGATAATAAAAAGCTTATTGAAGATCTGCGGGTGAAAGTCAAAAAGATGGTTGAAGATTCAAACCCAAAATCCTGGGCAGATACCAATGAAATCAAAAATGAACTTCGGGATAAAATTGGGCAATTTTTGTTTCAAAAAACCGAAAAACGTCCAATGGTGCTCCCAGTTGTAATTGAAGTGTAATTTTTTTGGGTAAGTGTTGTAAATGCACAAAAAGAACTCCATCAAGGAGTTCTTTTGTTTGGTTTTGAAAGAGCGAGTTGAATTCCGATAGTGAGCAGTCACCCTCCAGCCTACTACCGCGCGCACTCATCTCTTTTTATACCAAAAGTACTTTACCAAATAGAGGATAAAATTTTTCTAAAGAAAGCCTTGATTCTTGAACTTTTCGTATTTTTGTGATAGAGTTTTTTCAATTATGCCGACGTGGTGAAACTGGTATACACGCGTGCCTTAGGAGCACGTACCTTCGGGTGTGGGAGTTCGAGTCTCCCCGTCGGCACTCAAATCGGAACACCTTGAACTTTTTTTATTTTTGTAGTAGAGTGTTTTCACATTGCCACCGTGGTGGAATCGGTAGACACGCGGGATTTAGGTTCCCGTGCCCGTAATAGGGCATGGGGGTTCGACTCCCCCTGGTGGCATATTAACCTAGGCTCGCATTTGCGTGTCCCGGCGAACAAAGAGACCTTCCCACAACGCCGTAGAAAGTGAATACTTTGACTTTTTACGGAGGAGATGGGGAAGGTCTTTTTGTTTTTTTCATTGAAGCTTTTCTTAAAAAAGAGTATAATAAAAGCAGTTCACACTTTTTTTTATGCAAAAAAAATTATTTTTCATTACACTCGTTCTCGTTTTTATCTTTCCACTGAGTGGTTGTGGTGTGAATATGCAAACAGATGAACAAACACCCGCTTACCCTCAATCTTCTACGCCTTCTTTTCCTTCAGACGTAAAACTTGATACCAATACCAATTCTGTTTATCGGGTATCTTTTCCCGCTGACTTTACCAGCACAGAAACCTCACCCATGAAAGAAGATTATACTTCTTGGGATCTTGGACTTTCTTATCCAAAATCATATTTTATCCGCAGTATTTCTGAAGCCTATGTAGATATGGGGACAGGAGATATTTTGTGTAGTGGATCTTTGCGCGATGGGAATCGTCTGACCAAAGAAGCCCAAAAAATATCTCAGAGTGGAGTTGTGCTAGACATATATACCTGGTCAGAAGCTGGAGCTGGAAATATTTATCAAGGAAGAGTGGCTACTGTGAAAAAAGACAATGTTTGCTATGCAGTGTCTTTGTTTTTGCATACCACTCAGCCAGAAAACTATGGAACTCATGAAGCCGAGTTTAAGCAATACCGATTAGAACATGAAGCTGCTCAGAAGAAAATTTTCGAAACTTTTGATTCTATTATTCAGACATTTGAGTTTGTACAAGAATAAGTGTTATGGGTTATAAACAAACAAATATACTACTTTCTGCTGTTGGCTTTCTCTTGTTGTTTGGGATGGTAGCATTTCTGCTTTACCGACAGGATTTTTTTGTATCTCATGATCGAATTGTTCCACTCGCCATTGAATCACCGGTTAACAATATGCCAACATCTGCAGATCCTGTGCCAGTAGGAGAAAATCAAAATACAGAAAAACTTTTAAAAAGTTTTGGGTTTTGTGGAAATCCTGGGAAAAATGACATTATTTTAAATTATCCAGTAGAACTTTTGAATGCGCTCCTCGATGATGTGCAGGGAAATCATTGCGAACCTCCAAAAGTTGGATATCCAAATTATACATTTTTGCTTCCAGATACTTCTTTGGTTCGTTTGGCTGAAATGACACCAGATCATCGATATGTATTTTATCTCAAAGTAGAAACAACCGTCGCAAGTTCAACTTATTTTTTATATAAAATAGATTTGGTGCAAAAACAGACCGTGGTGCTTGAACGTACCACAATTGCCAATGACTGGCCTTTGCAAAAAGATTTTTATGAAGAGGATTTGCTTCCACGCCAAACGCAAAATGGAAAATATCTTATCTATAATTGGTTTATAAAAGATCCCAAAGGCGAAAGTAATATTCATGATTTTCTTAGGGGAAAGCTCCTTGATCCCAATACCAATAAGGTAATTTTTGTTGATCCAAGTAATATATTTAATATAAGTTTTCCTCCTGCTGTTTCTGAAAATGGCAAAAATATTCTCTTTCAATGTGGTCGTGATTTGTGTATTACCAACTTTTTGCAAGTTAAAAAGATTGCTTTTCCTGGAAGTACACAGGGTGCACCACTCAGTTATACATATTTTCGTTTTAAAGATGATGCACATATCGAAGTAGGATTTAATGGCTCGACACTACTCCTTCCTGTATCTACGCTCTAAAATCTTTATGACAAGCGATATATTTTTTGCTCCAGAGATTGATGACAACATTTTTGAGATAGATTTGCATAGTACGGATAATATTGTAGATGCACTCTCTCTTTTGGAAAAAGAACTTTTTCGATCTTCACAAAAAAAATTATCTTACGCAAAAATTATCCACGGTATTGGCAGTGGAAGCCTTGCCAAAGCGGTACATCAAGAACTTGATAAACATCCTTTGGTAAAAAACTGGAAAGAAACAGCAGACGGGGGAAGTTGTATTGTGATTTTTTAGATACTATGAATTATTGGTTGTTCAAAACAGAACCCGAGACCTATTCGTGGGCAGATTTAGAGCGTGAAGGAAAAACTGAATGGACAGGAGTACGCAGTTACGAGGCACGTAATAATATGAAAAAAATGGTGCCAGGTGATGTGGCATTTATCTATCATAGTGGTAAAGAAAAACAAATTATGGGTATTGCGACTATTACTGCACTCGCTCATCCTGATCCTACGGATACAACTGATCTCTGGCAATGTGTTACTGTGGCACCAGTACGAGATCTGGGCAAAAAAATAACTTTGAGTGATGTAAAAAATATTCCAGCTTGCGCAAATATGGTGCTTCTCAAAAAATCTCGCTTATCGGTTCAACCGGTAACAGAAAAAGAGTGGAATACACTGGTGAATATTTAGTAGTGATACTGTTTTCCTTTTTGAATAGTTACTGCGCGGTAGAGTTGTTCAAGTAAAATAGTTCGTACCATTTGATGTGGAAAAGTAAGTTGTGAGAGAGAAATTTGGCTCTGACTATTCTTTAAAAGAGATTCATGAAGCCCAAGGGGGCCTCCGATAATAAATGTGATTGTTTCCCCGTGAGTCGAATTTTCTTCTAAAAATGTGGATAAAAGAGGGGAAGTAAATTGCTTTCCTTTTTCATGAAGAAATATGTGGTATCCTCCAGCCGGGAGGATTTTTTGTATTTTTTCTGCTTCTTTAAGCTTTATTTTTTCTCTATCGTCTCCATCTCGAAAAGGCTCCTCGAGAAGTTCCTGAATCTCGATTTTGGCATAGGGTTTTAGACGCTTCTGATACTCATTTTCTGCTTCTGTCCAATATGTTTCCTTGAGTTTTCCTATCGCTATGATTTTTATATTCCACATAAGAACTAAAATTGGCTCTATCCAGGGAAAAAATTACGTTTGAGCGTTATCCACAGTTTACCTGAGATGAATGCACTTGACAAGGGTTTTCAACTCTGTTAAAATGCTGATCACTAACCTCGATTACAACTGAAATTCACCCATGTCCACGACACGTTTCTGGACCTCTGGAATGGTACTTAAATTATTACATTGTAATGTATATACAAGTACAATCCATTCTATAGGATCTAGAAGCGAACCGTAAAGACGAGCCGCTTGATGCGGTTTTTTTGAACCAAAATTCTGTCTTACAGATGCGTCGGAATTTCCGAAATATCTGTGAGGCTGAATCTGACTGGTCATTACAATTGAATAAGTTAGAGAATCAAGCAAATTGTAAGTATTAAAAAAAGAAGCACAATTTTGTGTTTTCGTAGTGTGCAAAAGGGCACACGGTGAATGCCTTGACATTATTGGACGATGAAGGACGTTGCAGGGTGCGATAAGTCTCGGGGAGGTCCCAAGCAACCTTTGATCCGGGAATTTCCGAATGGGGGAACCCAGTCATTCGAAAGAGTGATTATCATGTACTGAATTCATAGGTGCATGAAGAAGACCTGGTGAAGTGAAACATCTCAGTAGCCAGAGGAAAAGAAAACAACGTGATAACTTTCAACTTTCAGCTCCTCCTCGCAAGAGATCGGGAGCATGAGAGTTGATTGTTACAGAATTCCCTTAGTAGTGGCGAGCGAACGGGGAGAAGCCCAAACCTTTACTGTGAAGATACTTGAAATAATAGTCTTCGGACTTTTTAGGACAGGTATCGAAAAGTCAGGCTGTTGCAGTAAAAGGTGTTGTAAGACATAACGTCGGTTACCTGCTATACCGGCTATGAACGAATTATATATAGTCGAAGACTCCTGGAACGGAGCACCAAAGACGGTGATAGTCCCGTAGGCGAAATGTATAATTCTCATAGGGTTATGTTCTTGAGTATAACAAGACACGTGAAATCTTGTTAGAATCTAGGCCGACTATGGTCTAAGGCTAAATACCAATAATGATCGATAGTGAACGAGTACCGTGAGGGAAAGGTGAAAAGCAGCCCGGAGAGGGCGATGAAATAGTATCTGAAACCGTGTGCTTACAATGAGCGGAAGCCGACCCCCGCAAGGGGTGTTCGGTAACCGTATGCCTATTGAAGAATGAGCCTACGAGTTACTCTGTGTGGCAAGGTTAAGGGCAGCGATGTCTGGAGCCATAGCGAAAGCGAGTCTGAATAGGGCGTTCAGTCGCATAGAGTAGACCCGAAACCGGGTGAGCAATCCATGAGCAGGATGAAGCTTCTGTAAAAGGAAGCGGAGGTCCGAACCGACCAGCCGTGCAACACTGGCGGATGACTTGTGGATAGGGGAGAAATTCCTATCGAACTCGGTAATAGCTGGTTCTCCTCGAAATAGCTTTTGGGCTAGCTGTATGTGTTCCCTCTGGTGGTAGAGCACTGGATGAGAATTGGGTCCGCAAGGATACCGTTTTCAATCAAACTCCGAATACCAGAGACGTAAAACATACAAGTCAGACAGTGGGGGCTAAGCTTCATTGTCAAAAGGGAAACAGCCCAGACCGCCAATTAAGGTCCCTAAATTAATGCTAAGTGTAGAAGGTGGTGGAAATTCATATACAACCAGGAGGTTGGCTTAGAAGCAGCCACCCTTTAAAGATAGCGTAACAGCTCACTGGTCAAGAGTTTCCGCGCCGAAAATGTATCGGGGCTCAAGCATTATACCGAAATTGCGGATTTTAACTTTATTGTTAAAGTGGTAGAGGAGCGTTCCAAACGCATAGAAGCCAAAGACGTGAGTCATGGTGGAGAGTTTGGAAGTGAATATGTAGGCACAAGTAGCACATATCCTGATGAAAGTTCAGGACGCCGTAAACCCAAGGTTTCCAGGGCAACGAGAATCGTCCCTGGGTTAGTCGATCCTAAGGCCAGTCCGCTGCAAGGCGGGGTAACCGATGGAAGAGCAGGCCAATATTCCTGCACTTGGTAGTATTTGTTTTATCCTTCACATTTTTATAGTTTTCAGCGTTGTATGGCTATACGTCCCGAAAGGGGAAGGCCAAGCCGCAAGGTGAGGTCAACTGAAGATGACGGAGTGTCTAGAAAAGGGGTAAAGCGCGTGGTACTATCAAATCGTACCGTAAACCGACACAGGTGGGTGAGTCGAGTAGACTCAGGCGAACGAGAGAAATATGGTTAAGGAACTAGGCAAACTAGCGGCCGTAACTTCGGGATAAGGCCTCCCCATCTTCGGATGGGGCACAGCTAAAGACTTCATGCGACTGTTTATCAAAAACACAGCTCCCTGCTAAAGCGCAAGCTGATGTATAGGGGGTGATGCCTGGCCAGTGTCAGAACGTTAAGGGGAGAGGTCATTTGAGTTTACTCATTGCAGCCTTGAGCCGAAGCGCTGATGAACGCCGGCGGTAACTATAACCGTCCTAAGGTAGCGAAATTCCTTGTCGGGTGAGTTCCGACCCGCACGAATGGCATAACGATGTGGAGACTGTCTTAACCATATACTCGGCGAAAATGCAAGTGTCGTGAAGATGCGACGTACCCGCAACTAGACGAAAAGACCCCGTGAAGCTTTACTACAACTTGATATTGGTATATTACCTCACATGTTCAGCGTAGGTGGGAGCCGCAAGGCGTCAATGAGACACCACCCTTGTGTTGTGATGTACCTAATTTCTTCTCCTGAATCTGGGAAGAAAGACAGTGTCTGGTGGGTAGTTTAACTGGGGCGGTTGCCTCCCAAATGATAACGGAGGCGTTTACAAAGGTAGGCTTAGTCCGGATGGAAATCGGACTGGACGTGCAAACGCAGAAGCCTGCTTTACTGCAAGGGCTACCACCCGCGCAGTCACGAAAGTGGAAGTTAGTGATCCGACCGTTCAATATAGGATGGCGGAAGCTCAACGGATAAAAGTTACTCCGGGGATAACAGGCTGATCGCGCCCAAGCGTCCATAGCGACGGCGCGGTTTGGCACCTTAACATATCGGGGTGCACAAACAGTGATGTTTATCCAATACTTTTCGTCAAAGTAATTATAACTAAAGATAGGAAAAAA
>JACCDN010629903.1_pt1 | contig 11120 bp, 8 predicted proteins | sample 7441691 | NCBI WGS metagenome assembly JACCDN01 (sample SAMN15323439, study PRJNA562643) | freshwater metagenome | isolation source: river surface water | place: USA:Blue River Watershed | collected 2017-08-16
ATAGGCAAAGGTTGTCAACTCCGCCCCCGAAGCCCAAGCCGGCAGGCTGTCCAGCGCCAGATGGATCATCATCGTGCCGGGGGCATGGGTGAAATCGGCCATCGCCTTGTCAAAACTGGGCGTGGTGCCGCCGGTCAGGCGGGGCAGGGCGCGCGGGGCCACCCCGGCAATCACGGCGCGGGTGGCGGTGATGCGCCGACCATCGGCCAGTTCAATGCCACTGGCGCGGATGCCATCATGCAGGATGCGCGCCACCGGGGCGTTCAGCGCAACGACGCCCCCGCGCGCCTCAATCGCGTTGACCAGCGCGCGGATGATGGTGTCAGCCCCGCACTTGCCCAAGGCCATGCCAAAGGCTTGACCCGCCATGCCCTCAAGATAGGGAAACAACGCGCCGCCCGCGACGTCGGGGGCGAAATCCAGATGCATGCCCCATGCGCCAAGCATCGCCTGCACCTTGGGCGAGGCAAAGGTCTGGGTCAGCCATTGGCGCGGCGATTGCAACAGGAATCGCCCCATATCCAGCGTGCCGCCAAGGCCCTTGGCGCGCAATGTTTTGAACATGAAATATGCAATCGCACGAATTTGCATCTTGCTGCCCAGAAGGCCGAACAGATGCGGCGCCTCGGCGCCAAAGGCGGCGACCAAGCGACCCCAAGTCTCGGCATCTTCGGCCGATAGGGCCGCGATTCGCCTGGTGGTCTCAGTGAGGTCGGTCGACACGCCGCACCATGTGCCATCCGGAAACGCTGACGCGAAGGGTTTGGAAACAGCCACAAATTCAGCGCCATGGCCGATCAGTTCCGCCGCGTTTTCCTTGAAAAATGGGCTTCCGGCGAACAGAGACAGGTTCATCGCCGCCCAATCATGCCGAAAGCCGGGCAGGGTATACTCCCCGGTCTTCACCGCACCGCCCGCCACGGCGGCCTGTTCAAACAGGCCCACCCGCCAGCCTTTGCGGGCCAGTTGCAAAGCACAGGCCAGCGTGTTGTGGCCCGCCCCGATCAGCACAGCATCGAAGGTATCCGTCATGGATTCTTCACCCCGTTGTTACAGAGATATTTGCAAACGCATTTAATTCTGTCTAGACTGAATCGTGAGGGCAAAGATGTGCCCAACCAACAGGGAGATCACGATGACATCTGCAAATGTGCTGGAGAGCCTTGCCGGGATGCTGGCCTCGGGTGGGGTTGAGGTGGTGGATTGCACCGGCGTTCTGGGGCCAGAGACGCCCCTGCTGAAGCTGCCGCCGGAATTTGCCAAAGACACCCCTGCGATCGAAATCCACCGCATTTCGGAATATGACAAGGACGGCCCGTTCTGGGCTTGGAACTGGCTGAAGGTCGGCGAACATTCCGGCACCCACTTTGACGCGCCGCACCATTGGATCACCGGCAAGGATTATGCCGATGGGTATACCGACACCCTGCCGGTGCAGCGCCTTGTCGCCCCGGTCAACGTGCTGGACTTTGCCGCCGAATGTGGCGCGAACCCCGATTTCCTGCTGACCATCGACCATGTGAAAGCCTGGGAGGCCAAGCATGGCAGCATCCGCGCGGGGGAATGGGTGGTGCTGCGGTCTGATTGGGACAAGCGCAGCCATGACGAAAACCTGTTCCTCAATGCCAATGAAACCGGCCCGCACACCCCCGGCCCGACCGCCGAGGTGATCCAGTATCTGCTGGAAAAGGGCATTGTTGGCTGGGGCAGCCAGTGCATCGGCACCGATGCGGGCCAAGCGGGCGGCATGACCCCGCCGTTCCCGGCGCATAACCTGCTGCACAAGCACAATTGCTATGGTCTGGCCAGTCTTGCCAATCTCGACAAGCTGCCTGCAAAGGGCGCGATCCTGATTGCGGCCCCCTTGAAGATCAAGAACGGCACCGGCAGCCCGATCCGGGCGCTGGCGCTGGTTCCGCGCGGGTAATCGGGGCTTCACCGCCAAAAGCGTGGGGTGGGCGTTGTCGCCCATCCCCTTGATTTCCTTTGTCTATCAGGGGCGCAGAATGGGCTTTGATCACATCATCATCGGCTCGGGCATCAACGGTCTTGTGGCGGCCGCAATGCTGGCCTTGAAAGGCGACCGCGTGCTGGTGTTGGAGCGCGAGGCGACCCTTGGCGGCTGTATGCGGACCGAGGAGATCACCCTGCCGGGGTTTCATCATGATGTGATGGCGGCGACCTTTGTCTTGTTCATGACCTCGCCCGCCGGTGCCGTGCTGGGGCCGCATCTGGCGCGCCATGGATTTGACTATTGCCATACCGGCAGCCCAACAGCGGTGCTGCGGCCGGATGGATCCTCCTTGGTTCTGACCATGGATCAGGCGGCCAATATTGCCAAGTTCAACACCCTTTCGGCGGGGGATGGGGATCGTCACGCTCTCGATGTGGGCGGGATTGCGGCCGATGCGCCGTTCCTGTTCGCGCTTCTGGGCGGCAATCTGTGGTCTTGGTCCACCGCGAAGCTGCTGTTCGGGCAGGTTCGCAAACGCGGTCTTCGCGGTCTTGCGGCGTGGATGGGATCGGCCCTTGCCCCGGCGCGCGGTTGGTTGGAGGCGCATTACCAAAGCCCCTTGGTGCAGGCACTTTGGGCGCCTTGGGTCTTGCATTGCGGGTTGACGCCTGAAAGCACCTATTCGGCGCAAATGGGCAAGGTCATCGCCTTTGCCCTTGAGGCCGCAGGCGCGCCGATTGTCCGTGGCGGTTCGGGTGCGGCGGTGCGGGCGTTTCAAGGGCTGATCACGGAAAAGGGCGGGGTGCTGCGCTGTGGCGCGGATGTCGCGGAAATCACGGTCAAGGATGGCCGCGTGACAGGGGTTCGACTTGCCTCTGGCGAGGGTATCGCGGCGAAATCGGTTCTCGCCTCGGTGGCACCCGGCCAGCTTTACGAACGGCTTTTGCCGTCGGTCGCCTTGCCTGAGGATCGCGCGGCCACCACGCAATTCCGCCACGGGCGCGGTGATTTCCAATTGCACTACGCACTGGATGCGGTCCCGGAATGGCTGACGCCGGGGCTGGAGGATGTGGCGCTGATCCACCTTTCGGACGGCATTGATGCTGTGTCGAAATCAGCCAATGAGGCGGAGCGCGGCATGCTGCCCGCCGTGCCGACGATCTGCGTTGGCCAACCGTCGCGGCTTGACCCCTCGCGTTGCCCTGACGGCAAGGCGATCTTGTGGCTGCAAATCCCCGACGCCCCCCGCACGATCAAGGGCGACGCGGCAGGTGAGATTGACGGCACCGATTGGGACAGCGTCAAGGACGCCTTCGCGGACCGGCTGGAACGGATTTTGGCACGCCATATCAAGGGGTTTGACAAGATCAAGCTGGCGCGGCGGGCCTATAGCCCCAAGGATCTGGAGCGTATGAACATGAACCTTGTCGGCGGCGACCCTTACGGCGGGCATTGCGGCATCGACCAGTTCTTCATCTGGCGGCCCTTTGCCCATTCCACCAATGGCACCGGCGCGGTGCGGGGGCTGATCCATATCGGTGCCTCCACCCATCCCGGCCCAGGTCTTGGCGGCGGGTCAGGGTTCAACGCAGCAAAAAGGCTCGGGGCATGACAGACACGCTCAAACGCCCGCCGAAACTGGGCGAGGTTGGCCTGACCAACTTCGCGCCTTACCTGATGAACCGCATCATGGGCCGCTACAACGCGGGCTTCCGCGAGGAAATGGCCGAGATGGGCCTGACCACGCCCAAGGCCCGCGCGCTGGCGGTGTTGACGGTGGTCGAAGGTCCGTTGATCCGCGAACTGGCGGTCTATGCCGTGACCGAACAATCCACCCTGTCCCGCGCGCTGGATCAGATGCAGACCGATGGTCTGATCCGCCGCGAAACCGACAGCGCCGACAGCCGCGCGGTGCGCGTTTACATCACCGAGGCCGGGCGGGCCGTGTTTGACGAGCTTTGGCCGCATATGGCCGAGGCGCAGGCCCGCATGTTCAAGGGCATTCCCGAAGACGAACGCCGGGCCTTTGTTGCGACCTTGCAAAAGATGCTGGTCAACATCCGCAAGCATGAGATTTGAACCATGGCAGAACGCTCTTTCAAGGCCGAAGTCGAACACCTGAAACTGGGTGCGGGGGAAACCTTTACCGGCGAAGGGATCTTGGCCATCACCAAGGCGCTTTTGGAAAGCGGGGTCGGCTATGTCGGCGGCTATCAAGGCGCGCCGATCAGCCATCTGATGGACGTTCTGGCCGATGCCGAGGAATTGTTGGGCGAACTTGGCGTGCGGTTTGAGGCCAATGCGAATGAGGCCGCCGCCGCCGCCATGCTGGCGGCAAGTGTGCATTATCCCATTCGCGGCGCGGTGACCTTCAAGGGGCCGGTGGGCGTCAACGTCGCCTCGGACGCACTGGCGAACCTGTCGTCCTCTGGTGTCACCGGCGGCGCGATGGTCATCGTGGGGGAAGACTACGGCGAAGGGTCTTCCATCATGCAAGAACGCAGCCACCCCTTCGCCATGAAGGCGCAGATGTGGCTCTTGGACCCGCGCCCGAACCTGCCGTCGATCGTGAAGATGGTGTCGGATGGGTTCGATTTGTCCGAGGCGTCGAATACGCCCGTCATGCTGATGGTGCGGATCCGGTCCTGCCATGTGACCGGCTCTTTCACCACGCGCGACAACCAGCGGCCCAAGCTGACGGTGCGCGAGGCGCTGTCGAACCCCCGGTCCGATTTTGCCCGCGTCGTGCTGCCGCCGATGTCTTATGCCCACGAACAGGACAAGGTGAAAAACCGCTGGCCTGCGGCTGAGAAATTCATTCAAGAACGCGGGCTGAACGAGTTCTTTGGCCCCAAGGACGCCCGTTTCGGCATTGTGGTGCAGGGCGGGATGTATAACGGGCTGATCCGCGCCTTGCAGCGGCTTGGTCTTGCCGACATCTATGGCAACACCGATGTGCCGCTGTATGTGCTGAACGTCACCTACCCGCTGATTTCCAGCCAGTTTCTTCAGTTCTGCGACGGCAAGGACAACATTCTGGTGGTCGAGGAAGGCCAGCCCGAATTCATCGAAACCCAGCTTGGCAGCTTCCTCTACCGCGCCGGGTCACAGGCGAAACTTCACGGCAAGGGCCTGTTCCCGATGGCCGGGGAATATACCGGCGTTGTCATGCTGGACGCGGTGGAGAAATTCATCCGCCACGCCGCCCCCACCATGCTGCCCGCCGCCGTGCGCGCGCCGAATACAGAACGGCCCGAAATCCCCGACCTGTCGAAAACCGTGCCGATTCGCCCGCCGGGGTTCTGCACCGGCTGCCCGGAACGCCCGATTTTCGCCGCGATGAAGCTGGTGGAAAAGGAACTGGGCAAGCACCAGATCGCGGGCGACATCGGGTGTCATCTGTTTGCCAGCCTGCCGCCGTTCGAGATTGGCGGGGCGACCATGGGCTACGGCCTTGGTCCCGCGGCGAATGCCGCCTTTGACGGCGGCGGCGAAAAGCGCGCGGTTGCGATCATCGGGGATGGCGGGTTCTGGCATAATGGCCTGTCGTCCTCGTTCACCAACATGGCCTTCAACAAGTCCGACAGCCTCGCCATCGTGGTCGACAACTACTATTCGGCGGCGACAGGCGGGCAGGATGTGATGTCCTCGCGCGCCGACAATGCGACCAAGGCCACCAAAAACCCGATTTCCAAGGCGCTGAAGGGCATCGGCATTGAATGGGTCCGCCAGATCGACCGCACCTATGATGTGGCCCATATGCGCGACACCATCCGCGAGGCGCTGACCAGCCCGGAAAAAGGGCCAAAGGTCATCGTTGCCTCGTCCGAGTGCATGCTGAACAAACAGCGCCGCGAAAAGCCCCTGACGCAAAAGGCGATCAAAGAGGGCCGCCGGGTCGAAGCGCCGCGCTTTGGCGTCGATGAGGCGATCTGCACCGGCGACCATGCCTGTATCCGCCTGTCAGGTTGCCCGTCCTTGTCGCTGAAGAAACTGGATGATCCCCTGCGCGATGATCCCGTGGCCAGCATCGACCAATCCTGCGTCGGCTGCGGCAACTGCGGCGAGGTGGCCGATGCCGCCATCCTCTGCCCGTCGTTCTACCGCGCCGATGTGGTACATAACCCAACCGCTTGGGAAAAGCGCAAGGCCGGGTTCCGCGCCCGCGTGATCGGCTGGCTGCAAGCCCGCCGCGACGCCCGCCGATTGGTTTTCGAAGGAGCTGCCGAATGACCCTGCATCAGGCCTTTGACCCCCGGCCCGAAGATCCCAAAATGGGCGGCATCATCAAGCTGGCACTGCTGGCGGTGGGCGGGCAGGGCGGGGGCGTGCTGACCGGCTGGATTGAAGATCTGGCGCGGGCCAACGGCTATGCCGCACAGGCGACAAGCGTGGCTGGCGTGGCACAGCGCACCGGTGCGACGGTCTACTATGTGGAAATGGCCCCGGCGGGCGCGGGCACACCGATCTTTTCGCTGATGCCTGCCGCTGGTGACGTGGACATCATGATCACGGCGGAAATGATGGAGGCGGGGCGGTCGATCCTGCGCGGTTTTGTGACGCCAGACCGCACGACACTGATCACTTCGACCCACCGGGCGTTGGCGGTTTCGGAAAAGATGGTGCCGGGCGATGGCATCGCCTCCTCTGAGGAGGTGATGGCTGCCGCCGAAGTCGCCGCGCGCCGCCTGATCGCGGCCGATTTTGATACTTTGGCCATCAAGGCAGGATCGGTGATCTCAGCAAGCCTCTTTGGCGCGCTGGCCGGGTCAGAAGCATTGCCTTTCTCGCGGGAGGCGTTTGAAGCGGCCATCCGCAAGGGGGGCAAAGGGGTGGAACCCTCGCTCCGCGCCTTTGATGTTGGGTATAAGGCGGCGCAAGGCGGGATCGTGGCCCCGAGCAAAGCGGCGCCCAAACCCGCCATCTCCGCGCCGAAAGGCCCGAAAAAACTGCTGGCGGCTTGGGAGGAATTGCAAGGCCGCGCCGATCTTCTGCCGCAAGAGGTGGCTGCCTTTACCCGCGCTGGTTTGAAGAAGGTCACAGAGTTTCAAGACCTTGCTTATGGTCGCGCATATCTGGACCGGGTGCAGACCGTGCTGGCCCAAGACCGCGCCCCGTATGCCTTTACCCGCGAGGCCGCAAAATACATCGCCAATGCGATGGCCTATGACGACATCATCCGCGTCGCCGATGAAAAGACCCGTGCGGGGCGCATGACGCGGATCGCAAGCGAAATGGGCGCCAAGGACAAGCATGTGATGCAGGTGACGGAATTCCTGCATCCCCGCGCCGACGAATTGGTGTCGCTCCTCCCGGCCAAAATGGGCGCGCGGTGGGCGGCAAACAAGGACCGTATGGCGCTGGTGGATCGGCTGTTCAACAAGGGCCGCCGGTTGCGCACCGACAGTCTGCGCGGCTTTGCGATGCTGCACTTTCTTGGCGGGCTGAAAGGCTGGCGGCGACGCACCCTGCGTCACGCCGAGGAAATGGCCCATCTTGACCGCTGGCTGGCCCGCGCAATGGGCTATCTGCCAAAGAACTACGATCTTGCCGTCGAAGTGTTGCGCTGCCGCCGTCTGGTCAAAGGCTATTCCGACACCCATGCCCGGGGCCTGTCGAAATTTGACCGCGTATTGACCGCGATTTCGCTGGTCGAGGGGCGCGAAGATGCAGCACTTTGGGCCGCCCGCCTGCGTGAAGCCGCGTTGAAAGATGAAGAGGGCAAGGCGCTGGACGGCGCCATCGCGACGATCCGCAGCTTCGTCTGACCCAACCGGGGAACCGGGGGCGCTTCGCCCCCCGGGCCCCCCGAGAGTATTTGCAAAGGCGCAAATGCAGGGCGCGGGCCCGTCTTATGGCTTGCGCCTTTTGAAATACTCTCAAGGGGTGAGGGCGAAGCCCGAGGGGGCGGAACGCCCCCTGTCGCCCGCAGGACAATGCCCTGCGGGTTGGGTGTTTTGACTTAGCGGATGCCCGCCTTGGCCAGACGCGGCAGGACTTCCTCGGCGAAATAGGGGAATTCCTTGAGGTAATCGACGAAGGAGAGCGTCGTGCCGGCAAAGCCCGCGTCATGCAGCGAGATGATGCCCGCCGCCACCTGATCGGGCGTGCCGATCAGCGGGAAGCCGCCGTGACCCAAGGCAAAGCCATAGCGGATCTGGGTCAACAGATCATGCGGGAAGGACAGCGCATGGGCCAGTTGTAGCCGGATCAGGTTGTCGGTCGCCTCCCAATCGGCGTTCTCATCCACGATGTAATGCACCCAGTCGCGCGCCTCTTTCTCGGTCGGGCGGCAGACGACATGGCTGAAGGTCAGCACGCCGACCTTACGGTTCTTGGCGGCGGCCTGTTGATGCAGGGCCGCGATTTCCTCCTTGGAGCGGGCAAGGTCGATGGCAGGGGTGAACAGGAAATTGGCGTTGTCGGTGGCAAACTCGCGTCCTTGCGGGCTGCCTGCGGCGTTCAGAACCGGGACCGAACCGCGGATCGGTGCAGGGTCACCTTTCAGGCCTTTGATGTTCTTGAAGTATTTTCCGTCCCAATCGAAATGCTCTTTCGAGGACCAGGTTTTCTTGATGAGGTCATACCATTCCTGCGCATAGCCATAGCGGGTTTCATGGTCGTCCGGCAGGGCCATGCCAAGGGCCTCGTATTCGGGCTTGTTCCAGCCTGCCACGATGTTCAGGCCGGCGCGGCCATGGCCGATCTGGTCGATGGTGGCGATCTGCTTGGCGATCACGACGGGGTGGTTGGCCGTGGTGTGGATGGTGGCGAAAACCGAGATATCCTTGGTCTGGGCCAAAAGGCCCGCCGCCCAAGTCATGGTTTCCAAAACGCCGCCATGGAAATCGGTCGGCCCGCCATAGCCAATCCAGCGCGCGATCGGCAGCATGAAATCAATGCCTGCCGTATCCAACAGTTTGGCCAGCGCAAGGTTGTTGTCCCACGAATTCACCCAGCGTTCCTTCGCTTGGGTGGGGGTCATCCCCGACGAGCAGTTTGTCGAAAAGGTGCCCAGCTTGAAGCCGCCGGAGAGCATCCGGTTCTGTGTCATGGTCAGTTCCCTGTTGGTTGGAGGTTTGATTATATTTTAGGTTTGAAAGTCTATCTTAAAAACCCTTTGCGTCAACGGTTTTCCCAAGGCAGGTTGGCATCTGGCAAAGGATCTGCGCATGACGAAAAAAAACCTTCAAACTCAAATAAATGCGGCGGATGCGTCTTTGGATCGGCGCTGGCACCTTGCCCAGTCGGGCACAGAGGTGGACACGACCGAGCTGGAGTTTGCCCTGATGCGGGCGTTTGAGGGATTCGGTCGCTGGCAGTCGGAATGTCTTGCGTCGGTCTGCGACCTTGCGGCGACGGGGCCGGAAAACGCCATGCTGCATATCATCCGGATGAATGATCGGCCGAAATCGCTCAAGGAAATCGCCCGTCTGATGAACCGCGATGATGTGCCCAATATCCAATACAGCCTTCGCAAGCTTTTGGGGGCGGGGCTGATCGTGCGGCAGGGTGCCGGGCGGTCGGGGGTGACCTATGATTGCACCGACGAGGGGCGCCGGGTGACAGATGACTATGCGATCCTGCGGCGCAAACTCTTGTTGGCCGAAATCGCCGACATGCCGGGCTTTGCCCAGAGGCTGGCCGAGGCGGGGCGGACCCTGAGCCTGCTGTCTGGCGTCTATGAGGAGATCGCCCGCGTCGCCGCCACCCACCGGCGGGGGTGAGCGGGGCGGGCGGCGGAGGCCTTCGGCTCGCATGAAATCCAGGATTTCATGCTTGGATATTCAGACCAAGATAAAGGCCTTAGCGCAGCAGGTTTGACAGGGCCTTGTGCAGGGCTTGTACGCCCGCGTCGGTGGTGATGATGCCGGGCGACAGGCGCAGGGTTTGGCTGCGGTGATCGGTGGTGATGCGCATGCCGCGCAAGGTGGCGACGACGTCGTTTGCGGGGTGGCTGTCGGGCAGGCGCAGCATGACCGACCCGCCGCGTTTTGCCTCGGCCCGTGGCGTGACGGGGGGCAGCGCAAGGTCGTCGGCCATGGCAAAAAGCTGCGCGGTCAAGTGGCGGTTATGCGCAAGGATCGCGGCGTGGTCTTGGGCTGCGTGCCAATCCATGGCGGGAAGGCTGGCCAGGGCCGACAGGCACGACGGTGTGCCATTGTCAAAGCGGCGGATGTCGGGGGCATAGGAAAACCGGGTGATGTCCCAGTTGAAGGGGTTTTCTTGGCTGAACCAGCCGCGCAGTTCAGGGGTCAGGTGCGGGGTCAGGCGGGGGGAGACGTAAAGAATGCCCGCACCCGGTGTGCCGCACATCCATTTCAGGCTGGTCGTGACGGCGAAGTCTACCTCGGGCGCGTTTACGTCAAAGGGGATCAACCCGACGCCTTGGGTCACATCGACGCCGATCAGGCTGCCCATGCGGCGGCCATGGGCGACCATATGGGCCAGGTTGATGCGGTGCGAGGTGGTGGAGGAAACCCAGGTCAGCAGGGCAAGCCCGACATCGGGCGTCCAGGCGTCGAGGAAGTCTTCGTCCTCGACATGGGCCGCACCTTGGCGGAAGGGCACGGTTTTCAGGGTGAAGCCGTATTTTTCCGCCATACCGTTCAGAAGGAAGTGGTTTGACGGGAAGCAATCGGCGCCGACAAGGATTGTACGACCGTGCAGATGCCCCTTGGGCAGGGATTGCAACAGGCTGTGGAAGGCCGAGGTGACGTTTTCAAAGGTCGTCACCGTGTTGGGGGCGGCATTCAGGATCGCGCGCCAGCGGTCGATGAAACGGGCGCGTCGGGGCAGGACATAGCCCCATTGGCTGTCGTCTGCCTTGCCCCAGACACCTGCGAAATCGCTCAACGCGCGGGCAAGATCGGCGTCTTTGCCCGGATACATGCCGATGGAGTGATAAAGGAAATATGCGTCGGTCATGGGGGCGGTCATGGGGCCAATCCGGGGGCTGGGGTGTAGCGGGGTTTCAGCGCCGCGGGGGCGGCGGCGTGCAAGGCCGCAAGGGTTTGCAGCACAGACCCGCGGCCGTGGAGGGCGAGCGCCTCAAACGGGCCACGGGGGAAGTTGAGGCCGAGTTTCATCGCGGTGTCGATGCCTGTCGCGGTCGTGCCCCCTTCGGACAACAGCCAATGCGCCTCGTTGATGAGGGTGGCCTCGA
>JACCDN010044857.1_pt1 | contig 11119 bp, 1 predicted proteins | sample 7441691 | NCBI WGS metagenome assembly JACCDN01 (sample SAMN15323439, study PRJNA562643) | freshwater metagenome | isolation source: river surface water | place: USA:Blue River Watershed | collected 2017-08-16
CATCGTCTCAACGGGTGGCGCTGCCGAGAACTCCAACTGGACTTTTGCGAACGGCGAGATCACTCCGCAGGCCAGCGTGTCGATCAACGCGTCCGATGTCGTCGCCAAGCTTGCCCTCGGAAACCTAGTAGTCAATGCCGATCGCATCACGGTGAGCGCCGGAATCAACTCCGCATCGGCCAACGACCTCACCCTAAAGGCGACGGGAAACATCATCGTGGCTGGAGCACTCACGCTGCAGACCCTCGGTGGCGACATCGTCTTTCACGCTGACAGCGACGCAAACTCGGCCGGCCACGTGCGTCTCGGCTGGGATACCAACTGCGGCATGGGCTACTTGAACACAAACGGTGGCAACATCATCATCGGTGGTGGTGCCAACCCACTGACTGGTGTGACCGCGGCGCAAGACAACGACACTGCAGCAACGCTGTGCCCTGGTGGAACCCCGGCTCGTACCGGAACCGCCGTCTACAACTATTCGCTGAACGCGGCCGGCGGCAACATCAGCATTCGTGGCGGAAGCCCAAACCTAGGCACCTCGCTCTCGGTTCGTTCTCTGCGAATCAGCGGCTCCGGAGGCCTGACCCCAGTGCTTCAAACCAGCGGTGCGGGAACCATCAGCATCTACGGTGACGGCAGCCAAATCGGCCACAACAATGCTTGGGGCGTTGAGCTCGGCACTGTAAACATGACAACCGGAAGCGGTGCCGTGACGATTGAGGGGCGCGGAAATCCAACGTCGCCAACCAACGCTCGAGGCATCGCCATCGGTGGTGCCGCGACACTAACCTCGGTGAGCGGCGACATCGGCATTCTCGATCGAACCAACGGTGGTCAAGCTGGTTATACGGGTATCTATATCGGTGGAGCACTTAGCGCCAGCACTCAGGGTGACTTCACTCTGCAGGCAGACGAGTTGTCTTTTGCCACCACGCTGACGGTTGCCGCACAAACCGCAACCATTACGGCAAACACGGGATCATCGTTTACCGCCGCGTACACGGCGGGTGCCATCGACGCAACTAACACACAGAATCTGGTTATCGGCGGGCCAGGCAACACTGCGGCGATTAACTTCAATGCTCCGGTTGTTTCCGGTGGCCCGATTGCCGTCTACGGTGGCGCAATCTCGGTCAATGCCTCGATGACGGCAACGAGTGCACCAATCACATTTACAGCTTCAACCTCCGTGACCCAGGGCGGTTCAGCCACGATCACGGCATCCTCGCTAGATCTGCGCGGCACTGCAACTTACAACCCCTCGGCCTTCACCGTCACCGGGGGCGCGGCACAGGTTGCCTACTATGCAACATTCGACACCCAGGGCGGAAGCGCTGTAGCCACGGGAACCTATGGCTCGGGTGGAACTCTCGCGCTTCCAGCGGCTCCGACCAAGGCTGGTTTTGTCTTCCGCGGTTGGTTCCTCGCCGCTTCGGGCGGAGACCCACTTCAGGCTCCTTACTCGCCAGCAGCAAACGCCGACTTCACGCTCTATGCGCAGTGGAGCCCAGCTGTTCCTCCTAAGGATTACCCAGAAGTGCAGCAGGTCAAGGTCGCACCGGTTGCCGAGCAAGGCAAGCCGATCGTCATCACTATTGCTGGCGACAAGATGGACTTGCCGCTGAAGGTCGAGGCTTCTAACGGAACCGCCGTCGTCACCTCGCGGAACGCGGGCTCGATTGAGGTAACGATCACCGGCGCTACACCGGGTAAGGGCTCGTTGCTAATCCAGGGAGCGTCCCGTTCGCTGCAGTTGGCCGACCTCTACAGCGTGACCGCTCCAAAGCCAGTTGTGGCGCTTCCGGTTTACAAGGAGGCCGATGTGGTCTTCGACGCGGGAAGCACCCGTTTGACCCCTTCGGACATCTCTGCAATTCGTGCTTCGGCTGCCGGATCCAAGGTCGTCGGCGAGGTAACTGTGGCAGCTTGGCTGGTTGCCACGAAGCCAACCGCTGCAGATCGAGCTGCTGCCCGTGCACGCGCCAAGGCCGTCGCCGCAGCGATCGCCAAGGTGCTTCCAGGCGTGCGTGTTTCAATCACGACAATTTCGGTGCCACGACTATCGTCGGCGAAGGATGTAGTGACCTACTCGTTCACCGCAAAGCCATAGTCGCGCCGCCCGCTTGCCCGGAAAAGCGCGCCGCGCAGCCATGTTCAGTAAGGCGAACATTTCGCGACCGGCACCCAACGGGGTTTCTATCTTTATTCCGTGGCCAAAACCGGAACTTGGGGGCGTTCGCGACGGATTCGCGCGCGAGGTTTAGCGCATCCTGAGTTCTTGCAACGCGGTCCTAGCGGCCTCCTAGTCGCCGCACTAACTTTCGCGCTAGCTGTCGCGGGCATCGTATTTCAACCCGCAGAGCAGTTGCCGATTGCCCGAGCAGCGGTGCAAACCTGTGAGTCAGGATTCTCGCTGGTCACGACCGCGGGAACTTACAAGAACTATTGCTACAACAACGTGACGGCCGCGGCAGCGGAGTCGCTTACCGTGCCGGCCGGCATCACGACACTGGTCGTTACTGCTGTCGGTGGTGGTGGCGCCAATGGCGGGGCTGCCTATGACGGATGCTGTGGCAACGACGCGAGCGGTGGTGGTGGTTCACCAGGCGAGCGGCTCGCGCTTAACATGACTGTCACCCCGGGTGACGTGGTTGGTTTTTACCCAGGCGCCAAGGGTTCGAACGGTGTCCAAAACTCTGGCGCGACCACCCTGGGTGGTGTCAGCACCTACTCGGCTAGCTACAACGGTGGTGGCGGCGGTGTCGGCGGCACGCGCGGCGGTTCGGGTGGCGGCGGTGGCGCGGCCACAATCATCACCTCAAACGGGGCCGTATGGGCAACCGTTGCTGGCGGCGGCGGCGGCGGTGGCGCCGGTTACTGTGGCGCCAATGGCGGCGGCGGGCAAGCGTTCGTAGCGGTAGCTGGTGGGGCAAACACTGGTGGCAACGGCGTAAGCGGCGGCCATGAATCCGGCGGTGGCGGCGGCGGCGGTGGCGGCTCAGTTGGTGGCGCAGGAGGTGCAAACGCATACGGCGGCTCAGGCTCGAACTGTTCGGGCCGCTGGTACGGCTTGGGTGGTAAGCGGGGTTCTTCTCAGGTAACCACTGGCAGCACGATCGTTCACAACACGAGCGTCGCGGGTTATGTAGATGTCTATTACTCGCCGTTGCCGGTCGCGACAATCTCACTCAACTCCGAAAGTGCTCCGCCGACGGAAAATTCTTGGACTTACACGGTTTCATTCACTCCTAGTGTCACGGGCTTCGGCGCCGAAGACCTGAGCATGTACGAGTCGGGCAGCCAGGCCACGGGTTGGACCATCGGTGCACCAGTGGTCTCGGGTACCAACTACCTGGTGACAGTCACAAAGTCAGGCCTAGCTAATGCGACGCCAATTGCGCTGGGCATAGATATGACCGGCGTTACCGAAGTGAACTTCGGAGCTGCTGGCGTGGGTGCGCAACTGGGTACTGACTACGCGATCGATGGCACCGCGCCTACGGTGACAGCGATGGACGTAACGCCTGACCTAGTGACGGCAAACAAGATCAGCGTTGTTGTCACGCTCTCCGAGCCGGCGTACTCGCTCGACCTGACCAAGTTAACTGCGACGGGCACGTCGACAACCTGGACCCTCACGAAACCAGCTTTCACATCGGGTGCGAGCACCTATACCTTCACCGCCGTGAGCTCTTCGGTTACCGATGGAACGCTGATTCTCAACGCGGCTGCCGGTTTCGCCACCGACATGGCCGGGCATCCGTTGACAACCTTGGGCGCTTTCACCGAAACGGTGAATACGACCGCTAAGCCAACCCCAACTTCTTTCACTCCACGGCAAAGCTTGTTCTCGGGCAGCTCGGTGGTGTACGACCTGGTTTTTGATCGAGCCATCTATGGACTCGTTGCAGCAGACTTCAGTTTTGTCTCGAACGCCGGCTGTTCGACCACACCAACGATTGCGGGTTCGGGATTCACCTACACCGTGACGGTGAACAGCTGCACCACCTCCGCAGGCGTCAAGCTTCGCCTTGGCACCAACTCGGTTAAGGACAAAGTTTCCATTCTCGGCCCAGCGGCGGCGTTCGATTCGGCAGTTGCTACACGAGATGCGACCGCCCCAACGATCAACGCAGTTTGGCGCCAATTAGTCTCTGAAACCCAGGTTGAATACCGAATCACCTTCTCGGAGCCAGTCACCGGGCTATCGCCTTCGGCAATCACGCTCTCTGGCACCAGCGCAAGTTCAGGCACGTGGACCATCTCGCAGCCAACACTAACCGCTGTTGCTAACCAGTACAGCTTCACGGCAACCAACCCGAACGCGGTAACCGGAACTCTACGGGCTGCGGTCTCGACCACATCGGTAACAGATGACGCCGGCAACGCCTTAGCGTCGGGTACGAAGCTCGACACGGGCTACGACTTGTCCGAGGCTCTTGTCGTTCGCAAGCCAGCACTTGCACTCGGCACATTGGGAAGTATCGGCTCGGTTGCCAGCCCAATCGCACCCGAGGCAATTCTGGATGCCAAGGGCAGTTCGCTCTACTCGTTCCGAGTTCAGGTCGTGAACTTCAAAACCGGAGACGTTCTGGCCTTCACTGCGGCAACTTCTAGCGGCACAGTTGTCGCGGCTTCATCGAGCACGGGAAGCCTCGAACTCAAGTACTCGGGTGCGCAGCCAACCGAGGCCCAATGGCAAGACGCCATGCGTCGAGTTACTTTCCGCAGCACGAGCACCGACAAGACTGCTCGCCAAATCAAGTTTGACCTGCGCCCGGTGCTCAACTACAACATGGACAACAAGCACTTCTATGAGTTCAGCCGCGTGCGTGGGCTCATCGCCGTGCGCAGCACCGTGCCACAGACCTTCTACTTCTTAGGCATGCAGGGTTTCGAGGCCTCTATCGCCGACTGCACCGAAAACCAGATCCTGGTCGACATGGCTCACCCAGCTGGCGTCTTGGGTGTCAAAATCACCGGACCAGACACCTCTAGCGGCTCTGGTTGTTTTTCGGCTGGAGAGCCAAATGGCAACGGTAACGGTTATGACAACTGGGCGGTTTCTAGCAGAGGTTGGCGCTGGGACGACGACGCCGACTTCAGCGCACCTTTCCTAGTCGAGTTCGGTCGTCCGGGCGACACCCTGTGGGACCTCTCGCAGACCGCATCTTCGACTTTCGATACGACCGCTCCCTCGCTAACCACGCTCGCAGCACCGAGTAGCCCAGCCCGAGCGGGCATGGCGTACACGCTCACATTTAGCGAGCGAATCGATGGTCTTGCGGCGGCGGATTTCAACTTCACTGGGTCAACAGCAACGGGATGCGTTGCTACGCCAGCTGCTACGTCTGGCAATGTCATCACTGTCAACGTGACCTGTGCCACGGATGGTGTCGTCAAGCTCAATTTGAATGCCAACACGGTGACCGACTCGGTCGGTAACCTTGGCCCCGCTGCAGCAAGCAACTGGCTCAATACGGTTACCCAAGACTCGGCAGCACCAACGGCTTTGGGCGCATCCGCCACCTCGCTGCCAAATTCAACCACACAGATTTTTGACTTCACGCTGTCGGAAGACCTTGGCACTTTGACGACGACTGACTTCGCATTTGGCGGCGCCTCGGGACTAGCTGGCGGTTGGTCAGCGGCATCGGTGGTTAACGTTTCAGGCAACACCTGGCGGGTTACGGCCACGAACGCCGATCCGCATTCTGGAACGCTTCAGCTTCTAGCAGCTAGCGGGCGAATCACTGACGAGGCGGGCAACCAGGTTTCGACCAGCCCACTGGTGGCAACCACAGTGAGCTTCCAACCCTTGTTCTCGCTGGGGGCGCTGACCGCCAGCAACGGAACCGGCTTGCCGTTCCTATCGGCAACCACCATTGCCGATCGCGGCACTGGCCTCTACGGCATCAAGATCACACAAGACAACGCGCAGGTGGGTGATGCTCTCAGCTTCGTGAATAGCAACGCGACGACTTTCGGCACAATCACCTCGTCTATCGTCAACGGTTCGCTCGTTCTCGGCTACTCGGGCGCACGACCATCAATCGCCCAATGGCAGGCAGCTCTTCGCGCAGTTGGTTTTGCAACGTCGGCTCAAAGCGCGCTCGATCGAGGCATCACAATCGAGTTGGACGCCTACGACCCCGACCCCGCATTCGCGTTCGTGGCACCTTCTGCGAGCGGAACTCTGACGGTTGACACCATGCCGCCATACCTTACGTTGACTCCGACTAGTGCGAATCAAACCGGGACAGCAATCAGCTGGAACCTTGCTTCGAACGAGGACATCGACTGTTCGACCGTGAGCGCGACCGACTTCAGCCTGGCTGGTTTGACTGGCCTAGCGGCTACCCGAGTGGACGCAAAGACTTGTCGCTTGACCGCAAACACCACCGGAATCGCTCAAGGTAGTTCCGGCAGTGTGAGCCTCACTGTCTCGCAGAATTTCTCGGTTGCCGATGCCGCTGGCAATGCCGCCACAGGGCTCATCACTGCACTTCCGGCACTAATGCTGGCTGCAGACACTACGCCGGTTACCGCGTCGAGCGTTACCGCGACTGTTCCTGACACGACAGCACCAAACTTGGTCAGCCTCGCGCCGGCACTCCAGAACAGCTCTGCGCGCGACCTGAACTACATCCTGGTCGCCGACGAGCCGATTGACTGCGCCTCGCTAAGCGCAGCCGACTTCGCGGTGACGGGCGGACGCTTCGTTGCCAGCCAGGCAGATCAGCAGTCCAACCTGACCTGTGTCGTCAAGTTCGTTGCAACCGGTGCTGCTGGCCAGAGTCACAACGTCTCGGTCAATCTCAGCCAGAATTACGACTTGGCAGATGTCGTCGGCAACCGTGCAGCTCCGCCGGCTCAAGCGCTGGCGAACCAGGTTGTGGCGGTCAATGTGCCAGTTTCGAGCGGAAGCGGTTCGATCATCATCAATACCGTGCCGGGCACTACTCCAGCGCAGGTAGTCGCAAACCGGCCTTCGATGATGACCCAAGCCGGAGCGGATGCGGCAACCGCAATGCTGGCCCTCAAAATTGCCGGTTCCACCGCCAACGCTCCATTGCACACTTTCGAGTCAGACGTTTCATATCTGACAGCTAGCGATCCGATTGCTCTTCAGAAGGCCGAAACTATCGAAGCCGGTGACCAGGTCAAGTTCCAGGTCAAGGTTGGCGCCGGTCTTTCGGCCACTCACGATGTGGTGGGATACCTAAAGTCGGGCAGCAGCTGGATCTACATCGGCCGCAGTGACTTCAGCGCAGACCTTATGGTTACCAGCCCAGTCACCTTCGCAGACATCGGCGTATTTGTCATGAAGTACTTCGTGGTTCTAAAGGGTTCGACTGTGGTGACTCAGCGGTTGGTCACTGCGGCGACGCCTTCACCCAGCCCAATTCTTTCGCGGGCTGCAATGAAATACGGCCCATCCGCATCGGGTTTGGGATCCTTGCGTGCTGCGGCAATTTCGGATTCAGCGCTCGCCAACGTCTCTGACAAGAGTCTCGAAGTTACCGTAACGGTTCTTCAGGGTGCTGCCGGTCTGCCGCAGTTCGTTCAGCCCGCAGTACCCGCTGCACCGGTCACACCAACGCCGACGGCAACGGCTACCGCCACCCCGTTGCCTACCGCTTCTCCATCGGCTTCTGTGACACCGACCCCGACGATTCGAGCAACAACGCGACCGACGGTTTCCCCAACGCCAAGCATCACGCGAACACCGAGCTCGACGCCGAGCGCAACTCGCACCCCATCGCCAACACCTACTGCTTCGACCGCTGTTGTAGAGCCATCTCAGAGCGCTGAGCCGACTCCGAACCCAGCCATGACTGATCCGGCGGTGGTCGCCGCAGAGCTGAATCCGATTACCTCGCTAGGCGAAGTCACTTTGCCGACCCTTGAGCCCGGTGCTGCAATCGCCGACCCTGCCATTGGGGCAACCGGCGATGACACGGCAGAACCCGAACCATTTAGTGCTTTGGCCTCGCCCGAAACCATCGCGGCCGTCACCAGCACGGCGGCACAGGTTGCCGCACTTGCCGCCGGTGTTGCCGCAGCAGCGGGAGCAGCCGCAGCCGCCGGAGCTGCTGCGGGAGCAGCAGCAGGAGCCAGCGCGGCCGGTTCGGCGGGCGGAGCCGGATCTGGCTCCAGTGGCTCATCATCAGGAAGCGGTTCATCGACTGGTGGATCGGAAGGACGCAGCGACCAGCTAGGTTCACTGGACTTTGCCAATGACGAGATCACCATCGATAGCGCTACCGCCTGGGGTGACAAACTGCCGATCTTTGCGTTGGCCTGGATGACGGTTCTCGACTTGCGATCCCGCAGATTCGCTGAGCGCATCGCCCGCCTCTCACCTCTGCTGGCAAAGTTCGTCAACGACGGCGCCTACCTGCGTGCCATGTTCGGTTCGTTCGCGGTTCTCCCGGCGATTGCCGCTGGGGTTATCGGAACGTTGGCTGGCGCTAGCGCCCAATCGGTAGGCATTCCCGCTTGGCAGCCGCTGCTCGCGCTTGCACTACTGGGTGTAATGGATGCCGCCGCCGGCTTCGTGGGTGCCGTCGCATTTGCGATTGCCAATCTCCTAAGCCACGGCTTCGTCGGGCTCGACTCACTGACCGTCTACGCGGCAACCACCTTCGTGGCCGTCGGCCCGGCAATGATTGCCACCGCACTGCGCAGCATTCGCAAGCACCACGCCTCCGACCTTGCAAGTTGGTGGGAGCGCCTGACCGACCTAGTAATCATTCCGTTCATGTCGGGCTGGAGCGCGTACACCGTTATCGCTGTGACGCCGGCCGTAACCGGTATGACCAACAACGCCGTGAACCACATCCGCGACTTCGCTCTGTTCGTTGCCATCGTCGGCGTCGTTCGAGTGATCGGCGAAGAGGTTGCCGCCCGCTGGTACCCGCAGCGCCTCGACCGCATCAACCCGGATTCGTTCGACGAACCAAGCCTGCTGCAGAGGTGGTTCTCGCTTGCGCTTCGCTACGGTTTCTGGCTGCTGGCGGCATCGTCAATCTTCGGCTTCGGAACGCACGTGCTCGTGGGTTCGGCACTCTTCATCGTTCCAACGATTCTGGGCTGGTACGCGGATCGCTTCCCGAACTCGCCTCGCCTCTGGAAGCTGCTGCCAATCGGCGTGCCCGGTCTTGCGTTTGCACTAGTGCTTTCGGCTTCAACGAGTGCGCTGCTGGCAATCGTGTTTGGCGCTACACCAGAGCTGGCCCAGTGGTCGTTTGCCCTGACGCCGTTACCGTTGCTGGCCTTCTCGATCTTGGGCATTTTTGGTCGCCATGGCGAAAACGAGGATGACGACAAGCCGGTCAAGCGCCTGGTCTGGCTGTACCGCCTCGGTGGGGTCGCCATGTTCGTGCTAACACTCAAGCTCGCCGGCCTGTTCTAACAGCCCATTGGGTACTCGCCTATTCGTTCGCTTTCGAACCATTCTCGGATAGCCTTAAAGTGCCCTGATTTTGGGGTTTTCTTTGTGCACCCAAAATTGCATCGAACGGAGTGGCGTGGGGTTTAGTTTGGCAAGCGGATGGCGACGGTTTGTCGCCTCTCTTGCTATGCTCGCGACCACCATGCTGGGCGTGAACTTTGCGCCACTAAAGGCCGAGGCTGCTGCAGTCTCTCCAAACAACACCGCCTGCGCCACCGATGGTTACTGCTATGCAGACTTCACTACCGTCGTTTCGGGTGGCACTTGGACTATCCCCGCAAACACTTACAACATCGATATTTTGGTTGTCGGTGGTGGTGCTGGCGGAAGCCGTGGCAAGTGCTCCTACGTATGGGGCCAGGGCGGTGGCGGTGGCGGTTTCGCTGAGGTTTTCAACCAACCAGTGACCGCAGGTGCAACGGCAACTATAGGTGTCGGTGGCGGCGGCACCGGTTCGGGGGAATGTAACACCAGCACGCAGGCGACAGGTGGTGGCACGAGCATGGTTGTGGTGGGCAGCGTCGACGTGCGCGCCTACGGTGGCTACGCTCCGCAGTCGGGCACGATCTACAGCTCCAACCTCGGTGGAAATTCAGGCAACAACCAAATCAACACTGTGAACGGTTCTGGCACATCAGGCGGTGCACCAACCTATGACAATACGGGTAACTGCACGGGCACATCGCAATGTGCGGCAGGCGGTGGCGGCGGCGCGGGAGCCGCAGCCTCGGGCATGAATGCTGGCACCGGTAAGGTCTCTGCGTTAACCGGCGCGCGCTACGGCGGTGGCGGCGGTGGCAAGAACAGCAATGCGGTTGGCACAGCTGACGCTAATGCTGGTGCAAGCGGTAGATGCGATGCGACTGCGAACTTCGGTGGTGGTGGATCCGATTGCAACGCGCAAACGGTTGGCCGAGGAGGTAACGGTGGTTCTGGCTACGTCTACATCCGCTACATGCCAGGCCCGACCATTTCTACCTCGCCAGCGTCGACCACCATTAGCACTGGCAGCACGGCCACCTTTACTGCTGCAGCTACCAAGTCGAGCCACTTGACCACGGCAAGCATCGCCTACCAATGGCAGCAGTCGACTGATAGCGGCACCACTTGGGCGAACATCTCGGGTGCGACCGGCGCCAGCTACACCACGGCCACCCAGGCAACAACCGCAAACTCCGGCTATAAGTACCGTGCCAAGGTCACACAGACTGGAACGACCGGGTCAATCCTGCCGAGCGGCTTCACCTACACGTCCGCAGCTACCATGACGGTCCAAACGGCGCAGTCCATCACTTTCAACAGCATCACCGACAAGACGTACGGCGACGCAGCCTTCACGGTCTCGCCAACCGCTACTTCAGGGTTGACCGTCGCCTTGACCTCTGCGACCACCGCTGTGTGTACCGTTTCGAGTTTCACCGTGACGATGATTGCCGCCGGAACCTGCACCCTGAACGCAAACCAGGCCGGCAACGCTACCTACTACGCCGCCACGCAAGTGCAACAGAGTTTCAATGTGGCCACCAAGGCGTTGACGATTACTGCTAATAACGACACCAAAACCTACGGGACCACGAAGACTTATGGCAGCGGATCATCGGCGTTTACGTCGAGCGGTCTCGTCGGCAGCCAGACCATCGGCTCGGTCACTATCACGGC
>JACCDN010293610.1_pt1 | contig 11118 bp, 8 predicted proteins | sample 7441691 | NCBI WGS metagenome assembly JACCDN01 (sample SAMN15323439, study PRJNA562643) | freshwater metagenome | isolation source: river surface water | place: USA:Blue River Watershed | collected 2017-08-16
ATTTTTTGACAACTTTATTCCGCTTTTAATTTTGTAGTTGTCACTATGCTCCTTTTTCACTATGATCTTCCTTAATTAAAGCAATGCAATCTACAAAATACGCGCCATTAATTCCGCCTCTGTTCATTATAGGAATTATTAAAAGGATTAAAAAAGTGAGTGAAAAAATTCCTAAAAAAACTTCCAGCACACTAACGCACAACAATTCTGATTTGTTGATTAAAGATATTAGCATACTTATCGATGAAGCAAGAAATCACGTTGCCCGTGAATACAACTCTACGCAAGCACAACTTTGCTGGCTTATTGGTAAACGTATCGATGAAGAAATTTTAAAATCAGAACGTGCCGAATATGGTGAAGCTATTGTTATCTCCTTGGCCAAACAGCTAACGTTTTCTTATGGCAAAGGCTACAGCCGCCCTAACATTTTTAGAATGGTAAAATTTGCCAAGCTATTTCCTGACCGTGAAATTGTCTCAACACTGTCGAGACAATTGTCTTGGTCACATTTTATCTTAATTTGCGCAATAGAAGACGCATTGAAACGCGATTTCTATGCGGAAATGTGTCGAGTACAGCGTTGGAGTGTAAGATCATTAAAAAAACAGCTTGATAGTATGTTGTATGAGCGCACAGCACTTAGTAAAAAACCAGAAAGTGTTATTAAAGCGCAGTTAGAACAGCTAAAAGATATTGATGAAATGACTCCGGAGTTAACGTTCAAAGAGCCCTATTTTATCAATTTTATAGGTGCTCAGGACTATCAATCAGAAGGAGACCTGGAAAACTTAATCCTTAATAATATCACGGATTTTCTCCAGGAGTTAGGTTCAGACTTTTGCTTTGTTGCACGACAAAAACGCATGAGTACCGGCAAAAAAGACAGGTATCTGGATTTGCTGTTTTTTAATCGTAGGCTTCGCAGATTAATTGCCATTGAACTCAAGCTAGGTGACTTTGATCCTGCTTATAAAGGACAAATGGAATGGTATCTTAACTGGCTTGATCAGAATGAAAGGTTAGATTTCGAAGAAAAACCGATGGGCATTATTCTTTGCGCAGGTAAAGATCATGATGACATTGAATATTTAGAGATGGATAAAACCGGTATTCATGTTGCGCAATATCTCACCGAGCTTCCACCACGAGAGATTTTGGAGAAGAAACTAAGACTAGCTATCCATCTAGCCAGAGACAACCAGTTAAAAAGACAGCTAGAGGATAGTCAGTAAAATGAAGAGGCTTTTACTAACCCCTCTTGTAGACTTTTGGCATCCTATTCCTCATGTAATTGACGGATTAAATAATAAAAAAGGAGCCGCAAGATTTGTTTACCTTACTTTGTTGCATTACTTTTTTTATTTTAAGTGTTTCCCAGATTTTACCGCCAATACGGAAGAATCGTGGAAGTTGTTAAAGCAAGGCATTACCTATATTGCTCCAGCAGTTACTGTTAATGCAGTAGCTCAGTTTTTAAAAAATACATACCAAATTTATCGTTATAAAAAAGAGATTAGAACAAATCTTGGGTATCGCCTTTTTACTCCCCAAGATACCAAAACGATTAGCGATACCTTTTCCGTTCTTTTTGCTAGGAATGTTAATAAGGATGCTTTAAAGGAGCAGTTATGTAAGGAATTAGACAAGCACAAAATTGAACGCCTTAATGACGAAGAGCTTGAGACAGTCATCAATACAATACAAACGAGTGAAGAAAAAGCTGTTTTTACAGGGGATCATAAAAATTACATTGATAAGTATATTCTTTCTAGTCCTGAATTTGATGGAGTTTGCCAATTCCTACGACAAGATTCCGGCGCTTCAACACGAGAAAGTGTAAAGGACGAAATAAAACGACTTACGATATTGGATAAGTTACCAATCGCATCATTAGGACTAATTAGCGACATCAATATCAAGCAACGCAATCTTTATAGAAGACGGTTTTTAACGGATACACCAGAAAGAACAAAATCTCGTACGGAGACCTCTAGATATGCTCTTGTGGCCTTTTTTTGCTACCAGCGTCACCAAGAAGCAGTGGATAATTTGATTGAACATCTGCTGCATTTTATACATCAAATTAAGAAATTAGCAGATACAAAGCGAGAGGCATTGAATAAGGAGGTTGCAAAGCGGCTTGGTGATCTTGATTCCCTGTATCAATTAGCTGAAATCAATCGAGATTGCCCTAAAGACATTATCGAGAATGTTGTCTATCCCTCAGTTTCACAAGAAAAAATTGATCAAATCATTAGAACGAGAGATTTTGCTCGTCAAATCAAAAAAAAGATACAAGAATCCGTTATAAAAAGGTATTCCAACAGTTATCGCTATCAAATATTTGAGATACTCAATAGTTTAGACCTTCACTCTCAAAACAAGGATTTTTTGGATGCATTGGAGTTAGTAAAGAAATATAAAAAAAGTAAGATAAAGTACTATCCTCCAGAAGAATACATCCCGATAGATGGTTTATTAAGTGCACAAGAACAAAAATATATAATAGAAAGAATTGGTGCCAATCACTCATTAGTTCTCAGAAAGGATTACGAATGTGCTATTTTAAAACTCTTACGTCTTAAACTTCGGCATAAAGAAGTTTGGGTAAGTGGTGCATACAAATATCGAAACCCCGTTGATGATTTGCCCAAGGATTTCGCTGAAAAGCGTGAGCAATACTTTCAACTATTAGATGCTCCTTTATTAGCGCAAGACTTTATCGAGAATCTCAAGCAAGAAATGCGTCAACATATTGAAGCGTTTGACAATAATTTCCCTGAAAATAAGTTGGTTAATATTATTAAAAAAGGGGGTAAATCTTGGATTAAGCTAGCTCCTTTAAAAAAAGTCGAAGAACCCAAAGTTATTCAAAAAATCAAAGGAGCAATTCTTGATAAATGGGGATTCATTGATCTTGTTGACATCTTAAAAGAGGTAGATTTACGTGAAAATTTTACGGATTGTTTCAGAACGTTTGGGAACCGTGAAATCTTAGATAGGCAAACAATTAGGAAACGTTTATTATTATGCCATTTTGCTATCGGTACGAACACAGGATTTAAACGAACGGCTGGAGCATCAAAAGGTACGATTACTTTTGAAGAACTACGGCATATTAAAAAGTTTTTCGTCAGTAAAGATAACTTGCGTGAAGCAGTTAATCAGGTTATTAATGCCATTTTTAGAATAAGAAATCCTAAAATTTGGAAATCTGTATCTACTGCCTGTGCTGCGGATTCTAAGCAGTTTGGAACTTTTACTAAAAACTTAATGACCGAATGGAGTCCCCGCCATCACAACAGTGGTGTGATGATTTATTGGCATGTGAGTGATCAGTATATTTGCGTATACTCACAGCTTAAAACGTGTACATCTTCCGAAGTGGCATCTATGCTACAAGGAATCATGAGTCAAGAAACCGACATGCAAATTGACTCTCAATATGTTGATAGCCATGGAAAAAGCGAATTAGGTTTTGCGCTAAGCTATCTTGAAAAATTTGATTTATTACCTCGTTATAAAACTATTGGTAACCAAAAACTCTACCTTCCTTCAAATGATTTTCATGTAAAACATATTGGTGAAATTACGACACGAGCGATTGATTGGCAGCTCATTGAGGAGCAGTACGATGAAATGATTAAACACGCAGTTGCTTTGAAAATTGGCACAGCATCTGCAGAAACAATTATTAGAAAATTTGCGAGAAGCAACTATCAACATCCAACGTTCAAAGCATTTATGGAGCTAGGTAAGGCTGTTAAGACGACTTTCTTATGCAGATACCTTAATTCCGTTGAACTGAGACAACAAATTAATGCCGGATTAAATGTTGTTGAGAATTGGAATAGTGCTAATAATTTTGTGTATTACGGTAAAAGTGGTGAGATAACGACAAATAATCGTGATGATCAAGAAATTTCTATGCTTTGCTTACATTTACTGCAAACATGCATTTCTTATGTAAATACGTTGTTAGTGGAAGACTTATTAGAAGCTGAATATTGGAACAAGCAGTTAAGAGAAGAAGATTACAGGGCGCTCACTGCTTTATTTTATTTACACATTAATCCTTATGGAAATTTTGAACTCGATTTTACAAAACGGTTATTGATCCTATATTCACCTAAGATGGCAAAGATATGAGAACCCCAACTAAAAGAATTGTTAAACAAATCAGTAAAATTTTGCGTGATGAGCGGCCAGACTATATTTACCTTAGAGATCTTTTTCGTAAAATTCGCGAAGAATTTAAAGTTACGGTTACAACGCAGACGAAGAGACTGCCTTATGTACCATCTGAAGAAGAATTGAAAAAATATTATAATATTGTATGGCAAACAAGAAATGTAAAACACATGGTATTAATTAAAGTATTATTATACACAGGAATACGTGTTCAGGAATTAGTTAATCTAAAGATTGAGGATATTGATTTTGATCGTTGTCAAATCAGAATTAATCATGGGAAGGGAAATAAAGATCGTGTTGTTCCGTTTCCTCCTAGCTTCAAAGAGGCACTCATGGTTTTTGTGGATTTAGTGCAAAATAGGGGTGCAGTTTATTTGTTTGAATCGAATCGAAAAACATTATTTACCACTAGAGGCATTCGCAAAATATTAGCGGAATATGCAGTAGAAGCTGGTATGTCCCGATCTATCTCACCGCATAAATTGAGACATTTTTTATTTACCTGGTTAAAAAAACAAGGCGTTGATGATGCGCTCATTCAACCGTATTCAGGCCACGAAACAAGACAATCGTTAGAAATTTATTCAAAATTATCGCTGACAAATGCACAAGAAGCCTATAATGATAAAATTGATAAGTTTCCAGTTTAACGTATTGCCTGTATGAACAGAGGCGGAATTAATGGCGCGTATTTTGTAGATTGCATTGCTTTAATTAAGGAAGATCATAGTGAAAAAGGAGCATAGTGACAACTACAAAATTAAAAGAAGAATAAAGTTGTCAAAAAATTAACTCAACCTACACACCAGGCCTATTAGTAAGGAGAGTCCTAAAGGATCTTTGGGTATAGATGCTGTTAGTGAACAGCAGCAAGATCAAGAAAGAATAGATAGTATTCTCAACTACTTAAAAACAGAGTTGACGGTTGAAAAGCATTTTTGGCTTGATGACCAACAAATTCAATACTTTAAAAGAACCCTCTGCAAAATTTAAGACTGAAAGAGTATTTTTGCCCATTTAAAAGTACATAGATATTTTTTGGAAAGGAAGTGATCAGATTTTAAGAAAATTTCCCTCCGAAGTATTTCTGAAGTTGCTTAATTTTTAAGCATTTCCACTCACTTCTCTGCATGTTAGGCGTAACTTTCCTGCTTAACTTTTTTTCTTAATATACTGACCGCTCGTTTCAAATTGTAAGCCATACACAACAAATCCAGATGCAGCTGGTTCTTATCCCATCCAAGATATCTTGCTTGAACATATCCGTGTTGAACTTTCCAATGAGCAAAGACTCGTTCTACCCCACAACGGATTTTTGAGTAGGCTCGGTTCATAAACTTCTGTCTATTACTCATTTCCTTACCTTTAGGCTTTTTTCTTAAGATTCTGTCTGTTATCCCATTATCCTTCAGCTGATCCCTGATTTGCTTCGAGTCATAAGCCTTGTCTGCATAAACAGCTTTTTCTTCACCGGTAACAAGGTGATTGATCACTTGACTATCGTGAAACTCGGCTGAAGTGGTTTGAGCATTAATGACTAATCCTGACCCTTCATCAACACCTATGTGCGCTTTGTATCCATAGGTATACTTGTCATTCTTCTTTGTCCACCCTGCCTGAGGATCAACTTCACTTTGTTCCCCTCCACAAGGCGGCTTACAATTAGCTTTAATAATTGTTGCATCCACCATCGTCCCCTTACGAAGCAGAAACCCTTGTTTATCAAGCTGGTCTAATACTAAGTTAAACAATTGCTCAGTCTTTCCCAATAAACTTGACCGAAACCTACAAATCGTTGTCTCATCTGGTAAAGATTCCGAAAAGCTAAAATGACAAAAGGTTCTAAACGATAGGCGATCATATAACTGGTGTTCCATTTCTGGGTCGGACAAATCATATAACCGTTGTAAAAGCAAAATCTTAAACATCTTCAAGGCATCGTATGAAGGGCGTCCTACTCCGCTAGTTAGCAAAATACGCTTGAGCTTGCGATGCACAACCGCCCAATCAACCAGTTGGTTTATCTCATCTAATATATTGGCTTTGGGAGAGCGGCGAATTAAATCTAAAAATGAAGCCATCAAAAGCTTTCAATACTTAAAATCCTTAAGTCTTATCTACCATAGCTCCCCTTTACCTTCACCCTCTTTTTAAACTCTTCTTCTCATATTTTGCAGAGGGTTCTTTAAAAATATTGCAGAACGAGATCCTCAAGAGGCCTTACAAAAATGGCAATATGTCAGTGAAGATACTAGCTTCAAGCCTCTCACCAAAAAGGAACAACACGTAAAAGTCTTACACGATAAGCAGCGCGATATAGATATTGAAAGGTTTGAGCGTTTGTGTGAGCAGCATCATAAGATATCATTTGATACTGATTTATCTCAAACACGAACAATCGAACAATCGCTTAATGAGTTTGTGGAGCAGTATAAGAATGATCCTGTTTTCTTAAAAACTCTTGAAGATAGCAATAATAAAAACGTACAAAAAATTACTGAAAACCACAAAGACGACCCAGAGATAGAGCCAAAAGATATATCCCGAGGATTTGAAAGATGATTAAGAAATACTATGATTGTACATCGCTATTTTGAAGCTAGCATTGAAACATAGAGAGACTTATACCCTCATATGATTTTTTAGCAACAAATTTTTATGATTTAAGCATCAATAATCAAGAATACCTACATTATCTACTAGGTTTAGTAACAACTACTAGATAATCATCTGGTTTTTTACTTATATAAAATATAAATATTGAATTTATAATTAAGTAATCATAATTCTAAAAATTTTAATAAAATAATAAAAAATTTTTATAAACCTACTGAGTTTAAGTAACAAAACATCTAGTTTTTCTCATTATACTATTTAATAAAAGGATTGCTCTCAGTTAAGCGCAGGAGTATCTAGGAGCTATGAACTTAATTTGAGAGACTTATGAAAAAATTTTTTTCATTCCTTATTATAGTCATACGATTTATTTATGCAGGAGATGATTTAGGTGATCAGCCTATTGTAGCTGCAGCAAATGTACATCAGAGTTTTAGTCCTGTTTTTAAGTTGCCTATAGGATTTATATCTCAACAATTAGGAACAATTACCGAAAGATCCTATCATCATGTAAGGCACCGCAACTTAGAGTTTGAGAGAGGGGATTATCAAGAAGGAATAGGTAATGTGGTTGTACATGGAGAAAGTTATAAAAGCATTCATATAAGCGGGTCTGATGAATACCCAGATGTAAGTGGCCAGATTTATAAAGATAAATCAAGAATAATTGTGACTTTTCATGGATCCGAGTGGATAGAAGACTGGATACAAGATTTTAGGTTCGGCATGGTAGATGCTCGTACTTCTTTTGGACATCGAGGGAATGTTCATAAGGGTTTTTTAACGATGAGTCAGAGAGTCTTTGACAATTTTAAATCTTCACTAGATGAGTTGCTTGAAGAAACCAGTGAAAATAAGTCTTCCTTTGAGTATATATTTACGGGTCATAGCCTAGGAGGATCTATAGCAATTCTTAATGCAGCATTGTTTGTACGAGAACTTGATTCATATGATGAAAAAACAAATCAAATTAAAATTATTACTTTCTCTACTCCCCCAGTTGGGGATAGTCATTTTAATGAGAGACTTCATCAACGCATCGCTCAGGATAATATTTTAAATTTCGTAAGCACCTCAGATCTGCTTGCGCACTCCTTATATATTTCTAAAAACTTTATGACGAGAACTTCTATAGGAATAATGAGCAATATGCTAATGCCTGTTTGGCAAGCTCTTTCTTATATTCCCCTCATTAGAAATTATGTGGATACAGATTTCACTACGCTTAGCGATGGCTATGATCAAACGGGGATTATTATTGATGTTAAGGCTACAGACCATTGCATAGGAAAATTTAGAACTGGTTTAACATATTTGTGGAATGGTCGCCGCTTAGAAACTAATGTCACGGTTATTCGTCGCTTAGATGAGGTAACAGGGCACACTTTTTCTACAGCAGCCAAAACCGCTTTTGTTGGTTGGAGCTTAGAACAACTTCAAAACTTATATTTCTGCATTCTAAGTAACCCAGATTTAGCTTCAGCAGCCGTTTGTGTGGAAGCAAATCCAGGTCTTACTGCTGCCGGTGTAGGTGGGGCTACTGGTTTTGTGACAATGTCGCTAATTAAATATTTTACCTTGATGCATGAACTTCCAACCATTCAAGTTCTATCTGACGCATTTATTAGAACTCTTTCGGCTTATCACAATCCTAGTGATAGCAAATTACCATTAAAAGATATCGGACGAAGCCACTTAGTACAAATCAAATAACCTTTAAGGAGAAATAATGATGAAAAAAATATTATTAATTCTAATTTTTGTATTATTACAACATCAAAAAGATTATCTTTTCTCTGCAGTCCATGAAGAGTATGAAACCAAATGGAGACTAGGTATTGGCACGGGGTATAAGCATGATAAAGAGCTCTTCACGGAACCAAGGCTCTATATAAATATAGACACAACACTAAAAGGAGAAAGTACTCCCAAATGGTCGCTGAACATATATTTTAGTAATAGAGAGCCCGAATCCTTTTTCCCAATTATGTTCAAAGACGGAGCTCCATATGTACTCGGCGCAAGTATAGGCGCACTGGGTGGAGGAATTGGAGTAATGGCAGCAGTAAAATATGCTGGGAAAGATCTCATTTTAAAAGAAATAGGAGCTGGAGCATTTGCAGGAAGCCTAACTGGTTTAGGAATTGTTATATTATTGGCTGATGTAGTTCCTCCTACCGTAAGAGGAATAGAAAAAGCATGGAAAAACGGGCAAAAATGCGAATCTTTGATAAGTTTTGATTATTCATTTAGTGCCAGCGACCCGACTATAGATAGCGTAGAAACTTTATTTTTTTCTCAAAGATATAGTGAGCAGCTGTGCAATCGAGATGATGATGCTTCTCTAATTAGAAGATCTCCCTCTAATGATGGAAGAAGATCTGTTGGCGTGTGTGATTTATTTTCGTGCACACTTAATGAGCCAATTCGACATATAGCAGACGCTTACGAAAAGTTACTTCTCATTACACAAACACCTCTTAATTTGATGTTTCAACAAAATGGAATGTCCAATGATTCAAATAGGTACGTAAGAAACTGGAATTCGTTTGCCATATTAGCTTCAGCAAAATGTTTTGGAATTCCGTTTTCAACAAACCCAAGGCTTGAAGAATATGTAGAAGATGCGAGACTTAGAGAAAGATGGGGTAAAAGTATATGGCCAACATATGATAATGTCATAGAGCAAATATTAGTTCCATATTCAACAATTCAAGAACAATATCCAAGTTTTCGCATGAATAGAGACTTTGTTATGTCATTTGGAAAGAGATTAGATGGATGGATTTGGAGTTCTGGTATAACTTGTAGGTTAAGCGAAATTGTTGCAGCGGAAAATGCTCAGAAAAAACAAAAAGAAGGAGAAGTTTAAATGAAGATATTTCAACTTTTTATTGCATTGTTATACATAATAGCCATGCAGAGTATTGGTCATGCAACCAGCGAAGAAAGCGAGTTTGAAACAAAATGGAGATTAGGAGTTGGTGTAGGGAAAAAACCAGATGGAGAAGAAAATAATAGGTTATACCTGCAACTAGAAACTTATAAAAAGAAAGAAAGTCTTTTATGGAAAGCTCGAATTTATTTTCAAGATAGAGATCCTCAAGAATTTTTTCCAGAAGAACCAAGATTTCATCTAGATATAGTTCCGGTCATTGGAGGTCTAATGGGGGGAATGTTAGGATGGTTCGGAAGCCATTATAGCAATTCAATTCTTCCACATAGTGCTTTTGAAATATCTCCTCAAAAAACCACCCTTCTAGCTCTAGGAATGCTAGCAGGAGTAGGTATTCCCTTAGCTTATAATAAAATCAAATCACAATCCCTCAATCCTTCTGTGATAATATTGGATTATTTTTTTCAGTCAGAAATTATTGATCGAGAAGAATCAAAGATTTTTCTAGGCAGAACAAAACAAGAACTGTGTAATCGTGATGATGATACGTATCCTATTAGGAGATCTCCCATTAAGAGTGAAGGGTCATTTAACTTATTTTCGTGCACTCTTGATAAACCAATTAGACATATTGTTGATATTTATGATCGGTTAAAGACAATTGTTGTTTTTCAAGAAAATCAAGATCTATCCTTACTTTTTTCAGTAGATGGAATATCCAATGATGGGACTTATGTAAGAAATTGGAATTCGTTTGCCATATTAGCTTCAGCAAACTTTGGAATTCCATTTTCAATAAACCCAAGACTTGAAGAATATATAGAAGATGTAAAACTTAGACAGAGATGGGAAAGTAGTCAATACCCGACATATGAAAATGTAGTAAAACTAATATTACATTCATTAGAAGAAATACAAGAAAAATTACCTACATTCTCTGTAAATAATGAAAACATAAAAAAAATACGTAAAACAAAAATATTTTAGATTTTTTTATGTATGTATTTCTTATAAAAATTACTGTATTGAGGGAGAGAACAAATATGTAAAATAGTTCACACGAAGTTATGATTTTTAAGTCGTTTTATGAATTTTTCTTTAAAGAGTTTTAAATGGTCTTTTTAAAAAACCTCATAAAACGATTAAAAAATTAAAAAACTCTATATTTAAAAATACTACCAGCTTGGACAAAATTACACTTAATAGAATAAATTTTTACACAGAAAATAATATGAACTTAAATATTAATACTACTTCGGAAAATTCGGCGGTTAGGGCTTAGTTGATTAATGTCAATTAGAATTTCCTCTGACGACAATTAAAAATTCCCTTTTTAAGTATAAAAATTATGCATCAGTTTCTCCTTCTTCTTCTTGTTGTTTTTTAAGTTTTGCTTTTGCAATTCGGTA
>JACCDN011066826.1_pt1 | contig 11118 bp, 7 predicted proteins | sample 7441691 | NCBI WGS metagenome assembly JACCDN01 (sample SAMN15323439, study PRJNA562643) | freshwater metagenome | isolation source: river surface water | place: USA:Blue River Watershed | collected 2017-08-16
AGCAGGAAATTGACTACGCAGTGAATTGGCTTAACAATTGCCCGCGTCGCACCCTCGATTACCGTACCCCGAACGAAGCCTTTGCGGAGCAGTTAAGAATTATGCGTTTCACGCTTTAAAGTGCGAATTGGAAAGGAATTTCAATCTTTGCCTGCACAGTCAGGGGACAAATATTCCAAGGGACTATACCGCTGGATCAGCTCTCATCTTGCCTTACGCCCAAGGCATAAGAAAAACTCCTTGCCTTTTTCCAGCGCAATTGCTATAATGGTAAGAAGTCGCCGAACCCTCCTGCAGGGATCCTATCAAATGGAAGGGCGATTTTTTGCGCAAGAAAAAAAGCCACTCCTGAGAACCTGTTTAAAATCTCCGACAGAAGTTAAGATGAATGTGCGAATAGCCCATTCAAAAATGAAAACAAAAAAATACCCCTCCGACCTCACCGGAGACCAGTTTGACCGTATACGGCCGCTTCTTGAATCAGTCCGCAAAAAAACCAGGCCCAGGAGGCTGGACATGCATGACATATTCAACGCCGTTCTCTACAGCCTCAGAACAGGCTGCCAGTGGAGGGCGCTGCCGGGGGACTACCCCAAATGGGAGGCCGTATATTACTACTTCCGCATATGGACGGAAAACGGCGAAGTGACGGAAAAAAGCATTCTGCATGAGTGCTTAAAAAAAATTGGTTGGCGCGGCCCGTTTGAAACAGGGGCGCAATACGCGAACAAGCTTCCTGATCGTTGATGCCCAGAGCGTGAAGAACACCGACACCGCCGAGGAGAGAGGGTATGACGCTGGGAAGAAGGTGTCAGGCATCAAGCGCCACATCGGCGTGGACACAAACGGCCTTCCCCACGCCATCCAGATCACCACGGCCAACGTGACGGACAGGAGCGGAGCCATTGAGGCCTTTGAAAAAGACAAAGACAGCCTTGGCGAAGTCGGCAAGGTGCTGGCGGACGGGGGGGTACGCGGGAGAAGCCTTTGCCCGGGCGACACTTGAGGCAATCGGTGCGGAGGTGGAAGTCGTCAAAAGGAATGAGCTGCACAGATTCGTCGTTCTTCCCAAGCGGTGGGTGGTGGAGCGTTCATTCGCATGGCTGGAGAAGTGCAGGAGGCTGTGGAAAAACTGCGAGAGAAAGCTGAACACCAGCCTGAACATGGTCTATCTGGCTTTCATCAGCCTATTACTGAAAAGATATTAAACAGGTTCTGAGAAGGAATGGCTCGATGGGGAGGGTGAACCTCAACCCTCCAGCAGCTCCATCGCCACAGAAGCGCCGGGGGCGTCCTTCATGTAGACCATGAGGCCGAAGAGCACAGCAATGGCAAGGATGTAGAAGACCAGCGACCAGAGGATCTCCCGGGAGCTCATCGGGGGGCGTTGGGCCCTATTCTTCCATTCGGACAAAAGATCCAACATCCCAACGACAAGCAGGAAGTAGAAGAGCCCTAGGCCCACTTTAAATGTAAGGAGCCCCGCAGCCAGCACCCCCAGAAGAAGGAAGGCTATGCCCAGCTTGGAATGCACCGAGTAGGCCACGGATTTCACGATCCGTCCCCCATCCAGGGGGTTGATGGGCAGCAGATTGAAGAGATTCACCAGCGCCATCCAGCTCGCCCCAGCGGCGAAAAGGGGATTCTGCGTGAACAGGAAGGCCGCAGCGGAAGCCAGCGAAAGGAGAAGGCCCCACACAGGCCCCATGATGGCCACAATAACCTCGGCTTTTCGGGAAGGAAACTCTCCATCGCCTACAGCTACTCCGCCCAGGAAAGGAATGAAGTAGATGCCCCTAGTCTTCATCCCGCAGCGCTTCATGGCCCAGATGTGCCCGCTTTCGTGGACGAACAGCATGACCATGATCATGGCGGCGAATTCCCACGTGAACAGGTAAGTGTAGGCGAACAGTGAAGCTCCTGCGAGGCCGACCTTGCCCAGCTTGAGGGCTTTGGCGAATTTCAGAAGCATGGGCCCCGCCTTCATCGCCAATTTGAGGATCAAGGCAACCAATCCGAATTTCCCTTTCATGCGAAACCTTTCTTTTCAAAGTGCACGCACAAGCGATATGCTCATGCTGCAAGGAATTATAAAACATATTTTCAAAAAATCAAGACTCTCTGCGATGCAGATTTGGCACCCCGTTCTACAATGATCGGTTTGGCGCTACAATAAGCCCCGCAGCTAGCCCCTTTGCCATGGCCTCTTCCGCCTTCGATCCCGCCCAAGCCCTCGCCCGCATTCCGGGCATCCTTTCCGTGGAGCCCCTGCGCCTGAGCGAGAAAACGAAAGAAGGCCTGGAGGAAGGGGAGATCGGCCCGGCCCAAGCCCTGAGCGGCAGGATCCTGGGCTTTCGGATCCGCTACCTTTCCCAAGGAAAGAGCCTTTCGGCGTTCTGGGCCCAACCCCAAGGCGAAGGGCCATTCCCGGCCGTGCTGCTGTGCCGAGGAGGCTCGGGGGATTTCGGAAAGTGGGAGAGTATCGATCTTTTCCGGCCCGGCTCGATGCTCGCCGCTCTGGCCGGGGCGGGCTACGCCGTGGCGGCCCCGCAGTACCCGGGAGTCGACGGAGGGGAAGGGCAGGACGCCCTGGGGAGCGAAGCCGATCTGGCCTCCGTGCTCGATCTTCATCCGATTCTGATGAATTGCCCCTGGATCTTGAGCGACCGCATCGGGCTCTACGGCTTCAGCCGGGGAGGAATGGCCGTGTACCAGGCCCTGGCCCAGTCCCACTGGCCCAAGGCGGCCGTAGTGGCGGCCGGCTTGGCGGATGCGGTGGGCCTCGATCGCTTTCGGCCAGGCTTCGCCGAGTACCAGGCCCAGATGCACGGGCCGTCGCTGGAGGAAAAACAGAAGCGCTCCGCCCTCTGCTGGCCCCAGAAGCTGCGCCACAGCCCGCCCATCCTTCTGCTCCATGGCACGGCGGACGATCGGGTGGATCCCCAGGATTCGGTGAGAATGGCGCAGGAACTGCTGAAGCTGGGCGTCCCGCACAAGCTCAAGCTTTTCGAGGGGGCCGGGCACGACCCCTCCCCTTTCCAAAAAGAAGCCCAGCGCCTGACCCTGGAATGGTTCGATCGCTATTTGAAAGGGGAAGATTCTTCAGGGCAGGCTTGAAATCTCTACTCAAAAAGGCGGAAAAAGTTCACATTGGCTCGGAGCTATGTAAACAAAATTGAAAAAAGTTTACATAGGTCGAAAAGAATGAAAAAATTTTAAAGAATTTTATACATAGCTCGACATGACCTATCCCATTCCTACCCTTCCCCTTCCTTCAAGCATCGAAAGCCCTCGCATCCTCAAAAAAGCCATTGCGGCGAACAGAGTCATTGCTGAGCTAAAGGGCGTTGCCCAAACGATCCCAAATCAAAGCATCCTCATCAATACTCTTGGCCTGCAGGAATCCAAGGACAGCTCAGAAGTGGAAAGCATCGTAACCACGCACGACGAGCTTTTCAAATACGACAAGGAATCCAGCGACTTTTCTCCTGCAACAAAGGAAGTGCATCGGTACAACGAGGCTCTTTATTATGGATTTGAGCAGCTCAGCAAAACAGGCCTGATCACGAACAATGCCTTGGTGAGAATAGCCCAAATCATCACCAAAACGGATGCCGGCTTCCGAAACCTTCCGGGGACTTTCCTCAAAAACGAGCAAGGGGAAATCATCTACGCTCCGCCGCAGCATCACGATAATATTTCAGAGCAGATGAAAAATTTGGAGCGGTTCATCAACGATTCAAAGATCAGCGATTTTGACCCGCTGGTGAAAATGGCCATCATCCATCATCAGTTTGAATCCATCCATCCTTTTTTCGATGGGAATGGAAGGGCAGGCAGAATCCTCAACATTCTTTACCTTATTTCCCAAGGCCTTTTGGAAATTCCCATTCTTTACCTCAGCCGATACATCACCAAGAACAAAACGGAGTATTATAGGCTTTTGCAGAAAGTCCGCGAAGAGAACGCATGGGAAGAATGGATCCTGTTCATCCTGACCGCCCTCGAATCTACCGCCCAACAAACGATAGGAACGATCGAAGGCATCAAATCGCTTATGCTGGAATACAAAGGGATTTTCAGGGAAAAGGAGCCCAAGCTTTATTCCCATGAGCTGATGAACATTATCTTTTCCCACCCTTACACTAAAATAGACTTCATCGCTTCCGAAATCGGAATCACCAGAATAACAGCCTCCAGACACCTAAAAAGACTTGTGGAGATGGGGCTCTTGGAACTGAGAAAATACAAGAACACGCACTACTATATCAATGGCAGGCTGCTGAATCTTTTCGCCTCGCTTTGAAGCACCTAAGCGGAAAGGGCTATTTCAAGTTTTTCTTTGGCGCAAATTCCTTCAGTTACTTCTGCCCGTTATGCTTTGGGTCAAATTCAACCGTCCATTCAATACCGTATTTGTCTCTAAGCATTCCGAAATAGGGGCCCCAAGGACTGTCCATGATTGGCATTTCTGCCTTTCCGCCCGCCGAAAGTCCGCTGAATAATTTATCTGCTTCTTCTTTGCTTTCCGCGCTAATTGAAATTTTTGATCTGTTTTCGTTTTCGTTTACCCGCCCCATGCTTTCCGGAACATCGTTGGCTATTAAAATGTTTTTGCCAATAGGCAAAGCAATATGCATTATTTTATTCGCCTCACTTTCCGCTACGGGGAATTCAGGGCTTGATAGTTCTTTGAAGCGTATAATTTTTTCAAATTCTCCGCCAAATACCGATTTGTAAAATGCAAATGCCTCTTCGGCATTTCCGTTGAAGTTAATGTAGGGATTGATTGTTGCCATAATAGTTTTCCTTTCTGTTAATTTTTAAGATCTGCCTTTTCATTATATCAAACCTTCGATTGAAGCCGCCAATGCTTTAGCAATCTCTGCAGTCATCCGCGCACCCTGCTTTTTGCGAAATCATCCTCGATCTTAAGTGAAATCGAATGGCATGGACTTCTCATCCCTGTCTACCTTTGTGGCCTGCCAGCCGAAGCCCTGCGAAGCCCTGTCTGCCGACAGGCAGGCTTGGCGCAGCATAGGCGAAGGCTGGCGGAGGGACAGGGATTCGAACCCTGGAGACCCTTGCGGGCCTGGCAGTTTTCAAGACTGCTGCCATCAACCACTCGGCCATCCCTCCGTAATTGCGAGAAATGCGTTCCGTAGCCGAAGGTCTGTCCAAGCGTGAGCGAGGAAGACCGGAGCGGAGGACGGAATCATGAAGGATCTGCGAAGCAAATTCAAGTGATTCCGAGCATTTCCCTATTCGTGATAATTGCGAGCGTGCCGTGCCGGAGTGTAGGCTTTTCCGAAGAATGAGGAAAGCCGAAACAAAGGATGGAAATGTCTGAATTGGCGAAGCGAAGCGGAGTAATTCAGCCATTTCCAAGGCATGCCCTATTCGTGAAAATTGCGAGCGTGCCGTGCCGGAGTGTAGGCTCCAATGTCGCACGCTGCCGAAAGTCTAAAGAAGCCCAAGCCAAAGTTCAAGGGCGAAAGCCCGCAGATTTTCAAAAAAGAGCGGGCAAAGACCCCTCCGCTTCCTTAGGCCCCGCTCAGGACAAGCCGGTCGGGATGACAGCGGGAAAAGCAGGATGAAGGAGGGCCCTTTTGTGCTAGAATCGGGAGGCCTAAACCAATCGCCTTGAAAAAAGCCTCAGCACCCCAAACGCCTGATCGCCGAAAGGCAAAGCTCCTGGGCTTTGGCCTCGCCGCCGCGCTGGCCTTGGGTGGCCTGGGAGCCTACGCCGCCCTGCCCGCCCCCCAGCTGGCCGAGCTCCATGCCGGCAGCCCGCAGAATGTGAGCCCCCAAGGAAAGCTGAGCCTGCACTTCAGCCAGCCGATGAGGCGGCGGAGCGTGGAGGAGGCCCTCAGCCTGGAACCGGAGCTTTCCGGAGAGTGGAGCTGGGAGGATTCCAGGACCCTGTCCTTTTTGCCCCAGGAGGACTTAGAGCTGGGGCAGAAGATTCGGCTCGAGCTGAAAGGCGGCGCCAAGGGGTGGCAGGGCAAAAGCCTTCCTGGACCGATCGAGCTGCTTTTCGTCGTGTCCGGCCCTCCGATGGTCCTTTTCGCCGATCCGCAGCCCAAAGGCGCGGAGGAGGCTTTGCCCGTCCTCCAAGGCGGCCAGGCGATCACCGTGATGTTCGACCGCCCCATGGATTGGAACGATCCGGCCATGGCCCAGCCGCTCCGCCTGGAGCCTCCCGCGGCGGGAAGCCTCAAGATCATCGGCCAGAGCGCCTTCCAATTCACCCCCAAAGATCCCCCCTGGCAGACCACCTTCACCCTTTCCGTTCCCGCCGGCCTGCCGGCCCAGAGCGGCGGAAAGACCGAAGAGGCTATCGTGTGGCAGCTGCGCACGCCGGGGCAAGGCGTGCTCTCCATTGAGCCAACCGGCGCGGAGAGGCCGGCCATCGGGCCGGAAACCCCCCTCAAGGTCCGCTTCCGAATGCCTGTGGACCTGAGCCAGGTCCGGCCCGGGGACAACGTAGTGCTTTTCCCCTCGAACGATTTGGATGCGGAGCAGAACGAAAGGCAGGACGGCTTTTTCAACACTCAGGTGCGCTACGCCCAGAACAAAGCCGGGGAAAAGGACCCTTCCGCCCTGGTCTTCGCCCCCCGCTTCCCCTACAAGGCGGGCGTGGAACATGAGCTGCGCCTGAAGCAGGGGCTGGACGGAATGGAGGAGGATTTCGTTTTCCGCTTCCGCCCGGAAGGCCCGGGCCAGGCCGCCACGAACAAGCCTGAGGCAGGGGTCCGATGGACCGTCTCGCTCAAGGGCGAAGCGCCTCTCATCCAGCTGCCCCCTAGCCTCGCCTTCCCCGCCCGTCTCACCCTGTGCCGGCTCAGCCAAGAGCAATTCATCCTGGCCAACCAGGCCTCCGCCTGGGAGGGGCTGGAATGCCAAGGGGAGGAGCGCTCGCTGCAGAAGGCTCCGGCGGCGGAGCCGTGGAGCCTGGGAGAGGCCTTCGCCGGCCCCTGGGAGAACGGGATCTATTTCCTGCGCATTCAGGACGAAAAAGGAATCAGGCTGGCCGAACCGCTCTTCGTTTCCGACACTCACCTGCTGCTCAAGCGTGCAGGAGAGGATTTGCTGGTGTGGGCCACCGACGCGCGAAGCCAGGAGCCGGTCTCGCGCATGGAGCTGACGCTCTACAGCTACGACGGCAAGGAGCTGGCCAAAGGAGTGACGGACGGCGATGGAATCTTCAAGCGCAACCAGCCGCTGCCGGGCAGCCTCTTCGCCGTGGGAAAGAAAACCCTGGAAGGAGAAAGCCGCTGGGCCCTGGTGCACGAGCTTTGGCTGAGCGAGGAATACGGCCAGCAAGAGGGACGAGGGCCTGCCGAAGCTTATCTGATGCCGGAAAAATCCGTCGCCAGGGCAGGAGAGGAGATCGGAATCATCGGCTGGAGGAAAGGAGGCGAAAGGCAGGAAGCTCAGGAAGCCGTGATTCAACTGGAAGGCCTGCAGGGCGAGGAGTTCGCCCGGCAAGCGGTGACTATCGGTGCGGAGGGCGAGATCTTGGCGCGCTTCGCGCTGCCCGCCTCGCTCAAGGAAGGAAACTACCGCTTCCGCCTGGCTCAGGGGGAAACGCTTCTTTCCAGCTCTCCCGCCCCCCTGCGCATCCGCGGCCGAAGGCCGGAGCTGTCCCTGGACTGGACCCGCCTGCCCGAGGACGGAGAGAAGGATCCGGCCTTCGGGCTGAAGGCTTTCCTGGAAGGGGGGTTTCCGGCTTGGCCCCAGCAAGGCCGTTTCAGGCTCTACCTGCATCCGGAGAACGATCCTTTCCGCCCCCGGCTGCTGGGCGAATTCCCGCTCCAGTTCCAAGGGGATTCGGCCTCCTTCGACCTGCTTTCGCCTCCCGGCCCTCTGCTGGAGGCCGGCAGGCGCTACAGCGTGGAGGCCGAGGCCGAGGCGTTCGGCCAAACGGCTGCCGCCTTCCATTCCTTCCGCCACCTCCAGGATTCGGAGGAGGAACTTGCCCTCCGCCTGGATCATCGGATCCTTTCCCAGCCCCCTGTGCTGAGCGGAAAAGCGGAGCCCAAAGGCTATTCAGATGAAGCAAGCGTCCGCCTTTCCTTGATCCGGGCCGGCTCCTCCCGGGCCGCCTGGAGCCAAGAAATGGAGGCGGGCGATTTCCGGGTCGAGCCGGAAGGGCTCGAGCCAGGCTCTTATATCCTTCGCGCCGAGGCGGCAGGAGAGACGGCCGAGCTTCCGGTGCACCTTCCAGCCGCCGAACCGGAGCCTTTGGAGGAATCGGCCTCTCTCCTGCTCGACCGATCCCCCTTGGAAAGCGGAGAAAAGGCGGAAGGCCTCCTGAACCTCCCCTTGGCTTCGCCCCAGCGCCCCATGCAGGCCCTGCTGAGCTATGAGCGCGACGGCCTGATGGGCTATCAGCTGCTTCAGGCTGATTCCCCCCTCACTTCTTTTGAATTTTCCGTGCAGGCCAGAATGGCCCCTGGCTTTTTCCTTTCCGCGCTGATCGTGGACAGTGGCCTGCAGCCCAGCGCGAAGCAGATGGAGGAGCTCGCGGCCCTGGAGGGGCGAAGGAAGGAGGCCCAGCAGGAGCCGAATCCAAAAGCCCTAGCCCTGATCGAAGCGGAGCTGGCCGCCCTGAAGGCGAAGCTGGAGCCCCAGGCGGATCCGCCGCTGGCCCTGAGGATCTTCGTTCCTGTGGAAAATGAGCGAGGCCGGCTGGAGCTTTCCGGCTCGGCGCGGAGCGAAGGGGTCGGCTCGCAAAAGCTTGCCCGCCTGGAGCTGAAAGCCTTGGACAGCGCCGGCCGATCGGCGTCCGCCTCGTTCGCCGCATGGATCGCCCCCGCCAAGCCCTTCTTCCACTCCCCCGCCGACTATTTCGGCAGGCTTCCCTCCTTCCTTTCGCGCACCGCCTCCAGCCGCTTCCTTAAGCTGGAGCCGCCAGGAAAGAGCAGGGAGGATGGAGAAGAAGGGGTTTCAGCCGACCTTTCGCCGCGAATGGAGCAATGGCTTTTCGGGATGGGAGAGGCTGCCGGCTTCCGGCCGCCCTCCGCAATGCCGGAAGCCTCCGCCTCCTTTTCCCTGCCCCTCTCCTCTGCCGAGCCTCCTTTGGCCGCGTATGCTCTGGCCCAGCGCGGGAACCAGGAAGGGGGAAGGCTGAAGCTTCCCCTGGACGATCCGGCCAAGCTCCGGCTAGAGCCGCTGACCCCTTCCTTCCTCTCCGCAGGGGACGAGGTCGGCCTGCGGGCCGAAATCGCCAACCTTTCCCAGGCGCCGCTGCGGGCGAATGTGGAGCTGCATTCGGGCGCCTTCCGCCTGCATGGGGACAGCCGGAAAACCGTGGAGCTGCAGCCGGGAGAAAGCCAAACGCTGGAATGGACCGGCCAAGCCCCTCCGATCGGATCCCAAGGGCCCATCAAGCTCCTCTTCCGCTCGGGCCAGATCCAGGCGCAAAGGATCCTTCCTTTGGTCCAGCAGGAGGAATGGGAAAGGACGGCAGGCTTCCTGGAAAAATCCCAAGCCTCGTGGAAAGGCCGCCTGGAGGATCCAGAAAGCAAGGCCCGAAGAGGGAAAGGCTGGCTTCGCCTGGCCATGAGCCCGGTTCCTTTGGCCCCCTTGCGGGAGGAGCGCGCTCCGCTGCGGGGGCTTGAAGCCCTGCTCTCTCCCTCTTCCCCGAAAAAGCCGGAGGACAGCGAGAGGGACGCCTCCTCATTGGCGGCGGCCATTCTTGGCGGGGAATTCTCTTGGGGGCAAAGCGGCCCCCCCACGCCCGATCTGGCGGCCTACGCCCTGCTGGCGCTGGAGGAATCGGAGCAGGCCGGAGCCGAAAGGAAAGAGGAGGCCCGGCAAAAGCTCATCGTGGCCCTGTGGAAAGCAGCGCGGGACGCAGAATTGAGCCTGAGCGAGCGGCTGCTCTGCCTGTGGGCCCTGAGCCATGCCCAGGAATACGACACGCAATTGGCGCTGGAGCTTTTCCAGGAGAGGCAGGCCGCCTCGACGGCAGGAAAAGCCTGGCTGCTGGGAACGTTGGACCGCACCCAGAAGGCGGGGCAGAAAAGCCTGGAGGGCTTTGCCCAAACGCTGGCGGATGAGATCCTGGCCTCGGCCGAGAAGGAGAAGGATGGCCTGGAATTTCCGGCGAATCCGGAGCTGCCGGCCCTGTTCAACAGCCCCGTCTTCAACCACGCCGCCTTGCTGGTCTCGCTTCTGGAATGGGACCCCCAAAGCCCGATGATCCGCCCTCTGCTGCGTCAGCTCGCCCAGCAGAGCCAGGTCCTTTCGGCAGGAGAATCCTTTTGGCTTTCCTGGGCCCTGAGGAAGGCAGCGGCTTCGCCCGCCGAGGGCGGAGAGATCCTCGCCGATCTCAAAGTGTCCGGCAAGACCGCCTTTGAGGGCGGCCTGGGCGGAGCAGGAGAAGCCGCCTCATGGGCGGAGCAGGGCGCCGTTTCGGAAGGGAAGGAAGAAGGCCTGCTCATCGAAGCCGAAAAGAAGGAAGGGGCCAACCTGCATGTCCAGGCGAGCCTGAGCTACGGCGTGGACCCCCTGCTGGCCGACGCTCAGGAGCAGGGCGCCGTGCTGTGGCAGGGTCTGGTGGGGCTGGAGGACGGAAGGGCCGTTTTGCCCGGGGAGGTGAAATTGGGGCAAAGCTACCGCAGCCAGCTGCTGCTGGTTCTGCCTCGGGACGCCGACTTCCTGGAGATCAAGGCCCCCCTGCCCGCAGGCTTCCGCCCGTTGGAATGGCTGCGGCTGGATCCTTTGTGGGCCTTCGATTCGGCCTTGCTGAAGGAGGACCAGGCCCTGCTCTTCGCGCGGCATCTGCCGGCCGGCGTGTACCCCATCGAATTCTCGGTGCAGGCCCTGTGGCCCGGCCGCTTCGCCCAGCTGCCCGCCGAAGCCCAAACGCTGAACGATGGCCAGGTTCAGGCCCGAGCGCAGGGTCGCCGCTGGACGATAGAGTAGATTCCATTCTCCAATGACGGAGCAAATTTTCACGCCTTTATTGAGCCTGCAAAAAAATCCCTAATTCAGAAACCAAACCGAACACTTAGGTTAAACTATTAACCCTAACGTGTTCCGCCATGAAGAAAAACAAAGGCCACCTGACCAGCGAGGAAAGGCATGTGCTCTATGCTTACCTTCAAG
>JACCDN010438056.1_pt1 | contig 11117 bp, 10 predicted proteins | sample 7441691 | NCBI WGS metagenome assembly JACCDN01 (sample SAMN15323439, study PRJNA562643) | freshwater metagenome | isolation source: river surface water | place: USA:Blue River Watershed | collected 2017-08-16
TAAAATTGAATTTGAACTATAGTTGATTTAATATTCTCAAATGGTATTAATAATTGTTGAGTCACTGCTTTCTTTCCTTTCCCTTCTGTAAACTCAATAATAATATCTTCTTCTGCCACAGTAGTCAATACACCTTCTTTCACCGTTTCGTCATTTAATGTAACCGCCACTTTTCTTCCGATATTTTTGGTGTACTGTCTTTTAAACAATAAAGGCTCATCCACACCAGGAGAAGATATTTCTAAAGCAAAATCACCTTCTGGAAACCAAGCTGCTTCTTCAATGGCTTTGTATAATTTTCGGTTAAAATAGATGCACTTTTCAATGGGCAATCCATTATCACCATCTAAGAACACTTTAATAATATGACCTGGTTTTACTTTAATGTACACCAAGAAATAATCAGGCTCCTCTGCTAACAGCGGTTCCAAAATTTCAAGTACCCTTGCTTTTAAATCGTTTACTTCCATGTTTAAAAAAGAAGAAGGGAACGACTTCGTTCCCTTCATTTCTCTGCTTATTCTGGAACAAAGGTAATAAAACGGGATGAAATAACCCAATAATATTGCCTATAGCTGTATTTTTGTGCCATGATGAAGATGTTATTATATGGCTTATTAATCTATTTCTTATACAAAGTCATCTTTGAAATAGTAGTACCAGTGAGCAGAGGGGTAAAATCGGTTCGCCAAAATATGGAGCAAATGCAGGCAGCTGCTAAAAAAGCTCAGGAGCAACATAATGCCCATTACCAGCAACAACAAACGCAGGCAAATAAGCCCAAAGTGGAGACGGCTGATGCAGAATATATTGATTTTGAAGAAGTTAAGAAGAAATAAGTCTTAAAAGTCCCCTTTAATTAATTAAAAGGTCTTTTTCTACCCGCATACCTGGCTGGAGATATAAAACCTGCAAGCCAATAGACGCAGCAGCAATGATATTGGGCTCATTATCATCAATGAAAATGGTTTCTTCTGCTTTTAACCCTTCTTTATCCAAAATAAACTGAAAAGAGGCTGGATCTGGTTTTCTTTGACCCATTTTATGCGAATAATAGGGTGTTTTGAAGAGATTTTCGAAATTTCCGCCTATTTCACGTTCAAATTGTGGGATAAATTGATCGTAATGAATCTGATTGGTGTTGGAATACAAAAAAGTAGCATATTGACCATTATGGGCTTTTACCCAATCAATACTCTCTTTTCTATAACCTACTAATAAGGCATTCCAAGCATCCATAATTTGTTGATGCGTTAGGTTTAAGTTATAAAGCGTATTGAATCCTTTGCAAAATTCAGTTTCATTAATTAGCCCTTTTTCAAGATCAAAAAATATTTGATCAGATTTATTTAAAGTAAAATGATTTTCAAAGTTGGGCACACCTAATTGATCAAAGGCATCATACATTTTTACGAAATCAATATCGTACAACACATTGCCTAAATCAAAAATTAAATTCTTAGTATTGGGCATAAAGTGATTATAAACTTTGATGAAGATAAATCAAAGCTTTCAAATAATTGTACATTTGAAATATGAAACAACATTTAGCACATATCGCAGTAGTGGTAAGAGATTACGACGAAGCCATTGCTTATTATACCAATATACTCGGTTTTACATTAATAGAAGATACTATTTTATCCGAAACAAAAAGATGGGTGATGGTACAACCAACAGGAGCAGAAAATGGTTGTATGTTGTTATTGGCAAAAGCGGCAACACCAGAACAAGAAAAATGTATCGGTTATCAAACAGGAGGAAGGGTGTTTTTATTTTTATACACGGATGATTTTTACAGAGACTATCATCACTATACCTCAAAAGGTGTCGAATTTACTATTGCACCACATGAAGAAGATTACGGAACAGTTGCGGTATTCAAAGATTTATATGGAAATCTTTGGGATTTAATTGAACCAGCAAAAAAATAATCAAACTACTTTCGCTTCATAGCAGCTGCCATATATTGACATGCTGCATCCCCTTTATTTAATTCAGTTTGAATGTTTGTTTGTGATGCTTCATCCCTGTTTTGACTTAATTTAAAAACATGATGTAATTGTGTCACAACAATTTCAAAAGAATAAATTGCTTTCATGTTTTGCAGCATATACTCCTCCGATAAGTTTTTTACTTGAGTAGGTGAATCTGGATCTTTTTCAAAATACAAAGTTAGGTCGGCAAGTAGTTTACGTAAATGTGCTTCGTCCTTCATTTCCAAAGCACCTCTTGCATGAACGGTTTGGTAATTCCAAGTGCTGCCCATATTTTTTGTAGTATACCAACTTGCACTTACAAATGCAGAAGGTGCTGAAAAAATTACCAATACATTTTTATTAGATTCAAATGCGATGGAATGATCTTGTTTACGCATTACATGACCACTAATAATAATTTTATCATACTCAATTTTAATAAGTACTGGAATGTGCGTAGCAACCGGCAAACCATTTGTATCAACACCACAAATGGTTACAAAGGGGTGGGCTTGCATAAAGTCTAAAACCTCTTGGTGATTGCTAGCTTTAAAATAAGGAATATCGTACATAAATATATTTTTGAAATTAGATTGTAAATGTTAACATGAAGTGTAATCAATGTTTAAGCTGATGGGCTAAATGGGTAAAGACGTAGTCGTTTTAATTTCATCCATTACAAATAAACTATTAATATGTGCCACCATAGGAAGCACTGCTAATTTTTCTTGGTAAAATTTATTATATGTTTCTACATCTTTTGAAACAACTTTTAAATAATAATCAAAACTCCCAGACACCAAACTACAAGCAACCACTTCATCAAATTGTAAAATGGTTTGTTCAAACTCGGCAAAATTATTTTTAGTTTGTTTATCTAAAGTCACGTGACAAAAAACCACCATCCCTAGTTCAATTTTTTTTCGATCAATCAATGCCACATATTTTTGAATAACGCCCTCTGTCTCCATTCTTTTAATTCTATCATGTGTAGGACTCACGGAAAGATTTACACTCGTACTAATGTCTTTTAATGTAGCCAATGCATCTTTTTGCAGAATGCGTAAAATGGACTGATCGGTTGTATCTAATTGCATATATAATCTTTATTGAAAAGGAATATTTTCTGTTTTTGAGCAGATTTACACTCTAAATTACTGATATTTTCCATTATTTGAGATTTTAATAGTAAAATTTACTGATTATTTGATATTTGATAAAAATATTTCCTTTTGAACCAAATTTGTACAGAAATAAAACCAATATTATGATCATAGGTTGCCCTAAAGAAATTAAGATTCAAGAGTATAGAGTTGGTCTAACGCCAGAAGGTGTAGACGCTTTAGTAAGAAACGGCCACACAGTGTACATTGAAACGCAGGCAGGTGCAGGTTCTGGATTTTCAGACGAAGCATACAAATCCGTGGGTGCTCAAATCTTAGCAACTGCAAAGGAAGTATTTGATATTGCAGAAATGATTGTGAAAGTAAAAGAACCTTTGGCTGCAGAATATGGTTTGATTAAATCTGGTCAAATTTTATTTACCTATTTCCACTTTGCAGCGTCAAAAGAATTGACAGAAGCAATGATGAAAACTCACGCAGTGTGTATCGCTTATGAAACGGTAGAATTAGCAGATGGTTCTTTACCATTATTAGTACCTATGTCTGAAGTAGCAGGAAGAATGGCAATTAATGTGGGTGCCTATTATTTAGGAAAACCATTTGGTGGAAAAGGAAAGTTATTAGGTGGTGTGCCAGGAGTGAAGCCTGCTGAAGTGTTAGTCATTGGTGGAGGAATAGTAGGAACACAAGCAGCGAAGATGGCTGCTGGCTTGGGAGCAAACGTAACTATTATGGATACTAATTTATCAAGATTAAGATACCTGTCTGATGTAATGCCAGCAAATGTAGTCACTCAATATTCTACCTTGTTAGCTATCAAAGACAAATTACCAACTACTGATTTATTAGTAGGTGCTGTATTATTACATGGCGCTAAAGCACCTCACTTAGTAAAGAAAGAAGATTTGAAATTAATGGAAGCGGGTTCAGTGATAGTAGATGTTGCAGTAGACCAAGGCGGTTGCATTGAAACATGTAAACCTACAACACACGAAAATCCAGTATTTACGATTGATAATATTATTCATTATTGTGTAGCTAATATGCCAGGGGCTGTTCCACAAACAAGCACTAGAGCATTAACCCAAGCTACATTACCTTATGCAATTGCTATTGCGAATAAAGGATGGGAAATGGCAACTGCAGAAAATCCAGCATTAGCAAAAGGATTGAATATTAGAGCTGGAAAAATTTTACACAAAGGTGTATCAGAAGCATTTAATGCATAAACAAATAATTCAATTATAAAAAAGCCTCTGAATTTTCAGAGGCTTTTTTATATCTAGTTAATAAACTTACTATATAATTTTTTTTGAATTTTATAGCCTCTTTTTGTATAAAAATGTTGAGTAATTGTGGAGTTGATTTTACAGGCTACTTTCATTTTAAATATACCAAGCTCATTCACATATTCTTCTATCTTATGATAGAAAAAATCTGCTGCTTGTAATTTTCGATATTTAGGTAAAATGAAAAATTCAACAATTTCTATCCATGGACTTGAATCAGAAAGGTTTTGTACCTTTTGTAGCGCAACACATCCAACAGGAATGTTCATATCTTCAATTACAAATAATATAAAATCTAAGTTACCAATTTTCGATTTATAGTTAACCTCAAATTCAAAGCTATCAATATATGAACCCTCTAAAGAAGACATAGATTCAAAAAAGAACTTCAAGTCACTTGTCAGGGCTTTTCTAAAAATATAATTAGGGATTGTATTCATAAATTAAATTTTATATTAACTATATTGTAATTGGATGTTAACAAATAATTTGTTTATAAAAAATTACCAAGCGACATTGCCTGGTAATTTTGATTGTATTATTAATAATTAAACTTAGTCCAACCTTTCCACCATGTTTGATTTATACCAGAAGTTGCAACTGCCCCTCTAAATGTAACTTTCTCAAAAAAGGGATCCTGTAATTTTGCATCTGTAAAACTTCCATTTATTTTATAATCTAAAGACGTATTTAAACCCAAAGTGCCAAATGCTGAACTTAAATTACCGGATGTTGCTGGACCAGCGCTTGCATAAGGAGTGAAATCAGGATTGGTATAGTTAAATGGTTGAATCAATTTTAAGATATCTGGTGTTGATAGGGTTAAAATTGTATTACCATTAGCAGAATTATTAAAAATATTTGTAAAGTCTGTTGTATAATTCGTGCCGCCAGATTTAAATGAGTATCTAAGATTGGTCGTATTACCTGCAAGCGTAATATTCTTAAGTCTGATAACACTATCCACTAAATTTTTATAAGTAGACCCATCAGTTGCTACTCTAGAATCATCAATTTCAATACCTACTGGCCATCCTGCAAAAATTGAATTTTGAATAGAAATTCCAGAGTTTCTTCTGATATGAACTGCGCCTCTGTATAATGTATTTCCTCTTCCACTTATAGGATCAATTCTTGGTCCAATAGCGGTAATATTAGAGAATACCGCAGTTGTTTTTGGCGTATTATTTGAACCTGGCCCATCATTATCAGATTCAAATGCTTGAGATTGTGAAATATCAGCAATTGCAGAATCTCTTAATACAATACCAAATTGAACTTTTCCAGAATAACCAAAGTCTGTATCAAAGTCATCATCCTGTGTTTTGTATGCAATTAAATATTTACAGTTCACTGTACCACCAAACCACTCAAATGCATCGTCTTTTGCGTAAGTAACTTGAATATGACTGATGGTTGTCCCGTTTCCTACACCCGCCATCGTTAAACTATTTAATTCATTATCTGGTTGGTATGCATAGCCTGCATATTCAATTCTTGCATACTGTAAAATACCAGAGTTGTCAGCATCGTTCCCTGTTGGAAATGCGGCATCTCCAGATCCAGCTAAACCATATCCAACTTCTGTATCATTAATACCTCCTTCAACAGAAGTAAGGCCTTTTACAGCTACGCTTTTCCAAGTTAAAGTTTGATTTACAGTTGCTGTACCTAAAAGCACTACACCGCCCCAATCACCAGATTGTGGATTTAAAGCGGCAGAAGTAAATACGATTGGAGCTTCGGGTGTTCCTTTTGCTACAATTTTAGCACCACGACAAATTACCAAAGAAGCTACTTCAGCACCCGATGATTTTGCTAGTACTTTTGCACCAGCTTGGATTGTTAAAGTAACGCCCTTTGTAATATAAACAATACCAGAAAGGTAGTTTACATCTTTAGCATACAAAGTTGTGTCTTTTGTAATTTTACCTGATAAATTAATGGTATTAGATACCACCCCTACAGGAGCAACTTCTTTAGTGACTACGAAGATTTCTTTTTCGCCATCCATTTCAATTTTTCTGCAACCAGTAATTGCTAAAAAAGCAAGAGATAAATAAATTACTTGTTTCATTGTTTTTATATTTAAAAAAGTTAACTGAATTAATTATTAAAGTGAGTAGTTGATTGTAATTCCAAAAGTTGTACCATATTGTCTAGAAAAACGAACTCCGTCATTTATTTTATCATAATTGGTATCTAGATTATTATTTTGATAAAAAATTTGTCTTTGATTTAATATATCAGAAATAGTAAGTCTTATTTCGGCTTTATTATTTCTAAACTTTTTACTCATTTGAAAATCAAGCAATGCTCTTGGATTTTCATACACATCTGGAGATCCAGCACCAGCTTGTATATCACCTACTAAATAGATTCTCTTCCCAGCTTGATTTACGAGAGCAGTCATGTTAAACCCTTTTTCAACAATATCATATAATAATCCAGCATTGATCAAATAGGGCGATTGCCCCTGCAATGTTCTAGATACCCCTAATTTTTCGTCCCTTACTTCTGAGTTGATATATGAACCATTTGCTTGTAAAGTAAATCGACTAGTTAGTTTTTTTCTTCCTTCTATTTCAATTCCAAAAGCTGTAGCTTTTGCTGCATTTTGGAAAGAAAATAAACTAGATCCTCCGCCAGCTTCCTGGAAAATACTTTCAATTGGATTTTCAAAATTTTTATAGAAAATACCAGCAGTTATTAATTCACCAGCTTGAGGATATAATTCATATCTAACATCTAGGTTGGTGATTTTTGTTCTTTTTAAAGAAGGATTACCAGCAACAGATGCATTTAATTCAAAATCATAAATATTTAAAGCAGATAATTCTCTTAGTTCAGGTCTAATAATGGTTTGAGAACCAGTTAATCTTAAATTTGCTTTTTGCGTTAATTTCAAAGTGGCATTTAAACCAGGTAAAAAATCAGTCACTTTAGAATAAGTATGTCTTGGATCCCAGGTTTTCACTGAGCCTACTAATTGATCAAAATGTTCTACTCTCAAACCCCATACAACTCTAAGTGTTTCTGATAACTTATTATCTAATTGTAAGTAACCTGCATTTAAGATTGTATTCGCCATGTACCTGAAATTTCTATTCTTAATAGCATTAAAAGCGAATTTATTATCCGTTCCATTACCAAAATTTTCAGGTACAAATGCAGATTCTGCTGGTAATAATCTCAAAGCAGGATTATCCACTGGCATTGTGATAGCAAATAATTGAGCATCGTATAAACGATCTTTTACTTGAATCATGTAACCAGCTTTAATGGTTTGTTGATTAATCTTATAAGTAAGGTCACCTCCCCCAGTATATATATAATCAGATAAGGATTGGAAAACGCGACTACCAGATTGCTGAGATAAGGTATTTGAAATATTCAAAATAAAAGGATCAGATCCAGTTAAGCTTTTAGTATATAAAATTCTTCTTTGATCTGGAGAATAGCTATCTAAAATATTGAACGCACCATACCAATTGAATTTTAATTTCTGTGTAACACTATGTTCACCATTCAATTGATTCGTAAAGAAAACATTTTGGCCAAATACAAACTCATTACCTTTCACAGCTTCTTGTCTGTCATAAACAGATCCAAACCTTTGAGTATAGGCATTAGCTGTTTTTACGTTCACAATAGCTTTGTAACTTATTTTATTTAATGGGTTTAAAAACATTGAAAATCCAGCTATTGCACCCATATTTATATCATTGATATATTTATTATCTCTTAATTCTATAAATGGTTTTACACCCGAATTAGACAATTGGTTTTGATTGTTAATATTGTCTTGAAATCGATATGCATTAGCATAGTTAATACCAATAATACCTCCAACCTTCTTTCCAAATAATGTTCCAGCAAATCCTCCATTCATTTGAAGACTCATGTTTGGTTTAGCTATAGTAGTAATAGGCGCCCAATTACTAGACATGGTTTTACCCAAAGCTGTTTTACCAGCTAAACTTGTAGTATCAAAAACAGATTTAGTCACATAACCAGCAGGCAATGATCTTGTTCCATCATCAATGCCATACCAATCGGTTTTGCCTCCTTTATCTTTAAAGAATTCTTTACCAGTGATCATACTATTTGCACTGGTGCCTATTTGAATATTAAAAAAGTTTTTAGTAGGCACATCTTTAGTATTTACCTGAATCAAACCGCCAGCCCATTCACCAGGTAACTCAGGCACAAATGCCTTATTAATAATAATATTATCAATAATTTGAGAAGGAAATAAATCAAAAGAGAAAGTTTTTCGATCAGGCTCTGTACTAGTTAATAGTATTCCATTTAACATGGCTTGATTATATCTATCTGCTAAACCTCTAACAATAATATATTTCCCTTCTTGTATAGATGCACCGGGAGTTCTTTTTAAAATTTCTGCAGTATTTCTATCTGGACTTCTTCTAATTGATTCAGCAGATATAACGGATGATACTGTGTTGGTATTTCGCTGATAGGCAATTAAAGCATTATCTGTAGCTCCTTTATTGGATGATCTTGTTGCGCTTACTACAACATCGGTTAATTTTTTACCAGACTCCTCTAATAATATATCGGCAATAAACTCTTCTGAGGAAGTTGCTTTTACATTAATGGATTTTTCTTTGTATCCAATATAATTAAATCCAATTATGTATGATTTATTGATATCTAAATTAAAACTATATCTACCTTCAACATCGGTTTTTGTAGTTTGAGTTTTATCTGACTTTAGCGTTACTGTAACTGCAATTAAAGCTTCGTTTTTATTATTGGTTACTTTACCAGAAAGCTTTACTCTTTGAGCATTTGCAACAAATACAGAAAAAATAATAAATATTGCTAATGATATCCTTCTCACGGTATAAATATTTTATACCGCAAATATCAAATCAACATATTAACTGAATATTACCACTATATTAAGTGAATATTATCCTTTATTTTGAATAATAAATTATTGTTAACGATGTATTACCTAATTGTTAACTAATCTAAATGATACACTTTATGTAGATCTTTCGTGCAAGTGAAAGTTACTTTTAAATCGTTGATTAAACCGTCGTTAATATCATACACCCAGCCATGTATATGCAAAGGCTGGTTTCTTCTCCAGGCATTCTGAACAATACTAGTCTTGCCCAAATCGTGTACTTGCTCTTGAACATTCACTTCTACAAATCTTCTTGCTCTTTCATTTTCGTCTTCAATAGCATCCAATTCTACATGATGATAACGATAAACGTCTTTGATATGTCTTAGCCAGTTGTCAATTAAACCAAATTGTTGATTTTTCATTGCTGCAATAACGCCTCCACAACCATAATGTCCACATACTATAATGTGCTTAACCTTTAATACTTCTACAGCATAGGATAAAACACTTAACATATTCATATCACTATGTACCACCATATTAGCGATATTTCTATGAACAAATACTTCACCTGGCTCGGTACCTGTAATTTGATTGGCAGGAACCCTGCTATCAGAACAACCAATCCAAAGATATTCTGGAGATTGCCCTTTTGATAATTTTTCAAAATAAGTTGGGTCAAGATTTAATTGTTCTTTTACCCAGTTTTTATTGTTTTCTAATAAACGTAAATATGATTTTTCCATTTTTTTCTTTTTGATGATTAATGCCCACTCATTTTTTGTCTTTCAGGAAACTTTACTAAATCTACCTGAATATTTCTATAAGCAGCATTATCTTTGAAATTATATATGATCTCAAGTACATCTAAATCGATATAATGCGACTTTTCGGCATTGATTTCGATGATAGTACCCTCTTCTAAACTTGATAATTTATTGGCAATACTTCCTTTATTGATAAATGTGACATGTTCTAGTAAATTTAATTTCACTTTTTTTGTTTCACTATTTTTTTCATAATGAAATTCATAATCTCTTCTAAAATTAGTTCTTAAAATAAAAAAGATTGCCACTAACATTCCTAAGGCAATGCCTTTCAATAAATCACTGAATTGTATTGCAATGATGGTCACTATGAATGGTATAAATTGTTCCCATCCTAACTTATACATTTCTTTAAATAAAGAAATTTTAGCAAGTTTATACCCTACAATTAACAATACGGCTGCTAAACAGGCAAGCGGAATTTTATTTAAGATGGATGCCAAAAACGCAACGCTTAATAACAATAATATTCCGTGAAAAATAGCTGAAACCTTTGTTTTGCCACCAGCATTTACATTGGCAGAAGTTCTAACAATAACTGCAGTCATTGGTAATCCGCCAATTAGACCTGAAATTAAATTACCGATCCCTTGAGCCTTCAATTCTAAATTAGTTGGCGTTACTCTTTTATTAGGGTCTAATTTATCAGCCGCTTCTGTACTTAATAAAGTCTCTAAACTAGCAATAATAGCAATAGTGAATGCAAGAACATACACTTTATAATTTGCAAATGCTTGGAAATTAGGAAAAGTGAATTGATTCAAAAATCCGTCAAAACTATTGGATACAGGTAGTTTTACCAATTGATTTTCATTCAAAACCCAATTAGGTTGAGCGTTTGCAAAATATTGATTGAGTACTACACCTGCAATCACTGCAATCAATGCACCTGGTATAAATTTAAAAAATAGGTATTTTTTAAATACAGGCAAGTCCCAAATTAAAATGATTAATATGGAAACTCCTGCAATGATGATCGATCCTATTTGATAGGGTATGCCACTTACTTTATCATA
>JACCDN010199077.1_pt1 | contig 11116 bp, 7 predicted proteins | sample 7441691 | NCBI WGS metagenome assembly JACCDN01 (sample SAMN15323439, study PRJNA562643) | freshwater metagenome | isolation source: river surface water | place: USA:Blue River Watershed | collected 2017-08-16
ATCAAGAAGTGCTTCATACATATCAAGGCGCAAAAAGAACGGAATAGCAAACTCTGGATTTCGTGCAAGTTGAAGAAAATTGTCAAAGTTCATCCAAGTAACTTGAATTTTTTCTCCTGCGTCGAGGTTTGGTTCCTGGACTTTGGTGCAATGACGAGTGATAAATGTTGTAATAGGGAAGTATATTTTTGAACCTGAATCATTTTGGCTTTTGTAAAGTTCAAAATTTGACGCTTCAAAGCCAGTTTCTTCGAGAAATTCACGTTTGGCTGCTACAAGGGGTTCTTCATTTTTTTCTATCTGGCCTCCTGGCAAAGATGGATACAGTGCTCTGCCAGGTTGCTCTTGCATGAGCACCATGATCTGACTATTGTGTACAGCAATAATATCGGTCGAAGGTTTACGAGTAATTTTTTCAAATGTTTTGAAACTCCCATCAAACATTTCTTGTTCCCATTGGTAGACTTCAAATAACATTCCTTTAAACATTCTTTTAGCGTTTTCTGGAACGCACTCGGGAAGCGGATCTTCGGAAAAGTTTTTTTTTGAACCTGTTTCTTTATCTAAAATTTTATTTACTTCTGCGTCAGCTTCGCTATTGCCAGCACGGAGAATATGAGAAAGTTTGTGTTTTTTGAATGAGTGTAAAAGATTCCAGGCTTCAAGCCAGAGTTTTTGCAGAGTTGGTTCTTTGACTTTCCATTTTCCCGAGAGTTGCTCTATAACCAGTTTGCTGTCAGCAATACATTCTACTTCTGTGGCTCCGAGTTCTTTGGCTTTTTTGAGAGCTGAAATAATCGCACTATATTCGGCAACATTATTGGTTTGTTTTCCCAGGTATTCACCATAATTCGCGAGGATTGTCCCGGTTTCATCTTTGATCACAATTCCCGTTGCGGCTGGTCCTGGATTACCACGAGAGCCACCATCGGTATAGGTAATAAGTTTCATAGTGAATATTTTGACAACTGTTCTTTATAAGTTTTGAGATCATCTTCTACTCCTGGATGAAGAGGACTTGGAACATTATTCAGAGTAAACCAGCCAATTTCTTCCATTTTATCAGGTTCACCAATTTTTACTTCAGCTGGATTTACTTTAACAATAAAAGGATGAATAATCCAATGTTCAAGAATTCCCTTGTCAGTCTTGAGAAATGTATTTGGTGAAAGAACTTCTTCAATAATACCACTGCAGCCATATTCTTCTTGGAGTTCTCGTTCTAATGCTTGTTCAAGTGTTTCACCAAATTCCAGACCACCTCCACCAGAGTCCCATGTGCCCCAATGACTGCGTGTATTTGCTGAACGTTTATGAAACACAAATTGACCTTTTCCATTGTGGCAAAAAAATGCTACTGCTACTCCTGGATAATCTACTCCTTGTTTCATATTATACTTTTTTAAGATCAACAATCGTAAGTTGCAATTCACGGTTTCCATTCCATTCATTGACATCAACTTCAAAAACAATATCAATTTTATCGCCAGCAGCGAGGAGTTTACACCAATTGGTGCCATTTCCTTCACCGCACATTCTCCAGCCAACGGTTTTGCGTGAAGGTCCACCGGTTTCTCGTACCATCAGTTTCATATGCTTTCCATCAGCTCCAAGAGGCTCACAACTAACGACAGAAAGATCACGGGCAAGATAGCGTGGTTTTTCATTGCACATTCCAAATGGTTTGAATTTATCGAGGATATCATAGAGCTCCCAGTTCACATCAAGGAGTTTGATTTCACTGTCGATCGAAAGCGTCGGCGTCATATCAATGCCGATGGTTTTTTCATTGTATTTTTCAATCAGTGTTTTTTGTAGAAGTGGTAAAGTGTCAGGCGTTTTGAGAGTAAATCCGCAAGCCATCGGGTGTCCACCAAATTTGAGAAATAGCTCAGGCGCTTCTTGCATGCTAGCAATCAGATTGAATCCGTTAACACTGCGACCAGAGCCAACAATATTACCTTCATTCCAGCCCATAGCAATAGTGGGTTTACTGTATTTGTCTTTGATGCGGCTGGCAATCAGTCCGACAATTCCAGTAGACCAGTCTTTATCAATGACAAAAAGAACAGGATTATTTTTTTGATCGCCATTTTCTATTTGCGAGATAGCTTCACGAACATATTGGTCAGTGCGTTGCTGCCGATCTTTATTATTTTGATCCAATTGATAGGCCAAATCGACTCCATCAATTGGACTTTCGGTATTGAGAAGCTTGAACGCAACATTGGCATGCTCGAGTCGTCCAGCTGCATTGATTCGAGGAGCAATTTGAAAGCCAATTGTATCTGCTGTGATTTCACGGCGCATTGAACCATCTTCTTCAAGAAGTCTGGCTTCCAGCAAAAGTTTTTGCAGGCCAATGCGGCGAGTTTTGTTGAGAACAATCAAACCAAATTTGGTCAAAGTACGAGATTCTCCCAGAAGCGGTACCATATCTGCCACACTGGCAATTGCTACCATATCCAGGAGCCATTTTTCAACAGACTCATGGCGTTCACCATTTGGCAAAGTTTCATGAGTTTGTTTGTGTGTTTCAAGGAGTCCTTGAGCCAGTTTGAAAGCAACTCCGCCACCAGCGAGGCCTTTATCTGGATAGGTTTCTCCTTCGATTTTTGGATGAATAATAGCATAGGCTTCAGGAAGAACCGCAGGAATACTATGATGGTCTGTAATAATAACATCAACTCCCAGCTCACGTGCTCGTGCAACTTCGCTCGTATTACTAATACCACAATCACAAGTGATAATAACCTTGGCATTTTCTTTGGCCAAAAGTTCTACAGTTCGCACGTTGAGTCCATAGCCATCAAGTTCACGGTGGGGAAGGAAGACATCGATTTCAGTAGCACCAAGCATTTTGAGTGTAGTCATGAGAATGGTTGAGGCCGAAACTCCATCAGCATCATAATCGCCATGGATCACAATTTTTTCTTTTTTTTCAAGAGCCGTAAAAAGACGTGCTACGGCTTTTTGCATATCACGAAAAAGAAAAGGCGAGTGAACATCAACTGAGTAATCTGGACTCAAAAATTCATCAATCTGTCTTTGGGTTTGAATACCACGATGATAGAGGAGTTGTGCGATGGGACGAGGGAGCTCGGGAAATTCATCAAAAAAAGATTGTGGTGGTGCTTCAAGCACCTTCCACTGTTTTTGCATAGGAATATTGTTTAAGGGGACCTTTAGTATTGAAAGGCTGGCAGCATGCTAAAAAATATCATCGCCACAATGCCAATGATACTAATAATAGTCCAGAGAACTTTCACTTTTTTACTTCCAAACATAAAAAATTTTTTAGAAAATTATTAACGCTTGAGTACTGCCAAATAAGCTTCGGTTGGAATATCTACTCTTCCTTTTCCCATTTCCATCATTTTCTTTTTTCCTTTTTTCTGTTTTTCCAGCAGTTTCATACGGCGAGTCACGTCTCCTCCGTAGAGTTTCGCCGTCACGTCTTTTCGCATGGCAGAAATACGTTCACTCGCAATCACTTTTCCACCAATCGTTGCTTGAATTTTGATTACAAACTGTTGGCGTGGAATAGTCTCTTTGAGTGTTTCAACAATTTTTTTGCCGACGTTATAGGAACTATCACGCCAAACAAGCATGGCGAGTTCTTCACACAACTCTTCTGCGACCAGAATATCCAGGCGTACAACATCCGTTGCCTCATATTGCTTGAGTTCATAATTCATCGAAGCATAGCCACTGGTGACACTTTTGAGTTTATCATAAAAATCAGTGATAAGCGAAGCGAGTGGTATCTCATAATGCAACATGGCTCTTTGGCCACTTCCGACACTGAGATATTCAGTATTGAGATATTTTCCTTTGCGTTCAGCAACGAGCGCCATGACATTGCCAATAAATTCTTGTGGAGTAATAATATCCACGGTCATCCAAGGTTCTTCCACATGAGTAATTTGGCTTGGATCTGGTAAATCTTGTGGACTTTTGACAGTAAGATTTTCGCCATTTGTTTTGGTAACATGGTAGGCAACACTTGGGACTGTAGCCACAATATCAAGATTGAATTCGCGTCTGAGGCGTTCTTGAAAAATATCAAGGTGGAGCATGCCAAGGAATCCACAGCGAAATCCAAACCCGAGTGCCTGTGAATGTTCTGTTTCATAGTAAAGAGCAGAATCACTGAGCTTGAGTTTATCAATCGCATCACGCAGTGCTCCATAATCATCACCTTCTTTTGGAAAGATTCCAGCAAAAACCATTGGTTTGACTTCGCGGTATCCAGGGAGAGGATCCTGTGCCGGAGTATGATAAAGGGTAATGGTATCACCGACGCGTACTTCACGCAGTTCTTTGACACCAGTCGCAATATAGCCGATTTGTCCGGCTTCAAGTATTGGATCGCTTATGAGCTTTGGGGAGTAGTGACCGAGATCAACAATTTCTCCTTCTGCATCTGTTCTCATGAAGCGGATTTTTTCATGTTGTTTAATTGTTCCATCAATGATGCGAACTGAAGCAATGACTCCGCGGTAATCATCATAAAAAGAATCAAAAATAAGCGCACGCGTCTGCCCTGCGTCTGATTCTTTTGGCGCTGGGACTCGCTCAATCACCGCATCAAGCAGTTCGGGCACACCAATACCCGTTTTTCCTGAACAATGCAGGATCTCTTCTGGTTTACAGCCAAGCAAGTGAATGAGTTCTGCTGTTGCTTTTTCAATATTGGCATTCGGGAGATCAACTTTATTGAGAACTGGAATAATAGTCAGATTTTGTTCAATCGCGAGATACAAATTAGCAATGGTTTGCGCCTGCACTCCTTGGCTGGCATCAACCAAAAGAATAGCGCCTTCTACGGCCGCCAGAGAGCGTGAAACTTCATACGTAAAATCCACATGCCCTGGAGTGTCAATCAGGTTCATCATATAGCCTTTGTACTGCATGCGTACGGGCTGAAGTTTAATCGTAATTCCACGTTCTTGTTCGAGTTCCATTTGATCAAGAATTTGCTCACGCATGTGGCGTTTATCAACGGTTCCTGTAACTTCAAGAAAACGGTCAGCCAGGGTGGACTTGCCGTGATCGATGTGCGCGATTATACAAAAGTTTCTAATTTGTCTCATAGAAGAGGGGATTTATTTTTTGGGTGTATTTCTTCGTTCTCGGTGCGTTCCTCGCTCACCGTATTATTGAATACGGTTCGCTCCGGTACTCCCTGCGGCCTCGAACTCCATCCCAAAAAATAAATCCAGGTTTATCTGTTTGATTGAATAGTGGTGTATTCTATCATTTTTGGATGGTTATTTCAAGACATCGGTTTCTGTTGGAATATTACGTATTTTGAGCCATTTTTTTCGTAAACTTTGGGTTAATAAAGATAATTCTGGTACTTTAAAAAACCAGGCACATATTCCATAAACGAGCAGTCCGACCAGCCCACAAATAAGCCCTTGTAAAAAAATACCCAAAAACGTATCCATGTTTACGAGGAGTGAAATAGGATATTTTAATGATTGGGTGGTAATACCAAGGGCCAAGCAGCAGAGAGATAACTTTGTAATAACTGACAAAATTGAACTTTCTTCCAGCAATGCACCAACAGTCTGCCGTAAACATATATAAAGGAGCGAAACTTGAACAATGCTTCCAAGTGAAATGCCCAGCGCTAAGCCTGCCACACCAAAATGTTTTTTAAAAATAAAACTCAAAAAGATCGTTATTCCCATAGAAAAGATCGCGATGATAAGCGGTGTTTTTACATTGTGAAGAGCAAAAAATGCTCGGCTATACAAAGCGAGAAGGCACTGTGAAAATAAAGAAAGAGAAAACATACCAACAGTGGTAGCTGTCATGATCGTATCTTCCCAGTTGAATTCACCACTTCCAAGGAGTACTCGAACAATTTGAGCACGCAGTAAAATAAAAAGAACCGTAAGTGGAAGAATAAAAAAAAGAATTTGACGAGTCGTGAGAGACAATTGTTTTTTAAATCCATCAAAATCTTTTTGAGCAACATATTCAGACAGCGTAGGAAAGGCAGCAATGGCAAAAGAAATACCAATGATTCCGATGGGGAGCGATGAGATGTTATTTGCAAAATGAAAAATAGCAATACTTCCAGCCCCAAGAAAAGATGCAAAAAAAGTGAGAAGGAGTGTGGTGACTTGCACCGAAGCAAGGGTGAGTGTTCGGGGCAAAAATGCGTGCAGCAGTTTTTTCATTTGACTGTCTTTGAATGAAAGAAGCGGGGAGTATCGAAAGCCAGAATTCAAAAGTACAGGGATTTGTATAAGCAAATGCAACAGTGCTCCGAGTACCACACCATAGGCAAGGCCTGTAAGTCCAAAAAGAGGAACCAAAAATACTGAACCGAAAATAATCCCGACATTGTAGAGAACGGGTGCCAGTGAATAAATAAAAAATGCTTTCAAAGACTGAAGCACACCTGACACAACCGCACTGAGCCCTAGAAGAATTGGGGAAAAGAGCATAATTCGTGTCAGTTCAATCGCTTTTTGTCTTGCTTCAAGGGAAAATCCAGGAACGAGTGACTCTACCAGAAACGGAGTGAAAACAAATAAAACAGCCGAAGTGACGCTCACCCCGATGAAGGTTACATTGATGACATTGCTGGCAAATTTCCAGGCTGATTTTTTTTCTTTTTGAAAAAGATCAAGAAAAAGAGGAATAAATCCAGCAGAGAGCGCTCCAACAATGAGAAGATTATAAATAAAATCTGGAATACGAAAAGCTGCTGTATAAATATCCAGTTCAATGCCTGCGCCAAATTGATGAGCAAGAATACGATCACGGGCAACTCCGACCACACGGCTCATAATCGATGCCACTGCCAAAATAAGTGCTGCTCCAGTTAAAGTTTTTGATTGATACGAAAGAAGATTTTTCATCATAAAGAAGGACTCTCAGGGGAAATGTTTTGTGAAATAGTCATAAAAATATGCTCTGTATCATGGCTGCGATGGTCAGGGTCTTGAATAATCACACTCACAAGCGTTGTTGGATTTGAAAATAAGAGCTGTCGTTTTTGACCATTGTACTGATCATAATCAAGAATGAAATTTTTTTTCTCCATTTCTGTTTGATAATATGCGGCAATAAACTGAGGTGAAGTAGAAATATTTTTCCATTCAAGCGTATAGATGTCTCGTGTTTCACCAATTGGCTGACGCATAAATCCGTAAAAGATTTCTTTTTTTGTTGAAGTAGTTGTGTATGGCCCTTTATCACCAAAACGATGGGGGAAATGAACCACAATTGGGGAAACAATGAGTTTTGGGAAAAAGGTAACGACTTCAAATTTTTGTTTTGATTCGGCTCCAGGAGAAAACTCTATACGAAAAACTTGTCTCTCATCATAAATAGGAACTGTTTGTCGTAGAGCCTCGGGTACACTATCGAGTGTTTTGTCTGAAGGGCGAGCTGCGAGTTTGAGAAAAATAAGAGAGCCAATAATAAGAAGAATAAGACAACCACAGGCATTGGAACAGGTTCGTTTGAAACAGGAGCGTTTTTTGGTAATTTGTTGAATAGGAGGTTCTTCAATCGTAACTCGATCATCAAAGTTTTCAGGCATACAATATGAACTCAAATATTCATATTGTATCATCTTTGGTAAGAGAGGGAAAGTATGATACTATAAATTTTGCTGTCATTCCGAGTCCTGAGCTTGTCGAAGGGCGAGGAATCTTTCGTAAGGGTATTCCTTGGGAAGATTTTTGACTACGTTAGAAATGACAGTAACTCATTAGATATAATTTTCTCATTCCTATGAAAATTCATTTTTTTGGAGCAGCGCATGAAGTCACCGGGTCTTGTCATATGATTGAAACGGCACAGAGTCAGATACTCCTCGACTGTGGTATGTTTCAGGGGAGCAATTTTAGTGAAGGGAAAAACTACGAAATTTTTCCCTTTGATCCACGAGCAGTTCAGGCACTCCTCGTTAGCCATGCCCACCTTGATCATACTGGACGAATCCCAAAACTCATCAAAGATGGTTTTGCTGGACCAATTTTTATGACCAAAGCAACACGAGAACTTGCCAAGCTGATTTGGGAAGATGCCTATCAAATTATGCTGTATGAAAATGAAAAATTTCAACGGCCACTGCTTTTTTCTCCAGAGGATATTGAAGTAGCTTTTTCTCGTTGCCAAGGCGTAGACTATGATGTGTGGAATACAGTCGGGGATATTGAATTCAAATTTCATGATGCTGGACATATTTTTGGTTCTGCCTTTATTGAAGTCAAAGGAGAAGGCAAAACAGTTGTCTTTTCTGGAGACATTGGCAATCTCGATGCTCCGATTATTCGCGATACGGAAAATTTGCCAGACATGGATGCGCTTCTTTGTGAATCAACCTATGGAGATCGGGTGCATGAATCTGCTGACGAGCGAGACAAAATGCTGCTGGATTTGATCTCCCAAGGGGTGAGTCGGGGAGGAACAATTATGATCCCGGCTTTTTCACTCGAACGTACGCAGGAGCTTCTCTACAAACTCCATATTATGAGTCTGCATGACAATACTTTGCCCAAAGCTCCGATATACCTTGATAGTCCGCTCGCAATTGATGCCATGGCAGTCTACAAAAAATATAAAGAATATTATGACAAGGATGCAAGTCAGGAAAATCATGATGGAGATGACTTTTTGACCTTTCCACAACTTCGTATTACGCGGAGTCGTGATGAATCAAAAAAAATCAATGATGTTCATGGACCAAAAATTATTATCGCAGGATCTGGTATGATGAATGGTGGACGCATTGTCCATCATGCCTTTCGCTATCTGTCCGATCCCAAATCTACGTTGATTATTGTCGGGTATCAGGCGCAGGGGACACTGGGACGACGACTCTATGAAGGGGCAGAAAAAGTAAAAATATTTGGACAAGATGTAGAAGTGAGATGCAAAATCAAAGCTATTGGTGCACTCTCGGCCCATGCAGATCAAAATAAACTGATGGGCTGGATTCGGGCGACAAAACAAAAGCCAAAAAAAGTATACTGTATTCATGGTGAACCAGAAGCTGCCACCGCCCTCGCACACAAGATTCGTGATGAATTTGGTATTCAGACTTTTGTTCCAGAGTATGGTGAAGCTGTGGAAGTATAAGGTTGCGTAAAAGTTTGAAAAACAAAAAATCCCGCTTGAAACGGGATTTTTTATCTGGTTTATTTATTACGAAGTAGTAAACAAATTCAGTGGGGGGAGTGTTGGGTGGGCAGTCCAACATCCCCCTCTTATCAAATTCCTCCAGCGAGGGAAGGCAGTGTTGCGGGACACTACCGTTTCCTGCGAAGGAAATTGACTATCTCGGGCCACCGAGACTGATCCGTGTGTACGGGTGGCTCAATCCAGAGCCTGTAGACTAAAAACTGAAAAACAATTTTTATACTACAAACTCTGAATATTACGAGATTGATTGACTTATAGACGATTTTTGTATTTTTGTCAAGATTTAGTGGGGATAAAAAAATTATCCTTTTTCCCACTTAGACCTCGCTTTGTCCCGTTGCTATTGGTTTTGGGACCAAAACCAAATACCACATTTTTGCTCTTTTGTCAATGGTATGATAAACTCTATATACAGAAATAATTCCCTCTACTGAGCCATTTTTATGCCAAAATTCAAGATAAAATCAGCCTATAAACCAGCAGGAGACCAGCCCAAAGCGATTGAGAAGCTTACTTTTGGCCTCCAAAACAATATGAAGCGTCAGACTCTGCTCGGAGTAACTGGTTCAGGAAAGACGTTTACAGTCGCCAATGTGATACAAAATGTCCAGATGCCAACGCTCGTGATTGCCCACAACAAAACCCTGGCTGCCCAGCTTTGCAATGAGTTTCGTGAATTTTTTCCAGATAATGCCGTGGAATATTTTGTGTCGTACTATGACTACTACCAGCCAGAGGCCTATATGCCGAGCAGTGACACCTATATTGAAAAAGAAGCTCAGATCAATGAAGAAATCGATCGCCTTCGTCATGCCTGTACCCAAGCACTGCTCACACGCCGTGATGTGATTATTGTGGCTTCAGTCTCAGCGATTTATGGCCTTGGTTCGCCCAAAGAATATGAACAAATTGTTTTGCATTTGAATAAGGGACAGAAAATGGATCGAGTAGCACTCAGCAAACAACTCATCGAAATGCAATTTGAAAGAACAAATGCCGAGATTAAACGGGGAACATTTTTGCTTCGGGGACAGATACTTGAAATCATGCCAGTCAATGAAGAAAAGATTTATCGGTTTGAAATGAGTGATGTGATTGAACGGATTGAACAGATTGATCCTGTGACACGAAAAGTATTGCGTGAACAAGAAGATGTTTGGTTCTTTCCGGCTCGTCACTATGTGGCACCACCCGAGAGTCGCGAGCGTGCGGTTGAAAGTATTCGGTCTGAACTCAAAGATCGGCTTGAATTTTTTCAAAAAGAAGGAAAATTGCTTGAGTACGAACGATTGAAGCGTCGTGTAGCATATGATGTAGAGATGATTCAAAATATTGGCTATTGCAATGGGATTGAAAATTATTCAAGTCACTTTGAAGGGCGAGCGCCTGGAGAAGCGCCATTTACCTTGCTGGATTATTTCAAATATTCTGCCAAAAATTTTTTGACGGTGATTGATGAATCGCATGTGACGGTTTCGCAAATTCGTGCGATGTACAATGGAGACAAAGCTCGTAAAGATATGCTGGTGGAACATGGATTTCGCCTGCCAAGTGCGCGCGACAATCGTCCGCTCAAATTTGAAGAATTTAACAAAAATATTGATCAAGTGCTGTATGTTTCGGCTACTCCAAGCGAGTATGAAACCAAAGAAAGCGAGCAGGTTGTAGAGCAGATCGTACGTCCAACTGGACTGGTTGATCCAGAGGTTTTGATCTTGCCTTTGACTGGTGGTCAATCTCTCCCCCTATCAGGGGGAGTTGGAGAGGGTCCTTCTGAAACTGGACCCCTCCTAACCTCCCCTGTTAGGGGAGGAAAGACTTTATCGCAGGTAGAAGATGTGATGCAGCGTATTGAAGAGCGAACCAAACAAGGCGAGAGAACGCTCGTAACTACCCTGACGAAAAAAATGGCTGAAGATTTGACCGATTATCTCAAAGAAAA
>JACCDN010255214.1_pt1 | contig 11116 bp, 9 predicted proteins | sample 7441691 | NCBI WGS metagenome assembly JACCDN01 (sample SAMN15323439, study PRJNA562643) | freshwater metagenome | isolation source: river surface water | place: USA:Blue River Watershed | collected 2017-08-16
CCACCTGACCCCATGCCGAACTCAGAAGTGAAAAGCCGCAGCGCCGATGGTAGTGTGGGGCATCCCCATGTGAGCGTAGGACACTGCCAGGCGCCTGACAGAGAAGTGATGTGGTGCGGTAGTTCAGCTGGTCAGAATACCGGCCTGTCACGCCGGGGGTCGCGGGTTCGAGCCCCGTCCGCACCGCCAGATAAAATTTAGGGGCGTTTTAGGGGCGTAGTTCAATTGGTAGAGCACCGGTCTCCAAAACCGGGAGTTGGGAGTTCAAATCTCTCCGCCCCTGCCACGTGGCGTTATTTTGTGGTGAAACAGGAATGTACATGGAGTTGTGTAATAGACATCTTAAAACCCTTCACGATCCCAATAAACTTGCGGTTTTTCTGAAAAAACCGACCTCTTAAATAGCTCCCAATACCGAAATGACTAACCATCTGGATAATGAATAAATTATAGGAATGAGTTTTCAAAAAAAATCATCTGTAGTAATGGTTTATTGATCTGTGGGTTCAACGTGATTGAGATAAACCTGTATTTTCAGGCAATTTAGGCCATTTCGACACCTTGCTTCTAAAAGACTGGCAAATGGCTATACCGCAAGGAAACCCGTGCGTTGTCGGTGCAGTTCAAACCCGTGTGACTGTGTGTGCATGCCTGACACTTCACTTTACTGGTGCTCTGGTGCTGGATAAGGAATTGATAAACTGTCGCATATGCGCTTTGGGTAGCATAATGTAATGAGGCCCGTTAGGTACTGTTATATTACGGGTATAACCAGAATTATAAGATTTTAGCTTCTTTAAAGGGATCCCCGCCATCTTTGCGACTTGATTAAGGTGTATCTGTCGGGTGATTTCAATTTGTGTTAGAGCGCGACTTTCATCAGGCCTTGGTAGTTTGACACCGTACTTATGATTGTTCTTAATGACATCACTCAATGCTAACATTTTAGGTATATAGACTTGTGTTTCACGAGGAAGTTCCAGGGCCCAGAAATGCGTTGGTTTCCCTTTGGCGTGATTTGCTTTTATAGCCTGAATAATACGACCTTCACCGCTATTGTAGGCAGCAATAGTCAATAACCAATCGCCGCCAAACATACTGTTTAAACGCTGTAATATATCAAGTGCGGCTGTTGTAGAAGCGGCCACATCACGACGGCCATCATACCATTGGTTTTGTTTTAAACCATAATTACGGCCCGTACGGGGTATAATCTGCCATAATCCTGCAGCATTAGCAGGGGAAGTTGCTTGTGGATCAAAAGCGCTTTCCATAATGGGTAGTAGTACTATTTCCATAGGCATATTACGTTTTTTAATCTGCTTGATTATCCAATACATATAAGGTTCTGCACGTAATGTAATGTCGTGAAGGACATTTTTATTTCTTAATACATTTTTTTTCTGTTGATGAATTCTGGGATTTTCCGGAATTTGCATTCTTAGCTCGTCACCAATGAGAGCCCACAGGTTTTGATGTGTGAAATTCTCCTGTTCTGTTAGCCACGATGACGAATTTTTTCGAAAATTTTCGGTATTTTTGCTTGCTGTGCCTTTTTCTGAAGAAGAACTCTGCACTTTCTGTACAGGAGGTTCATTCTGGCTGGACATTTGGCATCCAGCAAGGAAAACCGATGCAAGAAACACCACTGTAATTTTTATTAAATGCATATTAATCATTACGCTTAAAAGAGGGATTATTCTATTTTTGATTAATAGATAACACAATTAACGGCTTCAGAATAGATTTTTTCTGGCCCTTAATTCAGAAAAAACGTCAAGATTAGTTTTATTATACATTGATATTCCTAATTTATTTTGTAAATCCTTCTCGTTACATCGTAAAAATATATTGATCATACGTTCTAATGCTAACGTCGTAGGTACACTAGGTTGATTATTGGCACGCAATTCTACAACTTGGCGCTGCCTGACGATTAATTTATTATCGTCAGGCAGCAGGTGCCGGGCAAATGCTATATTTGACAACGTATATTCGTGTGCGCAACAAATTAACGTTTCATCAGGAAATTGCATAATACGTTGAATGGAAGCGTACATTTGTTCTGTAGTACCTTCAAATATACGTCCACAACCGGCAGAAAAAAGTGTGTCTCCACAAAAAAGATAGGGTTGGCTGTAATATGCGACATGTCCTAAGGTATGGCCGGGGACGGCAATACTGATAAAACGATGATTATTAATCATTATAATATCACCATCGTCAATGATGATCGATGCACCTTTAATCGCAGTTTCTCGTGGTCCATATACCGGAATATTAGGATAACGGGCGGTAATTCCGGCAATACCTCCTACATGATCGAAGTGATGATGAGTGAGTAGAATTGCATCGGGAGTCATTTTGTGATGGTTTATTATGGCTAATACTCGACGCGATTCGCCGGGATCAATAATGACACAATGTTTGTTATGGTCACTCAATAGCCAAATGTAATTATCCTGTAATGCTGGAATATTGATAAGCTTCATGCGGGGACTCCTGTTGGCAACAACATTGACAAAGGATTAAAACATGAGACCAGCACACACTTCTGAGCAAATTCAATCTCCAGTATCTTGGGCTGAATTGCCATGGGGAGCTTATTATCGAGATGCATTGGAGCGGCAAATGCAGCCATGGTGGTCAAAAATTTTTGGGTTTCATTTACTAAAAATCGGCTGTCTCAGTACTGAAATTGCTTCTGAAAAATGTGCCATTGCTCATCAAGTCAATGTAGGTAAGGCAGGTCAGAACATGCACGTGGTTGCTAATCCGTACCAGCTGCCTTTCGCCGCGAAATCGGTTGATGCCTGTTTTCTTGCACACGAACTTGCTTACTCTATTGATCCTCATAGCATTTTACGTGAAATTGATCGAGTATTAATCGACGATGGTTGGATGATTATCAGTAACTTCAATCCGGTTAGTTTGGTGGGTTTAGGCAAGTTACTGCCAGTTATACGACATCGTCAGCCTCATATTAGTCGCATGTTTACCCAAATCAGATTACTTGATTGGCTCAGTGTATTGAATTACGAAGTGATGCATCAATCTTGTTTTCAGGTGTTACCATGGCATAAATATGGTGGACGTTTTATCAGTACACATTTACCCTCGTTGGGATGTTTAAGCTTGATCGTAGCAAGAAAACGTACCTTACCATTAACCTGTCGTCAGATAAAGATGGGGACAAAAAATCCCTTACTAAACCGGACCGTTGGTGCTGTCAGGAATTATTAGGGTTCACTTTAAGTTCGTAAAGAGGGTTGATAGCCAGTGTCTATTTTATTGGGTGCGTTAGCAGCCATACGCGCCAGTTCATCGCAACGTTCGTTGTCTGGGTGACCTGCGTGGCCTTTTACCCATTTCCAGTGAATGATATGATCAATAATAGCAAAGTCTAATTGTTGCCATAAATCTATATTACGTACCGGTTGTTTGTCTGCAGTTTTCCAGCCACGTTTTTTCCAGTTATGGATCCATAAGCTGATACCTTGACGGACGTACTGGCTGTCGGTACTGAGTGTTACTTCACACGGATTGTTGAGTGCTTGTAGTGCAATAATAACGGCCATGAGTTCCATGCGGTTATTAGTGGTCAACTGATAGCCAGCACTGAACGTTTTTTCATGTTGTTTGTAACGCAAAATAATACCATATCCACCGGGACCAGGGTTACCAAGGCAGGAACCATCAGTAAAAATTTCTACCTGTTTGGTCAGCATGTTCTGGTAGACTCTTCATTGGTTAAAACGCTGAGTCTGACATAAATGAGCGCTATAAGCACTGTAAAATCGCGACAGATTGTTTTAGATACTGAAACCACAGGTATGAATAAATTTGGCCTGCACTATGAAGGTCATAGAATTATTGAAATTGGTGCGGTTGAAGTAGTTAATCGGCGTTTAACCGGTAAAAATTTTCATGTTTATATTAAACCTGACCGGCAAGTTGATCCAAAAGCTTATGATATCCATGGTATTAGTGATAAGTTTTTAGCGGATAAGCCTGTATTTGCTGATATTGCCACACAATTTTTGGTTTTTATCCGTGGAGCAGAGTTAGTGATTCATAATGCGGTTTTTGATATTGGCTTTATGGATCAGGAATTGCGCTTGCTGAATCAGGATATGCCCAAAATAGAAACTTTTTGTTCCATTATTGATAGCTTATTACTGGCTCGCCGTTTGTTTCCAGGTAAACGTAATAGTCTGGATGCGTTGTGTGATCGTTATGATATAGACAATAGTAAACGTACGTTGCATGGCGCCTTACTTGATGCTGAGATTTTAGCTGAAGTTTATCTGGCGATGACCGGTGGGCAAACATCATTAACGTTTTCAATGGAAGACACAGCAAAGCAGGATGAATTTGGGGATGTTCAGCACATTGTTTGTTCTGCACCTCTATTAAAAATAGGATATGCCAGCGATGAAGAAATAGCGGCGCATGAGGCACGGCTGGATGTAATAGAGAAAATCGGACATCGGGACTGTTTATGGCGTAGTTTAAATAAAATCAACAATAGCGATGGCCAGTAATTGCTCATAGCAGTTAACACTTCATGATTATCATCTTACTGGCTCTTAATCTGATATATTCAGAAGTCATTTCGTTACTGTAGCAATAAATAATTTATTTTTTAGTGGTTATATTCATGCTTATTTTAAGTTATGCATTATATTTTAATCCGGAGTATCTCGTTGTTAGAGCCTGATCATGATCTCATACATACCCAATAATTAAGGACATGGGAAAAATCTACCTCAGTGATCTCAGCCTGGAACAATTTGAATAAATTCGTCTTCTGCAGGAAGAAGTACGGAAAAAAGCAAAGTTGCGTACTAAACAGAATTTTTAGATTAATTTTTGTTGTAGTTTAAAAAATGGATTAACAGCTAAATTAAGAAGGTTAACTTAAAATGAGAAGATTACCCGTCATCGTCATAATTTTTTGTTTGAGCCTGTGTACTATTGCCAGACAGGTAGCAGCAGACGATAAAAAAGTGGTAGATGTGCTGTTAATCGGCGGTGGGATCATGAGTGCAACATTGGCTACATATCTTCAAGAACTTGAACCAGACTGGTCTATCAGTATGTACGAACGCCTTGATGCTGTTGCGAAAGAGAGTTCTAATGGCTGGAATAATGCAGGCACAGGCCACTCTGCTCTTGCGGAAATGAACTACACGCCGGAAAAAAAAGGGTTCATAGAAATTGCTAAAGCAGTTGAAATCAACGAAGCATTTCAAATATCTCGTCAGTTTTGGGCTCATCAGGTTAAAAAAAATGCGCTGCATAATCCGCAGTCATTCATTACTACTGTTCCGCACATGAGTTTTGTCTGGGGAGAGGAAAATATCCGTTTTCTCCGTAAACGCCATACGGCGTTACAGCAAAGCACACTATTCCGTGGTATGGAATATACTGAAGATGCAGAGCAGATTAAACAATGGGTCCCCCTGATGATGGAAGGCCGCGATCCTGAACAAAAAATAGCCGCCACTCGCTCGGTGATGGGAACAGATGTTAACTTTGGTGAGATTACCCGTCAATTAGTCGATTTCTTATCGAAGCAAAAGAATTTTTCATTACATCTACACAGTGAGGTTAAAGATATCAAACGTAATTCAGATAAAACATGGAGCTTGACCGTTGCAGACCTACAAAATGAGGGCAAAGAAAATACGGTCAATGCCAGATTTGTGTTTATCGGTGCCGGGGGGGCATCATTGCCGTTATTACAAAAATCCGGGATTCCTGAAATTGAGGGTTATGGTGGGTTTCCTATTGGCGGTTCATTTCTGGTAGCAGAAAATCCTGAGCTTGTTAAACGTCATCTGGCGAAAGTGTATGGTAAAGCATTAGTAGGTTCGCCCCCAATGTCTGTTCCGCATTTGGATACCCGTGTGCTGGATGGTAAATCTATACTGTTGTTTGGGCCATTTGCGACATTTTCCAGTAAGTTTTTGAAAAACGGTTCACTATGGGATCTTTTTAAGAGCTTGACTTTTTATAATATTATGCCGATGACTCATGTTAGTATTGATAATTTTGATTTGATTAACTACCTGATAAGTCAGGTGATATCGAATGATAATGATCGTTTTGAAGCACTGAAAGAATACCTTCCTGAAGCCAAGGAGCAAGACTGGAAATTATTGGCTGCTGGGCAGCGGGTTCAGGTAATCAAAAAAGATACAAAAAAAGGAGGAGTACTGAATTTGGGTACTGAAGTCGTGATTTCTCAGGATGGAACCATTGCTGGACTACTGGGCGCATCACCAGGAGCATCAACTGCGGCATCAATTATGTTAGACCTGATGGAAACGATCTTTAAGGATAAATTTGCTTCACAGGCATGGCAAAGCAAGCTCAAGAGCATGATCCCGTCATATGGTTATCAACTGAATGGTAATGTTGATCTGACGGATAAAGTTTTTCGTTACACTAATGAGGTGTTGCAGTTGGACACTTTTCCATTGAAGGTTGAAGCAGCACCGTAAGCACAGTTTTTTATAATGGTATTATTCGCAGGGGTGTGGTGATCAAGGTGATTATCGCGCGTTTTACTTGGTATGTAATGTGAGTATCATGGTGCGGTGTTATAATGATAATTTATTTTTGTCTCTGTTAATTGATGAAGCGCGATGATGCATGTATTTATCACAAGCAGGTTAAAAATGCTTAAGAACAGGTTGCTGCTTATTTGTATCGTATTGCCACTGTACAGTATCGCCGCTATGGATTTTATAAAAAATAATGGCCTACCCGATAAGAGTGTGGAAAGCATTAAAATTGTTTATACCGGTATCATTGAAGAAAATCAGATAAAAGATTTTCTTGTCGCGCTGGATGAGGCTAATAATAATTACCCAAATGCAAAAAGCATCTATGTTTATATTAACAGTCGTGGTGGTGATATGGATAGCGGTTATATGGCCTATGAGGCAATTCGTAGTTCACGTATCCCAGTGACAACCGTTAATGCATCAGAAATAGCGTCTTCTGCCAGTATGATGTTTTGTGGTGCCTCGAAAAGGTTATCAATGGTGCATGCTTCTTTCCTTTTACATCCCGCCTCATTATATGTAGAAGGAGAGGTAAGACCTGATGAATTAAACAGGACAATGAAAGAGCTTAATAGATATAACGCTTTATTTAAGACGGTGTATGAAAAATGTACCTCATTATCTGATGAAGAATTAAATGATATTCTTTACAGTGAAAAAAATAGCTTGTTATTGTCTGCTTCTGATGCTTTATCAAAAGGAATGATTAACGGTACGCTTGATTTACAGCCGTTTGCACAGGTTTCTTATTATATAACAGGTGAAGAGCATGGATTACCTGGGTGATGTATATAAAGTTACATGGGTTTGAACCGTACCTTGACGTATTGGTGAATACCGTTTATCTGTAAAATGATGCCAGCTATTTAGACCAGCATGATGGAAAGCAGGCTATTTCCGGCTGCGGAAACCGGATTTCGTGATAAGGAATAGAAATTAATGTCTGCGTCCCTGCTGTCTGTCTCTGGCAGAGGTGATGACTCTGGTTGTGCTGTTTCATTAGCTCCGTTGCGCCTTCTACTGATGACAGAAAACCCCTGCCTGACATGGTCAGGGGTTGCCGGGGCAGGCTTTATGCTGACAGGGGCTACATCTCGACAACACTGACCGGTCAGCTGAAAGAAAAAGGGATTAATTTAATCACCCGGGCCCGGAGAAATATAAAACCGGCTGAAATTTACTCGGGGGGATCGTTGCTTACTGTCTTGCGCCATCCAGACCAGAACTGGATGTCACTTATTCAAATTCACAACCTTAAAATCACGCTCTTATCCCGAACTGAGGTGAAAACAGTAACCCAACCGTAACCACGCAGGTGGACTGTAAGTCCTTCGGGAATATCCAGTGTTTCCATGTGGATGCCGCAATTTACAATCCAGTTTTTTCTTAAGCACGAATTCCGCACTGCACTAACCGGTTTGAGCCAGCAGTAATCGAATGTGTTCAGTAATGTTCACTCTTAATACCACAGATCCCTTAAAACACATCAATTATTTCTATGAATATAACAGAGTGTAATAATTCTTGCTATGCTGTAACGTGCACCACCATCATGGCATTGAGCCTGATGAACGAAAAATCTGTTATCACCCGGGGTATGTTATCAATACCCACCAGAAAACGTGCATACCATTTACTGCCTGGGATCAATGGTAAGACTGTGGTTCGCCATGATGGCCTTGTATCGGATACAATCCTGGCGGGAAAATTAATAATAAATTACATATAGTTAACAGCTACTATTTTGCCTTTAAATCATTCTCTATATTGATACCTAAGAGAAATCTGTGTTTGCCCGGTACTGACTAAAAGAGATAATCGCTTTACCTGATTCAGGTGAAGAAAACGTGGTTTTTTCCTGTGATTGACCTGCATTGACTATCGCGAGCCGGGTTACGTAAAAAAACAAGATGTGTAGGTAGATAGTGTCTGGTAAATCAATTTTCAACAATTATAACAAAACATCCCTATTCTCAGGAGATCCAGAAATGACGTTACTCAATACTCATCTCAAAGGCAAACTGATGAAACGTTTTACAGCATTAGGACCCTACCTGCGGGCAGGACAATGCCATAATAATCAGTTTTTCTTTGACTGCCTGGCTGTATGCGTCAATGTAAAACTGGCTCCGGAAGAAAGGGAATTTTGGGGATGGTGGATGGAACTGGAATTTGACAATAATCTCTGTACGTACATTTACCAGTTAGGTGTATTTGATAAAGAAGGCTGTTGGAAAGTACAAAAAATTACCCAACCTGAAGTGCAAGAAAAACTGGAAACAACATTGCGTAATTTTCATAAACGGCTACATGACTCACTCATCACCATGAAGCTGAATCTGGAGCCTGCCAGACATTTCAGTGAGCTGCCCGTACAACTGCTCTGTAACTTGTAACTGAGGCGAGAACATAATTTAATCTGATGTTATCTTTGCATTGGCGTAAATAGTATTATTTTTTTATATCTCATCAGAATACGTAATGCTGATCCATGATCCTGTAGAACGATAAGCGACAAGCAGCCCACACAACGTTCGATTGAACCCAGTCAACCACATTGAATCTGTTTCATATCATTGCAATCCTCCTGAAATTTTTGCGCATATTAACAGTTCGGTTAAATTTTTATACTCTTTTTCATCCGTTATTTTAATATAAAAAATATAGACATTATTGCCATATATCATTGATCAGTCATATCACTCAACTCTGAAAATCCATTTGTAACTGCTTGCAAGGATTTCACCAGTGAAAAAACTCATGTTAGCCATTTTATTCACTATCACCAGCAGACCCATACTGGCAATGGAAAATCGTCTGATTTACGATCCACAAGGTCACGTTATTTTTCAGGTACGTTTTTTTGACCAGAGCGATGATCCTTTTATTGCATCAGGGCCCTTTAGGAAGCGATCTACCTGGAACATGAATGTACAACAAAAAGAACATATTTTTGCTGCCTTGAATCGCTGGGCAGAAATTATTCAACCTCAGCCTCGTCAGTTTCCTGCCATTATTAATGTGGGTACTGTTAACCCTGAGGTAGCAGGAGCTTCGAGTGATTTTGTGCTTTCCGACAGCTCAACTTTATTGACCCAAGTGCAGGCAGTGTTATTCAACAAAGATCCCGGGGAACTGAAGCTGGGATCTCATGGCCAGTTTGTCATCGGGCGATTCGATTTCGATACTTTACCCTATGTTCCTTCACAGCTTTCAGGGGATAAAGAGAATCTGGCTACTATTGCCTTTCATGAATTGGCTCACACTTTGGGCATTGGTCATAGAATTTCCTACCGTGATAACAATCCCTATAAACCTTATTATAAGAGTACATTAAGTCGCTGGACCACACACTTACGTGATGACAAGGGTAATCCGGCACGACCAAACCAAATGATACTCTGTAAACTCTGTGCGAATATCCCCCTGGATGATCAGGATTCATTCGATGTGCGTCAGGATAAGGGATATTTTACCGGGCCGCATGTGGATGAGGTTCTGGCCGGCGCGCTGCCCGGCATTCCAGTTAAAATGCTTGACGAGAATGGCTGGCTGGACAGCAATTACATGAGTCATCCTGAACTGAAAAATAGCATGATGAGTCATCAAAATTACCGTAATCATACTAACTTCATGGAAGCCGAACTGGCATTGCTGCAGGATCTGGGTTATTCCATAGATCGTCGTAATTTTTATGGTCATTCCCTCTATGGTAATGGCCAGACATGGGTAAACCGTCATGGTTTTTTTTTACGTAATCCACAAGGTACCGACTACATTACCGGTCAGTATAACACTGCCACGCTTGGAGTAGGCTTACACCTTTACGGCAGTGACAACCAGGTGTCCCAGCAGGCTGATCTACTGACTTCAGGTGTGGGTGGTACGGGGATACGTGTGGATGGTACCGGCAATAGGCTGAGTATTGAACCCGACACGCGTATTTATGCCGATGGTCTCAATGGCCGTGGCGTCATGTTTACTTGGGGTAAAGGGCACCACTTTATCCAGCGTGGCGACATTCAGGCATTGGGAGAAAACGGTATCGCCACCAGTTTTGACTTTGGTAATAATGCCTATGGTAATGATTACCGTTACCGTGGTTCCTGGATCGATAAAACCAGGAAACATACCATTTGGTCTTTTCTTGCTCAGTTTAATGTCGATAATGAATTAAATGGTGCCATGGTGGAAACGTTTGATATCAGCGGCCGACTGGCCGGTAAAACTGCCGCCATCTTTATTTCATCCAATGCATTGGTCAGCAATATCAATATTATGCGTGGTGCACGACTGGAAGGCGACATTCAGTCATTTTATGATCAGCAAGATACCCTAGGCCAACAGCGTCTGACTCAGTTGATATTCGGCCAGCTGGCAGACAGTAGGGGTATTGCAACCGAACAGGCAGACGAACAATTCATCCTGCACCATAAGGGTAATATTCAGGGCATTAACAGCTTGGCGCTGACCGCAAAGGGTGGATACAGTGCACTCAACGGTACCCATCAAGTTTGCAATGTAACAGTAGCGCCAGGAGC
>JACCDN010522591.1_pt1 | contig 11115 bp, 9 predicted proteins | sample 7441691 | NCBI WGS metagenome assembly JACCDN01 (sample SAMN15323439, study PRJNA562643) | freshwater metagenome | isolation source: river surface water | place: USA:Blue River Watershed | collected 2017-08-16
ACTTGGTTTTTCAAATCAAAACCATTGACGTTACCGCCAGTCCCTGCCGAAGCGTTATCCCCATCTCCATTACCAGTTCCATTGCCAGCTCCCGCATTCGCATCACCGCCAGCAGCTGTGTTGTCAGCAGAGGCCGAGTTTGCGTCTGACGTGGCCTTTACGCCCCCCTGGCAGGCCACCAAAGCGACTGTTGATAAAACAAAAAAATACTTTTTAATCTCTAGAATATTTCTCTTTGATATTTGTTTAGATTTTTGCACAGACACCTCGCTTGTATGTACTTTTCGGCGTCTGGGCTAAAATCTAGATATGAATAAAATTGACTAAAAAAGGCGAAAGAACTCAAAATTTTCCGTCCAACTACTAATCAAATATGGACACACCCTAGCTGTTCAGTGACGACTAGAATAATCACTCTTATTGAGTCTTCTCAAAATGAGACCACTTGCAAGTGGATCTTTACCCCAATTTCGGGACTCTTTTCCACTTTTCAAATAAGACAGACTCTAAGCCTTCCATATAAATTCTTACTGTAAATAAAATCTCGACAGAAACGCAACTGGCTGTTATGACCTCGCTTAATAAAAACTATCATTATCCGTGGGGTTTTCATGATTACCAATTCAATCGTTTCTCATTCAATCAAAAGTTTCATTACGTTTTTATCTCTGAGCCTGTTTTTAGTTTCTGCTCATGCCTTACCAACTCATATGACCGAAGAAGAATTCGCCAAATTCGCATTCAACGTAAGCGAAAAACTAAGCTCACAAGCTTACTCTCAAGCACCTGTTGATATGAATAACTTTAAAGCCAATGAAAAGGCCCGCTTTGACGAAATCACCGACCAAGAGCAAAGCATCTGGTTTGATACAATCTTAGAAGGCGATTACCAACTGGGCGCAGATGATTTGGGTATTGATCAGATTAACAAAGTTTATAACGAAAACAAATTACCAGTAGCTTACCGCGTACGTTTTAGCCAGGATGCTTTTGATACTGCCTCTTGTGATTATGACAGCGAATACGTATATCAACACCCGGAAGAAACAGTAGCTGTCTTAACCAAAGCTGGATGTACTCATGGACGCATCGTAGGCTATACAATTATCAGTTTAAACCTACAATTTCACGAACGCGACAGCGAGGAAATTGAATCTTTCCAAGAATAGAACGAGCTCCTCTTTTTGGCTCGTTTGTTGAAACTTAAAAAATACAGTAGGAAATACTGTATGGTAAGCAATAGAGCCCACAATCAAGATCAAACACAGTCAATATTTTTGACAGCTGTTAGCTTTTTAGGTCACTTCACGAATACAATCACCAAAACCCTCACCAAAATATTTACTAGGACAGAATTGTCTTTGGTTATTTTGATTTTACTTGGCGCCCACTCTTCCTTAGCCACGGCAAACAAAACAGACAACAAAACTGTACGTATTTTGTTTATTCAGTTGGGAACTCGAGGCCTGGTTCAATCCCTACAGCAACATATCGGTCGAGACTTTGACGTGCAAATCACCCGCGTCCCAGTGAACAATCAAAGCAATCCATTTCTAATCACCAATGATGGTTTTCATGTCGGTAATAGCCGGCCTACAGAGAATGAAACTTATAACTACCCACCTATTGCACAAGACCTCAGTTGGTTTGATCAATACGATCCTAAAAAAAATACGCCACAAGCCTTGAATGAGATTTTACCAGATATTCTGGTCGTCAGTGGACATGCCATCGCAGGTCTTGGCTGGCATTCTGACGACATGGATGCAGGTGAAAATAATTATAAAATGAATCTCTATCTTGCTGGCCTAGTACACACTCTTCGAAGCAATGCTGGGGCTCGAAATTTATTTAAAAATATCAAACTGGTGGTGCTGGGTGGCTGCAACAGTTTGGTTAATTTTGAACCTCACTATACCAATGGCGCTTATCTGAACCCACAACAAATTGCTGCCATTTATAATTATCAATCAAATAAAAACAATCAAAGTGCAAAAAGCTATGTTGTCGGCAATGCCGCAAGTTTTAATACTTTAGATTTTTATCGTCGACGTTTAGCAAGACTTTATCCAGAGGATTTCACACTGGATCCCTTTCAAGAACGATGTGCTTTCCGTGTTGCGAGACTAGCACCTGATCACTGTCAAATTCTAGATCTCAATCGCGTTTTACCAGATTACGGATTGTTTAATGATTCTCACATGTACAATTATCCATATATCATGAAACGGATTTTTCCGAAGGCCGCGCTGATTTTAGGTTTTTCTGGCAGCAGTGATTTTGGCCCTAAAACTAAAGAGATGTTGTTTGAAACCCTGCAGGACTCTCTGCAAGAGCTCAACAAGGCAGGAGCAGGTCTGCAAAACATCATCACCCCAATTCTTGATAAAGAATCGCAAACTGCAAGTCGTGAACTAAAAATAAAAATTTTAGAAAGCATGCGAAAAAATTGGACTGTACAAACCTATCGTGGACTGGGAAGAGTGGGCAGTTCGATCACACCAGCTTTTCCTGAAATCGATGCCAATGGCCCATTTCCAAACTTAATTGGTGATTCACGGCGAATCCAGCAAATTGAATCCGAAGCACCACCTTGTGCTCCGTATGAAGAAAATAAATTTACTAACTGTGCATTTTTGCCAGAAAAATTTAAGACGAGATCAAGGCCGCAATAGACCTGACGAATTTTTCTTTTTCTGCTGGAATTCTTAAATTGCCCAATGGAATTTTTAAAAGCTTTTCTGGATCTACAGAAATCCCAGCGACATCTAACAACCAAATAGTCGCTAAAACCGAAGTTCGCCGATTGGCATCTTGAAACAAATGTTCCAACACCAGGTGTGAGTACAAATCACATGTCGACTGCAATAAATGCTGATTGCCCAGCTCTTCGAATGCATGTGATAAAATCTCGCGAGCTCTAGCCAAGGGATTGGATACAATATTAATTTCATGCACCTGCCCTGTAGGGATTTGCACATGGACAGATTCAAAACGCCAAGGGTCTTGATCCGAACCAGTCAGAATTTGATTTAATCGCGCAAGCTCGCTGGTGTTTAGTTTTTTTAAAGAATGACTCTCGCGTCTGACATAATCAACACCGTGAAGAAAACGCTGATGCTCTAATTGTTTTTGCAGTGGATTTTTGCTGTTCATCATTTTCAAGTCTGAACAGCAAACACAAAGTTGTCACCGCAAAACACAGACTTTATATACTTAGGTCTATTTAACAGTTTCAGAGCCAACTCGGGTACTGGACCAAATCGACATACCGATAAATATTGCCCCAATCAATCCAGTCACCATCTCTGGAATATGCCAGATGGTATTTAAAAACATAATTATAGCCAATGAAGCCACTGCATAGAATGCCCCATGCTCAAGATAACGATAGGCCTGCAAAGAACCCTTTTCAACCATCAGAATGGTTAGGCTTCGCACAAACATTGCGCCAATACCTAGACCAATAGAAATAATAAACAAATTGTTTGAAATTGCAAAAGCCCCAACCACACCATCAAAACTGAAAGAGGCATCTAGCACTTCTAGATACAAAAACATACCAATGCTGGCGCGATGAATGTCATGTTCAATTTCTTTGCCGTCCCGCTCAGGATTTTGCAAAAACACACTGACCGCTTCGACCGCTAAATAAGTTAGCACGCCAGCAATACCTGAATACAAAAAAGATAGTGAATCTGCCGGCTGCACGTATTTGCTCAAAATCAAAAGAACTAACAAGGTAAATCCAACCTCAATCGCTTCCAATTTTCCAAGTTTTGCCAAAGGAGCTTCGACAACATGAATCCAATGTTCATCTTTTTCGATATCAAAAAAATATTTCAAAGCAACAAGCAATAAAAAGGCCCCGCCAAAAGCCGCCACCTGATGGTGAACACTCTGCATAATTTGTGCATATTGATTCGGCTCAAATGCGGCAAGATGAAAAGCTTCCCAAGGGTTCAGACCCGCCACAACACCAACAATCAACAAAGGAAAAACCATGCGCATGCCAAAAACAGCAATGAGCATTCCCCAAGTCATAAAACGATGGCGCCACAACGGAGTCATCTCTTGCAAAACAGTGGCATTGACCACGGCATTATCAAAAGAAATTGAAATCTCTAAAACGGCTAATATCGCACACAAAATCAGAGCTTCGGCAAAAGCATAAGCCGTCCCGTGGTAATAATATCCAACGCCTCCGCCCAGCAACAAACCGATGAAGGTGACTATGAGAGAACTTTTAAAATATTTTAGATTTTGTTTAAACATCACAATTTCATAACAATAAAAAAAGACAATGTCAGGAAGAATCTTCTGAAAAAAGATAACAGGACCAGAGCAATAAAGAGCAAAATCAATTTGGCCATTTACTGTAAGAGGTATTTTGAGATGAACCCAATCACTTTATCGTATTTTTGCACAAACCAAATATTTTATCTATAAATTTACTCATATCAAAAGGCTTGTGAAAATAGGCTTGAGCCCCTTTGGCAAAAGCATCATTTTCTGTAAAATCCGAGAAACCAGAAATAAAAATAAATGGCGGCAATTGTGGGTCATTTTTACGTATTTCATTTAAAAACAAAATACCATCTCCACCTGGCATACGAATATCACTGATTATCAAATCTATCTTTTCTTTATTCATCATTTCCACAGCTTGTAAACCATTTTCTGCTTGAACAATTCTTGCGCCATAAAGTTCCAAAGTTTCTGCAATCATTTCTCGCAAATCTTTTTCATCTTCAGCTATCAAAATAGAAACACCCTCAAAGGTGACTCGCGCAGATTGGGTTTGCATCAAATTCCCCCAGCAATATTCAAAATGTTTTCAAACAGTAAACCACCTAACATGATGCACCTATCGGTCGACTGACTTAAGTAAGTTAGATTCTCTATGAAATTTCAATGTTTTCTAAACAGATTTTATCCAAAACAAAGCTTCATAAGCCATTATGAGAATCACAATACAAACATATTGCTGTCTGAAGCAAAATAACGTATCAGAAAAGGACAACTGGCGACTTCTCAAAATCATAAAGACCAGACACGGAGGGCATCTTGTCAGCACCAGCTCGCACCATCTACAAAATGAAAATCAAGCAAATCATTGACCACACACCAAACGTCAGAGAACTGATCTTGCAAACAGAAACGCCTGCTGAATTTTCGTTTAAATGTGGTCAATTTGTAATGCTTCATGTTCCGCAAAATGAAAAACCTGCCCTCAGAGCTTATTCAATTGCCTCGGATGATCGGCACAAAAATGGTTATAAATTATTATTTAAAAAAGTAGATAATGGCGTTGCCTCAAAATACATTTGGGATCTCAAAGGTGAAGAGACCTTGAATTTCACTGGCCCATTTGGCCGTGTTTTTTTCAAAGAACCACCTACAAAGCAAATTTTATTCATCAGCACAGGCACGGGTCTTTCGCAACATTACAGTTATTTGATGTCTAAAAAAGAACAACACCCTGATCTACAGTATCGTTTACTGTTTGGCGTACGTAATGAAAACGAAATCTATTATCAAGCTGAACTAGAAAAATTAAAAACTGAACTGCCCAATTTTAAATATGATTATGTTTTAAGCCGACCATCGGATCAATGGCAGGGCAAAAAAGGTTATGTACAAAACTTTTTAAAAGAATTTGATTATCTGCAAACTCCAACCACTTTTTATTTGTGCGGCAATGGCGGCATGATCAAAGAGGTCAAACACCAATTGATTGATGTCGACGGCATCGAAGCCGGAAGGATTTTATCTGAAGCCTTCGACTGAAAACATAACAGAAAATTCTGCTAAAAAATCACTCAAAAATTTTACAGCAAATTACACAGTAAAATCGACAGAGAAATCTACTGAGAACGCAACAGAGAGCTGGCAAAAAAAAATTGCTCTGCTTGAGTTGATCGTCGCCACCACTTTGTGGGGATTTGCATTTGTCGCGACTGTTTGGGCATTGAAAGCAATTTCACCGGCTGCAATTTTATTTTATCGTTTTCTTGGTGCTGCACTTGTTGGAATTACTGTCTTATCGGCAAAAGGTTTCTTTGCTCGTTCTTCTTCAATACGTAAAACAGTTGATATTTTGCATAGTGAAGGTGTTCGTTCATTTTGGCCTGCCACCGTGATTTGGGGTTCACTTTTTTTACAAGCCTGGGGCTTGCAATACACTACAGCTGTTAACAGCTCGTTTATCACCACTCTGTATATTATTTTTGTGCCGCTGATACGTGTATTCTGGGGACACGAAAAATTCACTGTTAAATATTTATTTTGCGTAGCTTTGGCTTTGATTGGCACAGCCTTGATGGTTAATGTCAGCCAAATGACGACACCAAATTTTGGCGATCTATTAACCCTTGCTTGTTCGGTGTTTGCTGCTCTTCATATTATTATGGTCGGCAATATTGCAAACAAAACTAAAAGTGATTTTGCTTTCAACACCATGCAGTCATTATGGATTGCAGTTTTTTCTTGTGCCTATGTCGTCATTGCAGGCGCCGACGAACTGGCAAAATGGAATTTAATGAATTTAGATTTTAATGGCTGGGCTGGCATGCTGGCGATGACCTTTGGCGCTTCGCTGATTGCTTTTTACTTGCAAATCAAAGCACAAAAGAAAATTCCACCGTCCACGGCAAGCTTATTGTTTTTATTAGAATCACCAGTGGCTTGTGTGTTTTCATTTTTACTTTTACATGAAGCAATTGCTCAGAATCAATATGTCGGCGCCGGATTTATAATTATGGCTGGCATTTTGGTTTCTAAACAAAATCGTTCTTTAAATTAATTAATGATCGAACCTTCAACCAAAAATGTTCAACTCAGTATTCAACTCTAGGCTGTTTTTTTACTGTCAGCTTGAACAAACATCACTGATTGTCTAAGTTGACGAGTCTGTGTTGCTGTCAATCCGACATAAGACACCAAAGATTCATATTTCCGTTGCGAGTTGATTTCGCGACTGCAACTGACCACCCGAACTTTGGTTTTTTCATCAAGAATTTTTACAATCGTTTCGGAATCAAGGTATAACATCTCGCCTGCTACCAATGGAAATGGCGTTAAAATAACTGCACCAAATTCGTTGTATTTTTCTATTGTCATCTCGGCTTCAATTTTACCGATTTCATTTATTTGTTTTTGAAAGGTTGTTTCATTTAGAACTGGCATGTGATCAATAAGTTTGGCAATACGATCGCTAAAAATTTCATTTTCAATTGGACGAATGATAAAATCAGAAAACCCGTTACGAATTGCTTTTAAAATAATTTCGTTATCAGCCATTCCTGAATGAACAGCAATCGGGATCATTTTACCCCAACCAGTTTCTTGCTGTATTTTCGCTGGCAAGGTCAACAGCGACATGTTTTGCGCTGTGATATCTACAAGAATCAGATCTGGATGATTTTTTTGCTTATTCAAATATTCAATAACAGACTCGGCAGAGTTTACGAAAGCAGATTCATAACCCAAACCTTCAAGTCTTTTATCAAGAATCAAAGCCTTGTTATAGTTTTGATCTAAAATAAGAATCAACCGCCGTTTATTCATTTTATTATGCAACCTTCGCTATCACAGGTGCTAATGGTAAAGCCAAATACACTTGAATTTTATTATTTTGAGACTCTGTCCACAACATTCCACCATGCCATTCAATTATTTCACGAGCTGGAACCCATTGATGACTGGCATGATCATCCCACTGCCCCTCACTCTCAACAATTAGATAATAAAATTCATGTATATTTTCGCCGATCAATGCTTTATTCGTTCCAGAAATTTTAATTTGATTGTTCTCACTTATTTTTTGAACTTGTGAAACAACCTGTTTGAGCACAGAGGTAAATAACTCGATTTCAACTTGGACATTTGCATTTAAATCAATATTTGAAATAACGACTGATTTCCGCTCAGGCAATTGACTGTGTATTTTGCAAAGTAAATCATTCGCTGAAAAAATATTTTTAATGGCACTGTTGCTCGATACAATGCGACTGCGATAATCTAAAAGTTTATTAAAACTGTGGTGGAATTTTTTTAACTCTACCAGCGTCTGACTGGCCATTTCTTTTTGTTGCACGCTGGCTTCTCCAAGATCGCCACGAATGTAACCTTCAAGATACTCGATGGCTGAGATGACTGGCAGATGAAGGTCATCTGAAAGACTATAAAAAATTTGACGTTTACGTTCTTCAAATTGTTTTAATAAATTAAAAGAAGTCGATATCTGATTTTTTTGTCCTTCCAATTTAGAAAACAAATAACCTGAAGCAACACCAAACAATGAAAAAAACAAACTGGATCCCAACCACATATAAATGATTGTGACAGTTTCATTTTTGAATAACATCAAAGTGTGTTGTAGAAAATTATCACTGAGTGATGCAAATATGTAGCGATGTAAAATATAACCCAGCGGCGCACCCTGCGCTAAAATCAAACCGCACAAACCAAATATTTGTTTATAACCAAAACGCTGACAAACTAAAATAAATTGCTGTCGATTTTTCATAAATCTCCGAGTTCCCTAGAGTTTGCTACACTCTCTTGATCGGTAGATATTTAGGATCTCTGCATTAGAGCCGGAAAATTCTGGATCTTGGTCGAAGCCACAAAGAGGATCAACAATCAAACTTACAGCAATAATTTTTACTTATTCATATAGTGCACTTTTTTAATGTGGCGAATGCTTAAGATCTTCTGGCATATGTTGAATAATAACCTCCGCTGATACTGGTCCAGTTTGTGGCTGTGCCGACCTGGGTAGGCGAAGATTTGTCCGTGTTGTTTCCAATACCAAGCTGTGGATACGCACTATTAAAACCCCAGGCCCATAAAGTGCCATTTGACCGAATCGCAAACGAAGAAATCGCTCCCATACTTATATCTACGTAGTCGGTCAGTGCCCCAATTTGCACAGGAGATGATTGATTCGCGGTAGAACTATTTCCAATAGCCCCCAAAGCCCCACGACCCCAAGTCCACAATGTTCCATTCGTTTTCAAAGCTATAAAGTTATAATAACCAGCATCTGCAACTGACCAATCTGTCAATGTGCCAACTTGCACCGGGGAACTTTGCGCCGTCGTATTGCCTGTACACAATTGAAAATACGAGTTATCACCCCAAACCCACAATGTTCCATCCGTTTTAATCGCTCCATGATTATTACCATAATCTGCAAATATTTTTGACCAATTCGTCAACGAACCAACTTGAACCAAATAGCTTTTAGTTACAGTCGTTCCGTCGCCCAACACACCTGATGTATTCACACCCCAAGCCCACAGACTGCCATCCGTTTTCAATGCCATATTCGATGATGACGAACTGCAGATTTTTGACCAACTGTTCAATGAACCGACCTGCACCGGCGAACTCACACTTGCGGGTATACATAAAACACCACTGGTCGTATCACCACTGCCCCAAACCGTGCCGTCATTGCGAACAGCAAATGTTGCATTTTCTGTTGTAGTAATTTTTGTCCAAGTGGAGCCCGTACCAATTTGAACGGGTGAAGATTTGTTAACAACGGTTCCATCGGCAAGCTGCCCATAAGCATTACTACCCCAAACCCATAAAGATCCATCTGTTTTCAAACCAACACTGTGAACGGATGATACAGCAATATCACTCCAATCAGTAAGGGTGCCGATTTGTACCGGAGATGATTTCGCTGAAGTACTGCTGTCTCCCAATTGGCCATAAGTGTTGTTATTACCCCAGACCCAAAGGGTTCCTTCTGTTTTCACCGCTAAAAAATTATTATAACCCGTCGCTTGGAGCTTAAACCAATTCGTCAGCGCACCGATCTGTACGGGTGAATATTTTGGTACATTTGTCCCATCACCACATGGATACCCCCAAGTCCATAATGTGCCATTCGTTTTAATCGCCCCACTGAGACGTCCACCAGCTGTTACCTTCTGCCAATCTGTCAAACTGCCAATCTGAATTGGCGAGCTTGCGGTACCGGGTACGCCAACAACGTCAGGATAATTAGTATTATAGCCAGCAACCCATAATGTTCCATTCGCCCGTTGCGCAAAAGCCATTGAATTACCAGCAGAAATTTTTATCCAATCCGTAGCAACCCCGACCTGCACAGGCGAAGATCTGTTGGCACTACCATCTTCAAACATATCTAGATAATTTTTCCCCCAAGCCCAAAGACTGCCATTCGTTTTTATTGCCAAAACAAAATCTCGACCAGCAGCAAGCTCTTGCCAGTCAGTTAAGGTGCCCACTGACATAGGCACTAATCGAGCAGTGGTCGATCCATCACCCAACTGTCCATCAGAAGCCAAACCACCCCAGGCCCAAAGCGATCTGTCTGTTTTTAAACCAACAGTAAACGAAGTCCCACACGATATTTTCCACCAATTGGTACCAGTACCAATCTGCATAGGACTTGAAAAGTCACCACTACCTCCGTGCCCGAGACAACCTATTCCCCAGGCCCACAATGTTCCGTCTGTTTTAATACTCATTGAATGGACGACGCCAGAATAAGTTTTTCCCCAATTGGTTAAGGTACCAACCTGAGTAGGTGTTGATGCAACAAGCCCTGGCACACCAGCACCAGGCGAGAGTCCCCAACCCCATAGGCTCCCATCTGTTCTCAATGCAATAGTAAAATCTTCACCCTTGGAAATACTGAACCAATCTGTCCCCGTCCCGACCTGTACTGGAGATGAAATTGGCCCAGCAGATCCATTCCCCAGATACCCAGCCCCCCAAGACCAAAGCGTTCCATCAGTCTTAACTGCAATTGTATTTCTATAAGAAACTGCGGCTTCAGACCAATTTGTTAAACTGCCCACTTGAACTGGTGAATACTGAGAAACTGTACTGCCGATGCCGAGCTGACCCCACGCATTATTGCCCCAGCACCACAAACTGCCATCTGATTTGACCGCCACCAAATGAGCTTGTGAAGAGTTCGAACTTCCATTGTCATATGGATCCGTCGCGAATTTAGACCAATCAGTACTGGCCGAAAGCTGACGCCATTTTGTTATGACTAGGCCTAATTGTCCGTAAAAATTGCTTCCCCAAGCCCACATACTGCCATCCGTTTTTGTCGCAACTACA
>JACCDN010179582.1_pt1 | contig 11114 bp, 11 predicted proteins | sample 7441691 | NCBI WGS metagenome assembly JACCDN01 (sample SAMN15323439, study PRJNA562643) | freshwater metagenome | isolation source: river surface water | place: USA:Blue River Watershed | collected 2017-08-16
CGCAGTCATTGGTCAGAAATTGAAAAGGGATCATCGATCAGCTTTCGTTTTGCTGTCTGGGATCGCCAAGAAACAGTCGGTTTTGAAATTTTCAAAATTGGTGAAGAGAAGATCAATGACAAACCCGTGTTGGTTTTGAAAATGAAACCTTCAAGCTTTTTGATCGCAGCGCTGGTAAAACCTTTGATCTTTAAATTCGCAGCCGATGGCAGCCAACTTGTCGAGATGACTGGTCGAGTGGCGCCTAAACAGAAAAAAGGCGATGATTATAAGGATCTGGACGCCGAAGTTGTTTATTCTTATTAAGATTGCGTAATAAAATGATCGGAGCCTTCGTTGCTCTCCTCGAGGCAGCCACTTGGCTGCGGTTATTTTTTTTCGCGCACTCTAAAGATTGTTGATCTATCAAATTTAGTAAATCCTTGAGCAGCTGATTGTTGCCATTTCGTTATTGGAAATTGGTGGTCTTGATTTTATTCTGTTTAATAAAACTTTGATTGGTTCGAGGATAGCAGCAATTATTTTTTCTCCGAAGCCCAGCTTTAATCTGACAAAGCCTTTGGTGATTGGTGAAAATGATAAGTACACCCAGCTTTTGAAAGTGTGTTTGTTGCTAAAGGTGATTGCTAAATCAAATGGTGGGGGCGGAAAACCCAATACGGTCATTCCTGTTCCTAGGATCATATGGTGAGATCCTCCTTGAGTAAATACGGGAGCGCCTGGAGGATAAAATGAGCTACCATCAAAAATCGCCATTTCATTTCCTGCTTCGGTTTTTCGAATCAGGATTCCAGCTCGAGGGCCAATGCCAATGTTTGTCACCACTGGCATAAGAGAGTTGTGATATTTTTCTAAGTTACGAAAAACCTGAAACACAACAGCGCGATTGTTTTTATCAAAGCCAAATGAAATACCAAAATCCATAAGGCCACCCCAGCCTTTTTCGCCACGTCCACCCTCTGCTGCAATATTTGCGGCCACAAAGACGCTGAACTCATTGCCATCAGCAATGAGCGGTGATTTTTCAGCCAGTTTTGCATCTAATGCTTGTATGAATTTTGTGACAAACTTGTTGCTGCGTTCTTTAAAAGAAATTGGTTCTGCTTGGCTGTTTCTGTCTTTGATCCAAAGAATCTTTTCTTTTACCAAGCTGCCAATTCCAGGAACATATTTTATTTTATTTAAAACTTTAATCACACTAGATAAAAACAAAATACGATTTTTTTGAAAGTTGTGTTGTACGTCGATGGGAAGACTCTCGAATAAATCCAATGATTTTGGATCTAGAGGCTTTAGCGGCAGGCTGATTTGTAGAGCACCGCTTTTGATATGAATATTATAATCAGATGTGCTTGTTTTAACTGGTTCGGTATTTATGGTTTCTGTTTTGTCGTCCGAGGATAACTCATCAGAAACTTTTTGATTATCTTGAGATTCTTCAGGGCTAGCCCACGAGATGTTTCGCGCAGTAGGCAAAGAAAGCAAAAATACGGAAATTATAAAAATGAAAAACGATAAAAATCGCAACCTAACAATCTGCTTTTTCATAACCCACCCATTTGCCCATTTAAAATTACTCAATATATGCTAGGCAAATAGCTGGCCAATTTATTTAAGGAAAGAATTTCTGAAGACGAATAGATTGGATTTGAGTAGGAAGACTTTTCATTTCTAGTCTTTCGATTGAAAAGAAATCATGATTGTTCATTATTTTGACGAATATCCGGTTTCCTAAAGATTCAAAATTTATCTAACTTTACTTCCGCAGCGGAAGTAATAACGGAATCAGTTGCATCCATTGGCAGGACACCTTTGCTGCTAAATACAGCAGGGGAATTACACCATCGGAGCTATCGCGACGTGATGTTTACTTGAGTAGTTTACTTAAAAAATGAACGAGAAATTTGAGAGTTATAATAAATATTTCGGCATCACTTTTTTGATATAGAAATTCGTAATATTAAAAGTATCTTATGATTTTTAAGACAGGGACTGATTATCTATCTCTACCCAAATCTCTGGGGTCTCGTAGACTTTCAAATTTAATAATTTGGCGGTGGCCAGTTGTGGTTTTATTTTGGATGCTTCTTCAAGTTTTTGTTTTATTAACAGGGCTAAGTTTTCTGTCGTCGGCACCTTGTCGCTAAATTCGTGAAACATAAAATTTAAATGGTGATGATCGAAAATTTCTCTAACAGATTTGGTGAGTTGATTAAGCTCGGTCTGTTGTTGCGGCACAGTTGTCAGCCAATGGCATTCGACGACATAATCATGGCCGTGGCCATATTGAGAAAAACATTTACCAAATTCGTTTTTGTTTTTTTCTGCTGACCAATTTTTTTGTTGATAAAAATGAGCCGCGCTAAATGAAAAACGAAAACAGGATGTCATCATACAAGATTGATCCCGCCATCAACGGCAAGGACGGCCCCTGTTGTCCATGAAGATTGCTCGCTGCCTAAAAAATAAATTGCCTGAGCGATTTCATCGACATTGCCAATTCGTTGCAATGGCTGCAGAGGGCTCAGCTGATTCAACACATTTTGTTTATCCTCAGTTTTTAGATGATGAAATGAGTGTATCGGAGTATCAACTATACCAGGGGCTACGCAATTGACGCGAATTTGTAAAGGGCCAAGTTCTTGTGCTAAGGACTGTGTCCAATTGATCATGGCCGCCTTGCTTGCAGAGTAAGCGGCAGTGTCTGCCGATGGTTTTAAACCCAAGGTTGATGAAACGTTAACGATAGAGCCTTTTTTCTTTTGCATAAACAAAGGAAGAATTTTTTCTGTGATATTGATTGCTGAAAATAAATTTGTATCAAATTGTTTGCGCCAAGAACTCAACGATCCGCCGTCTGAGGTGTGGTTGGTTCTTTCGAATATTCCAGCGTTGTTAACTAGAATTTGCAGGTCTGTATCTGGGCGTTCAAATAAATGTTGAGTGTATTTAATCACTGAGGCTTCGCTGTTAAGATCACAACGCAACAGCGAGGCTCCGTGTTGGCATTGAATGGCGACCTCGGTCAAATGCTCTTCGTTTCTTCCAAGAAGGTATACAAAGTATCCATGTTGGCTAAAAAGTTTTGCCGTGGCGGCACCTATTCCTGAACTGGCTCCGGTAATTAAGACTGCTTTTTTCATAATAGAACTATATCGGTGAGTCCGATAAAGAGTAAAGAATAAAAAAAATACCGAAGATTTTGGTCTTCGGTATTTTTAAATTTAAATTATTAGGAAACTTAGTTCAGTAAATTTTCCTGATTGAATTTGTCAGGTGTATTTATCTGCTTAAGCTGTTTTGCTACGACGCATGAATGCGTAATACTTTTTATCAAAGTCTTTAGCTTTTTTGCCTTCGATGGTCAAAAGACCTTCTTTAAACCATGCGAAGTGCTCTTTGCAAAAACCGGCTTTGTCTGGTTTTGTTTTGCAGCCCTCTGCTGTGCACTGAACAGAAGTAAGTTGGATGACGTTGTTTTTAGGTGCTTTGACTTCGTGTTTCTGTTCTACTTTTTTCTCAGACATTTTTCCCCCTTAAGGTTTCAATTCATGTGATGTTCCATCACATTTGTATGTTGACCTTAGTCTTATCGGCTAGACTTTACAAAAGACGAGGTCTATCAAGAATTTTTGTGTATATTCTCAAATTGAAACACTTTATGCTTTTAAAAGAGGTAAAAAATGAATATTCAAGATTCAGAGTTTAAACAAATAATGTCTCAATATAAAAAGTTTTGCGTCTTGGGTTTGAGTCCTGACGGCAGCAAACCTTCGCAAAGGGTGCCTATTTTTATGCGCTCAAAGGGCTGGGATCCGGTGGGTGTTTATCCTGGAAAAAATGAAATCAATGGTTTTAACATTTATGCAGACCTCAGCCAGGTGCCTGCCGAGTATCGAAAATTCGTCGATGTCTTTCGTCGCCCAGAGCATATTCCAGCGGTTGTTGATGAAATCATTGCGGTCGGAGGCGTTGAAGTTTTATGGCTGCAATTGGGGATCTCACATCCAGAGGCAGAAAAAAAAGCCGAAGCCGCGGGCATCAAAGTGATTTCCAATCGATGTTTGCATATTGAATACGAAAGATTTTTTTAAAGAATAAATCTTTCGAAAAAAATCACTAAAAAATTTAATAGGAAAATTTGTCGAACAAATCTCAGCCAATAAGTATTGGCACAAAATCTCATCATCTTGGTGGCGATGGTCATTTGCTTATGGCTTCCTTAATAAGTGAATACTAATTTTTAGGTTTGAGAAAATCCATTCTTAATTCTTCACAGTAATCGAGTTCGGCTTCGTTGAAGCCGGCTTTCTGGCGCAATAGGCGATTGATGGGTTCGACTCGTTTTGGTAATTTAAAGCGCAAGGCATTCATGCGTTGTGGAAAATCGTCTGTGGCTTCCAGTTTTTCTAATTTACAAATTTTGCGATACCATTGCGAACCAAAATCAACATGACCAATTTCTTCAAAATTAATTTGTTGAACTATTTTGCTAATGGTTTCTTTGCCGTTGGTGCCATCTAATCTGCGAATCAAAGTATCACCGGCATCAAGTCCGCTGCCTTCCAAATAACGGTGAACAATCAAGATACGATCCAGCAAAGAATCAGATTTATCAGCGGCTCGCCAAAGAGCTAAATGCACCGGCCAATCTCCCCATTTAAAACCCAAGGACTCAATGCCCTCAATACACATGCGCAAGTGTTCGGCCTCTGACAGTGTTAATGCCATCAGCTCTTCGCGAAAGGCCATCGGTGCATCTGGATACTCGAATAATCCACGCAGGCCCAGTTCCATTGCTTGCAGCTCGATGCTGGCAAGGTCATGCAGCATGCGTGCTTGGCCTTCGGTGGTTGAGAATCCTTTTTTTGCAGGATGAAATTTAGGATGCAAGACAGAGATATCACGCGCGGGTTCTTCCGGCATCATCAACGCTGATTGCAATTGCATAGCCTGTTCGCAAGAGCTTTTGATTGCTGAAATTTTACCCCAAACAGATGGTATTGCAATCGAGTGCATCTCTATCGATGGCATTTAAGGTTTCCACTCTAAAAGACTGAGATCTAATTGATTCAGTTCGTTGAGTTTCCAATTTTTCCACTGTGGTTGAACCAACATCGTAAAATGAATGGGCCCAGTTGGTATTATCGAGTTGGATTGAATCAATTTGCTTAGAGCTCTTTGACACAAAGTTTTTTTCTTTTCAGCTGAGATGCTGTTTCTTAGTTGAAAAATAAGTGTATCATAATCTTTGTCGTTAAAACCTATGTAATTTTCAGGCGCATGATAAATAAAGTTTTCTAGGGCAGCCAAGCATGTTGGACGATCTAAATTAATTCCTTTACGAAATAAATCCATTTCGCCTTTTTTAATTTTCTCTAGAAATATTTGGTTCTCGATCCCGGTGACGGTAACTGTGGTGCTAAGGTTTGTTTTCCATTGGCTTTGCATCCACTCGAGGCCATTTTGATGATCATCGCCACCAAGGCGAGAAAAAATTAAATTTAGGTTTGGATTGGGATTCGTTTTTATATACTCGGCCCATTTTTTTTGCGCCAGAGCAAGGCTGAATTCAACACACTGAGAGTTGTTGCCGCCAAGGGGGGAGGGTGCGCCTGGTGAGTTAGGCGCGATGAAGCCAGGGCAGCCAGGTAAACCTTTGGCGCTAAATATTTTTTGCAACTGAGCAAAGTCTAAGGATTGGCTCAGGGCTTGTTTTAGCTCGATATTTTTTTGTAATTTAGGTGAAAAACCAATGTAATCAAAACGAAATTGTGGAATCTCAAAAAAGTCATTTCGCCCACGGTACTTGTCGAAAAATACAGTCGGTAATCTGCGCAGCATGCTCAGTTCTTTTTTCTCGTAAAGCTGAAGAGCAACGGTGTCTTCTGATAAAATCCAGACATCGAGGGATGGGCGTTTGCCATGTTCTTGCCAGTATCTATTGTTTGATTCTAAATGAATTTTGTTAGCATTTATCCACGATGAAATTTTGTAAGGTCCAGAGGATAAATGCAGCGATGGTTTTTTGCGGATTTCTTCCAGTGAATAAATTGATGTTGGTGGAATTGGCGACAGCAGCGGATGGCTTAATGTATACAAAAAATCATGATCAACAGTTTCTAAATCAATTTCCAAAATCACTTTGTTGATAGCGCGCACACCTAATTTTTCAACGGGCATCTCGCCCATAAAAATCTTTTTTGCATTTTTAACTGAAAATAAAAAAGTACTTTTGTTGTTAGCATTTTTTGGATTTACAAAAGCACGGAAGGCTCTGACGAAATCATCACTGGTTAAGGCTGTTTCGCCGTCACTCCACAATAATTGCGGGCGCAGTTGGCAACGGATTTTCTTTTCTGTGACCCAAAGGCATTTTTCAGCCAGTGCGGGGTTGAGTTTGTGGTCTTGATATTTTAATAAAGTCGAATTCACTAATGAGAAAAAATAATTAGAATTTGCGGACTGTTGTTCCCATGGCTTTAGGCTGGAAGGTTCTTTGGCTAAATGAAAGGAAAAAGTTTTTTGAGCCGCGGATTGGGTTTTTGAATTGTCTTCAGCATTGATTTGTCTTTTGAGAAAAGAATGTGTACGTTTGGCTGCATAGGCATGAGCAAGCCCCGATGCCTGAGAATTAAAACTCACGCCCGTGCTAAACAGCAAAAGCGTGAGTGTAAAAAATAAGAACCGGACCCAATAGTTATTCATTAAATTTTATTGGCGTCTAATTCCATCTTTGCGATAGTTTGTAATTGCATATTAGTGGTGCCTTCGTAGATCTGGCCAATTTTGGCATCACGCCAGAATTTTTCCACAGGATATTCTTTGGTAAAACCATTGCCACCAAATAAATCAATAGCTTTTGAAGTGATTTTTTCAGCAGCACGAGAAGAATAAAGCTTTGCCATTGCTGCGGCTTCGATAAAATCTTGGCCTGCATCTTTCAAGCGAGCAGCGTTGTAAACCAATAATTTAGCGGCTTCAAGTTCAGTGCGCATTTCTGCCAATTGAAATTGAACACCTTGAAAATGAGCAATCGGTTTGCCAAATTGTTCACGTGTTTGCACATAACCAAGAGCTGCTTTGTAAGCGCCTCCTGCGATACCCAACATTTGTGCGCCGATACCGATGCGACCTTCGTTTAATGTTTCAATTGCAATTTTATAGCCTTTGCCGACTTCGCCTAAAACATTGCTTGCAGGCACGATGCAGTTTTCAAATAACAACTCGCAAGTAGAGCTAGCGCGGATGCCAAGTTTGTCTTCTTTTTTGCCGACTTTAAAACCAGCAAATGATTTTTCAACGATAAATGCGGTGATGCCTTTGTAGCCTTTGCTTTGATCAATATTTGCAAACACGATAAAAACATTGGCTTCGTTACCATTGGTGATCCATAATTTTGAACCATTCAATACAAAATGATCACCTTTGTTTTCAGCTTTTAATTTCAAACCAAAAGCGTCAGAACCAGAAGAGCTTTCAGACAAAGCGTAAGCGCCAACCCATTCTTTAGCCATTTTCGGTAAATATTGTTCTTTTTGTGCTTCGGTTCCCCATTTCAAAAAAGCATTGGTGACCAAAGTATTTTGTACGTCCATCAAAACGCTGACTGAGCCATCAACTTTGGCAATCTCTTCAACTGCCAAACAAGCCATGGTGAATGTTGCGCCTGAGCCGCCAAATTTTTCTGGAGTTTCTACTCCCATTAAGCCCATCTCAAAAAGTTTACTGACCAGGCCTGAATCCATTTCAGCGTTTTCATCCATTTTTAGGACAAGAGGTTTGATTTCGTTTTCAGCAAAATCACGAACAGCTTCTTGGAATGCCAATTCGTCTTCGCTCAACATGGTTAAAGCAGGTCTTGCATTAGTGCTCATTAATTAACTCCTTTAAAATTTGAAAGCAGCTAAGGATAATCTTGCAAGGTCGTAATATCAAATTTGATTTCACAATGGAGTGAGATTGAGCCTTCTTTGACAGATTGCAACGAAGAGAATTTTTAAGCATCGTGAAATATCGCGTTTAAATTAAATTATTTGCGAGAGAAATCTTATTGATTGCTCAAAACAGAGACTGATTTAAGACATAAACTGTCATCCTCAGTTTCAGTTGACGGATTCTAGACTTTTATCTTGGCTTCAAACTGTGGCTTCGCTACCATGATTTTCTATGAAATTTGATATGCTTGAAATTGCAACACGCGCCGCTGTTTATTTTGTGCCTTTTCTTTTTGCTCTTTGTTTTCACGAGTACGCCCATGGTTGGGTGGCAAGACAACGTGGAGATCGAACTGCGGAATTGATGGGGCGTTTGACCATGAATCCGCTGGCACATATGGATTTTGTCGGGACTTTTTTATTGCCGATGATGGCCATTATTTTTCCTGGTGGAATCTTTTTTGGTTGGGCAAAACCTGTTCCGGTGAATGAAAGAAATTTAAAAAATCCACGAGTGGATATGTTTTGGATCGCCTTGGCCGGACCGGCATCAAATGTTCTTCTTGCACTTGTGGCGACAGCTGTGATGTGGGTGCTTGCTCACTTTTTTATCACTCTGACAATTTTGCCGACCTTGATTGAATTGTTGAATTTATTTATCGGCATCAATTTATTTTTAGCCGTGTTTAATGCCATTCCTTTGCATCCCTTGGATGGTGGTAAAATCATTGCTAGATTTTTGCCTCACTCGATCAATCAAAAATTAGAAGATCATCAGCAAATGACCAGCATTATTTTATTGGTTTTAATTATGATGGGGGCCATGAGATTTCTGGTCATTCCAGTTGAAATCATTCATCACTTTTTACGCATGATTGCTCTTGGGGGATTGTCGTGAGTCAACAGCCGCAGGCAGATGCCGCCGCAAAATCACCTCGTCAACAACGATTGATGAGCGGAGTGCGCACCACTGGTTTTTTACATTATGGAAATTATTTTGGTGCAGTAAAAAATTGGGTTGGTTTACAGGCTGATTATCAATGTTTTTTTGGTGCAATGGATTGGCATGGAATGACTTCCAATTACAAAACATCACAAGATGTAAAAGTTTGGAATCGTGATTTGATTGCTGAATTTATCGCGTGGGGGATCAATCCAGATCGCTCGACAATTTTTATTCAAAGTTTGGTGCCTGAGCATTTAGAATTATTTATTATTTTTGCCAATCTAACTCCGATGGGATGGCTTGAGCGAGTGCCCACTTGGAAAGATTCTGAAGAAGAGAATAAAGCCAATGACGCTCACAACTTGGGTCGTTTTGCTTATCCAGTTTTACAGGCTGCAGATATTGCCATTTATCGTGGTGAGGTTGTGCCGGTTGGTCAAGATCAGGCTCCGCATATCGAGCTTACTCGTGAGATCATTCGTCGTTTTAATCATCTCTATAAATCTAAATTGCCTGAACCCAAAGCTTTGCTGACGGAAACGCCGGCGGTGCCAGGGCTTGATGGTCGCAAAATGTCTAAATCTTATGGTAATACTTTGTTGCTCAGCGAAGAACCGAAATCATTAGAGAAAAAAATCAAAGCAATGCCAACGGATACACAGCGTGTGCGTCGAGAAGATGTTGGCGAGCCGACAAGATGCAATGTCTATACATATTACAAGCTTTTTTCATCAGCAGAAGACCTGGCTTGGGTTGAGAATGGTTGTCGTACAGCTGGTATTGGTTGCGGTGATTGCAAAATGAGATTAGCTGAAAATATCAACAGGTTATCCTTAGAACCTCGAGAAAAGAAAAAAGAATTGTTGAATCAGAGCAAAACACTTGATTCAATTATTGGCGATGGCTGTGCCAAGGCCAGTGTCGAGGCTAAGGAAACTCTGCGAAGAGTTAAAGATGCTATGAAGTTGATGTGAGATTTGAAAGGTAGCTATTAAATATGAGTTTAACGATCCAGTTACCAAAATTCGAAGGCCCTCTTGCTCTTTTGCTTTATCTTATTCGCAAAGAAGAGATGGATATCTTTGATATTAAAATTCACGAAATCACTCATCAGTATCTTGAGTATATCAAATTAATGAAAGAACTGGATCTAGAAGTCGCTGGTGAATTTGTGGCGATGGCTGCAACCTTGATTCATATAAAGAGCCGCATGCTTTTACCGCAATATGATGAGAATGGTGAGATTGTTGAAAATATCGATCCACGTAAAGAGCTGGTTCAAAGATTGTTAGAATATCAGAAATATCAAGAGGCTGCCAAAAGTCTTTACGAAAGACCTTTACTGGGCCGCGATGTTTTTGCTCGTGGAATTCGTGAAAAATTAGAAACTCCAGAAGAAGAAATATTGTTGGAAGACAATGCCTTGTTTTCTTTGATTTCAGCCTATCGCTCAGCGGTGCGTTCGATGAAACAAAAAGTTCATCAGGTCAAAGCCAAAGCCCAATCCGTTGCTAGCCGTATTTTAGAGTTGAAAGATCATTTGATTGTCGGCACTCGCACCACAATGAGTGCCTTGATCACCAGTGTTGAAAATCGTCGACAACAGACCTTGATTACATTTTTAAGTTTGTTAGAGCTTGGTAAAATGGAGTTCGTGTTTATTACGCAAACTGAAAACTACCAAGAAATTTATATCGAGCCTAGGCGTTCGATCGAAGCTAATATGCTTGATCGAGTTGAAGAGTACGATTCTATGCGTGCAGATGAAATTGCTGCCAGCATGATGCAAGAAGCTCAGAAAATCGATATGAATGATGATTTTATTTTACCAGACGAAAAAGATACGGAAGAGATCGCAGCAACTGAAGAAATCAACACGGATGGCGTTGCCACGGATGAAGAAATTTTAGCAGCTGAATCCGAGATGGTTTAGAAATAGAGGGGCATGATGTCTAAAAAGAATAAGCAGAAAAAATCAAAAGCACAAAATGTTGAAAACGACATTTCAAATGACGTTACAAACGAAACTGCCAATGAAAACACAAGCGAAAATACAAGTGAAAATGCAGAGCTAGCCGGACAAGCTCAAGCTGAGGTTAAAATTCAAGCTTCGGCGCAAGCCACTCCCGCTTCGCTTGCTGCTCATGCTCTTTCCATGTTTCAAAATTTTGAATTGGCTGATTTTTCTGCCGATCCTATTTTTATTGAAGACGAAGCCTCTGAATCTTTTC
>JACCDN010781985.1_pt1 | contig 11114 bp, 9 predicted proteins | sample 7441691 | NCBI WGS metagenome assembly JACCDN01 (sample SAMN15323439, study PRJNA562643) | freshwater metagenome | isolation source: river surface water | place: USA:Blue River Watershed | collected 2017-08-16
ATACCTATTTATTCTTAGATAAGGGGCAAATTATTCACCATTAAATAAACACAAAAATAAAACCACTAGAACCTAAAATGGCTTCTGTATAACTACTGGCTCCCCCTCTTGTTCAGCTTGCGAACTTTAAGTAACCACTTTCCACTTAAAGAATGGAACAATCTGAAAACAAAGTACAAATATTCTCACTACTTATTATAGGCTCCTTTATCTACTTCAGTGATGCTTAATAAACACTCTACTCTTATCAGTAGTTCCTCTACTGTTTCTGGAGGTTTTCTCCACATTCCATGATCAAGCATATGCTGTACATATAGTAAGAAGCCTCTTGGCAAAGAACCTATATCAGAAAGGAATGGCGCTTCAGCTAGATGACAGCATCCTGTGACTTCAAGATCACGTATTCTATACACAATATGATCGCCCTTTTTCCATATCAAGCAATTCCCATCAGGACTTATCTTATAGTCATCAATGTGGGAGCCTGGGAAAGGTGTTACTTTCCCTCCCAAAGCTGTAACAAGCTTGTCTAAATGTTCAAGTCCTTTTGTCGGTAATCCATCGATAATGGTAGCTCTTACATTGAGCCTCTCTCTCCAGGTAGTCTGTACCCATTTTAAATATACTTCTAAAAATTTCGTATCATTTCTTCTTGCGTATACTTGTTTCAATTCACCATAAATATCACCATAGAGTAGATTGGTTGAATCATAACGAATGGTTATTTCTTGTGGCACTTGGCAGATCTCAGATGCATAATGAATGAGATGAGTTTGTAAAACTCTTGCCTTACGAGATTGTACGGTGGGTACCTGTCTGGGATATTTACGTTCATTAAAAACATATGCAAATCCAGTACGGACTTCACTAATATGAGGTCTTACTATGCCTGCACCTGTAGTGATGATATCGGTGGCAAGTGGCTCTTCTTTACCAGTTGACCGCCACATTCTAATACCAGGATTGGCATAATGACGAGGATTGTACCATCCGCATATATTTCTGCCATCATAATTATCAAAACGCGTTATTAATTGGCGACGAAAAGCTTCTCTTGATGACTTTTCTTGTCGTAACCTTTCTACATACTCAGGATATTTATCTGCACCAAAAACTAATTGCGGCGAAAGATCTTCCACATCGTATTCGTAATAGCCATGTTCTCCAATTGGTACTTCTTCGCAAAATACACGATACAGTTCTTGCTCAGTTGTTGCTGGATACACTAATTTTTCTAAAGCGGTCATAGCTCACACGTCAAATAAGCTAGCAACTATAACATGGATAGACAATATTATCTATAACTAGCAAGAAATTGCATAGAATACAAGCATTGGAGTCTGTATAATCTAAAATTCTCAGACTGACCGCTATCCAGCATTTGCTTAAAGCTGCTTTCTGCCAGAGTAACTAATAACTATTTGACTTACATCTTAGAAAGTTTCTGATAAAATCAGAGCCAAATCTATTCTCAATAATATGGAACAAAATATTCAATTCCGTTTGGACCACTTAACGAAACCACAAGGCAGCTTAGGGTTGCTCGAGGAGTACATTCTTAAATTAGGTAGGATTCAGATGACAGACAAGCCTCAGGTTGATAAAAAAAGAATCATCGTGTTTGCTGGCGACCATGGTATTACTGAAGAAGGTGTTAGTGCTTTCCCATCAGCAGTTACACAACAGATGGTATTAAACTTTGCTAATGGTGGAGCTGCAATCAATGTATTGGCCAGGAACTACAGTATAGATGTAACTGTGGTAGACGTGGGCGTAAATGGTGATTTTGATAAGGCACTACCAATCTTGCACCTTAAGGTAGCCAAGGGAACTAAGAATTTCCTGAAAGAAGATGCGATGAGTGAAGAACAACTTAATGCTGCTCTAAAGGTTGGCAAAGAGCTTGTAATAAAAGCAAAGAGCGACGGGATACAGTTGCTAGGCATTGGCGAAATGGGCATTGGTAATACTACCTCTGCAAGCGCCATTACAGCTGCACTTCTGCAAAAACCTGTAGAAGAAATTACTGGAAGAGGAACAGGTATTAATGACTCCCAACTGAAGCATAAGATTGAAGTTATTCAGCAGGCACTGAAAAATAGAGACATTGATTCAGCTAAGCCTCAAGATTTACTAAGAAGGATCGGTGGTTTTGAGATCGCAGCTATTGTAGGAGTTGCTTTAGGTTGTGTAGAACAGCGGTTACCATTAGTAATTGATGGTTTCATTGCTACAGCAGCAATTGCAATTGCTGCAACAATTGATACCCAAGTTAGAGATGTTGTATTTGCGTCGCATAAGTCACAAGAAAAAGGGCACCGCTATTTATTAGAATACTTACAGCTTAAAGCATTTCTTGAATTAGAAATGCGATTAGGTGAAGGTAGTGGAGCTGCCATAGCTATGGATATATTAGATACAGCTACAACTCTTTATAATCAGATGGCAACATTCGAGAGCGCTCATGTTAGTAAAAAAGCATAATAAAAAAACTCCACTAAAAGCTCATCTGTATAAGCTAGAGTGGTTCATGGCTCCCCTTACTGGTTAGCTTGAGAACTTTTTGTTCTCAGTTTTATCGAGAAATCAACGAGGTCCTTATGATGCTCAGGCCCTGTTTCAATTAGCAGGTTAATTTGATCAATAGATAGCGTGAAGTAACGGTTATACTTTAAACATGGAGATTTAAGTTGATGACAATGTGCTGGAACTGTGCTATATTACCAGTTCTTTTTATCAATACATGAGTCAATTACTACGCATTTTGGATTGGGAAAAAAAGCTGAGTTCTTCCAGTGGTACACCCCCTCACTTTGGTTTTAATCGAAAAGACGCTCGTGCATTTTTGACTATACTTTATGGCACAAGTGCTATTGATCTACATTGGGATGAAGATGCTAATCACAAGCTACAACAGCGGGGAGTTTCGGTACATGAAGAACTAGTGTGCAATTCGAATTTGCCTGAACGTGTTATATATGAATTCAATCAGTTAGAAGATGAGATACAAGTACGGGTACGAGCGAATTTGCGGCGAGTATTAATTCCAACCAATGCTCAAGGAAAATTAGATGTAATGCTGCCTATTGAAGTACTAGAACAATTAATAGAGAAAGCTGGTATTGATTGGCTTTATTCAGAAAAAGGACGAGGATGGATATTTTGGAGTGAGAAAGATTTTAAAGAAGGTTGCTCCGATCAAGCAGGCATTAATCGTTCGATACCATATTTATCAGATTGGTTAGTTTGCAATAACGATTTAAATCGTAGATTAGTAATTTGGGATCGCTATCGTATTACGGCTGCTATTATTTATACAGACTCTTGTCGCAAAGTATATAGGCAACATCTAGGCGCTAATAGACGGAATTTAGTGCATACTTTTAATAACAGGCGAACTGATCAAAAGTACAGCTAATGGCTTCTGTATAATCATTGGCTCCCCTTATTGGTTAGCTTGCGAACTTTTGGTACTCAATTCCTGAATCATCTAGACTTTGCTATATTGAGCCAAGATTGATTCGACTCCATGCAAAAACCATTAGTAAATTACGCTTTCATTGATGCTCAGAACCTACATATGGCAGTGGGTGAGTTGGGGTGGAAAATTGATTATGTTCGTTTTCGTAAATATCTTCGCGAACATTATGGAATTGAGAAAGCGTACATGTTTATGGGATTTAAACCGAGTGAGCAACAGCTGTATAATTTTCTTCAATCTGCTGGCTTTGTAATCATTTTTAAGCCGATCCTTGAGTTGAAGAATGGTAAAGTAAAAGGAAATTGTGATGCTGAATTAGTTTTGCAAGCAATGATTGATTACAAAGCTTATGAAAAGGCGCTTATTGTAAGTGGTGATGGAGATTTTTATTGTTTAGTAAAATACTTACAGGAGAAACAAAAGCTACTTACTGTCTTGATACCTACTTCAAAGAACTGTTCTTCTTTACTTACAAATATTTTAAAAGGTGACATTAGTCTCGTAAGTGCTTTAAGAAGTAAAATAGAACATAAAAAGAGACCGCTTCCCGAGGACGGAACCTCAAAAGACGATCTCAAATCGTGATTACATACAGCAGTATATCAAATAACTCTCTCACATTCAATTTCCGTTCAGACTTTCCTTATCGTTCAGCTTGCAAACTTTATCAATAGAGAAAATGAGGTTCGACGCTCGACTTATTGAATTAGCTTTCTAAATTTTTTGTATTTGTATATATTGGGTGCAAAGCGATTGAGTTGGGAGAATGGGCCCAACGAGCTGCTGAGCAAAAATCTGATTCATAAAGATGAGTAGTTCAGACGGAAAGAGACCGTAATCATACTTTAGTCGATGTCGGTAATTATATACTGGAGTCGATACATGAGGCTTTACTGGTAACAGTAAAGTAAAGCAAGGTGGCACCGTCACTGTTTCAGTGATCCTTGTAAAGATTATTTCTTTACTTGTTTTTATGAAAAGATTACTTACAGGAGATCGTCCTACTGGTAGATTACATCTGGGGCATTATGTTGGTTCACTTCAGAATCGAATACAGCTTCAGAGCGCGTATGATACATTTATTATGGTGGCTGATGTACAAGCACTCACAGATAACTTTGCTAATCCTAGTAAGGTCCGGGCTAATGTCTATGAAGTGGTATTAGATAATCTGGCTGCTGGTATAGATCCAGATAAAGTCACCTATTTTATTCAATCGCAGATTCCTGAGATTGCAGAGTTAACAGTATTTTTTCTCAATCTGGTAACGGTAGCCCGTCTGCAAAGAAATCCAACAGTGAAAGATGAGATCAAACAGAAAGGCTTTGGTGAAAGTGTGCCCGCTGGGTTCTTTTGTTATCCAGTATCTCAAGCAGCAGATATTCTAACCTTTATGACTGAAGTTGTTCCTGTTGGTGAAGATCAAAATCCAATGTTAGAACAAACACGAGAGATCGCGGACAAATTTAATTCACTGTATGCACCAATTTTCCCAAGACCTGAAACAATTCTGAGTAAAGTTAGCCGTCTAGTTGGAATTGATGGAAATAGCAAAATGGGCAAAAGCTTAAATAATGCGATAGCTCTTTCAGATAGTTCTGAAAAGGTAGAAAAAATGATCATGAGCATGTATACAGATCCCAATCGAAAGAAGGCTAGTGATCCTGGAACTGTCGAAGGGAATCCCCTGTTCATTTACTTAGATGCATTTGGCTCAGAAAAAGATTATGAGCAGATAGAAGCATTCAAGGAACGGTACCGTACAGGGAATGTTGGAGACGTTGAAGTTAAGCGTTATTTAGTCAACGTACTTAATACAATACTAGATCCTATTAGAGCTAGAAGAATAGAACTAGAAAAAGATCCCAACTATATAAAACACATCTTAGTGAAGGGTACTAATAGAGCAAGAATGGTTGCTAAAGAAACTATGGTGTCAGTTAAAAGATCGATGCAGATTAATTATTAAAACCATAATTAACATTTGAGAATTAACTAAAAAGCTACTACATATAAGCTAAGGCTTTCACTTGCTACGCAATTGAGTGCTGTCTGGATACCACAATAAAATTACTTCTTAATTAAAAATCTTGAATTCTTTAACTTAAAGATTGAAGAGCCTAGCTATTAAAGTTCTGACAACTGATGATTTAGGTTCACTAAGAGGTAGAACCGTCATTTCTCCTGACAGCTGCTCAAAAAAATGTCGGTTCTGGGGCAATAAGGTCCAGCGCAGAATATGAACACCATAAAATATGGTAGTACGATAGTTTAGATTGACCCGACCTGGATTTGGTGTAGCTAAATCACGATACCCCACTTCAGGTGCCTTTGGTTTGACTACTTTTCCTCTTGAAATAAGGAATGGCTCTTGCCACTCTGTTGGCAGAAAATCAGACTCTAATTCTACTATCCGCGTTAAACATTGTAGCCACTCATCAATCATGCAGTGAATGTAATCTTTTCCTGAGCGCCCGATACATATGACATCAGCTCTTTGAAAAGTAAGTGTTGTATCGGATAACGGTACTTGGTCGAGATCAACACCATGCTGTAACAGACCTATTTTGATGAGCTGAGAAAGGGCAAGGAGTTCAACCTTAAAACTTCTCAAACGATATTCTATCTGCTTCTCAGGAGATGGCATGACACCAGTTGCAAGATACTCATTGAGAGCAGCTTGATTTTGTTGTACCCAATACAATATCGGCCCAATTGCAGCTGTAATGGTTACATGGACATTTCTTTTTCCATAAGCATAACTATGTGGAGTACTCTGAGTATGTTTCAGCATGAGACCGGTAGCGTCAATTTCACTATCGAAAAAGTGACCTTCTGCAGGCGTTGCAAATTGCGCTTTTAAATCAGCAAGTTTTTTTTCAAGATCGCCCTTAGCTTTTTGAGTCTGCGCAATAACATCTGTAGGAATTGGACAATGTTCATATTGCATTGATCTATGCACTGCAGCAACTGCATCACGTAGTGAGCTAGTGGGAAAAGGAAGATTCTCTCTATGGTAAATCTCCAGTTCGATCGTGCTAATGAGTGTATCAGCAAAGATTCCACTTCTTTTATCACTACTCCCTTCAGCGTCAAAAAAACAGAATGCCCCTTTGGGCACGAGTACTAGCAACTCTCTAATAGCATTCTGATGAATACCTTTTTGTTCACTCGTTTCAGCCAATCGCAGTGATGGTGACTCCATAATACTAAGTAAGGAAGAGATACCTTACACGATTTGCTCACACTGTCAAAAAGCACTAGAACTAATCCTAAAGGCTTCTGTATAATCATTGGCTCCCCTTATTGGTTAGCTTGAGAACTTTTAATAGAGCAAATTCAAAAGAGTTTGCTGATGCTATAGCGTCGTTTAGTATTGATCACTTTTAGCTCTTTTTTCCATCTTTGAATTTTATAATAGGGAAAATCCGAAATAGACTAATCACTAATAAGCCACCTAACATACCCAAAAACATGTCTTTCATAGTATCAGGAATACTTACTTGAGCATGTGTGCCGAAAAAGACATCGGTAGAAAATTCTGCAAATTCCCAAAATATAGTTATGGTCGAAATGGTGGTAAAAAGAAATACCCTTGTTATAGCTGCGTGCATTTGCGGAATGAGGTTTATGTGTTGAAGAGCTTTGTACAACATAATGAGGGTTGTTGTCATAGTCATACCACCTACAAAATGCATAGGAATATCAATCCAAGGGAATAGGGCGTACATATCTACTATTTTTGATAAGAGGACATGTACACCAAAAACTATTATGGGAAGTGTCAGTATCTTCAAGAATGCTGTGATGTTCCTAAATATGAACTTTATAAGTATTTCCATAGGATATTGTCGTGTCACACAAAAACATATCACATGTATGACGCTTAGTCTTTTGTATATCTAACACACTTCGAATCTATAGAAATTAACCAATTACTGTATGATACTTGCTTTTGTGTCTGGAGGAGGAAAAGACTAATTTTCTGGGATTACCATTTTATGGTAAACACTTCAAATGGAATTTCATTTATGTTTCGTGAAGTAATATTATAGTCATATTGGCCATCAATACACTTTTTGTTAGTTGCTTCATTGTAAGGATCATTGATCACAAATCTGTCCATTTTAAACTGTTTTATTTGAGATGTTCTGGTAGACCAATCCACACTTAGTATCTGATAAAAAGACATGTCTTTATTGAAAAGTATTTTCCCGTTTGATGATTCAATATCCCATAAAGCAACCATATTTGGTGTAAGATACTGACCAATCGTATACCCTTCTTCACATGAAGGAATATTCATATCATTTTTGGTTGTTATCAATATTGAGCCTAAATCTCCACTGAGACTACCATATGGTGCAAATGTCCATGATTTATTTTCAATATCATAGATTGCATATGGGCTTGTTTCCCGAAAATAACATCCAATTGGCTCAATAGAAGCAACAATTTTTTTACCACCAGGTGACCAGCCAAGAACTAAAGGCTGTGCATTCCAGCTACCAGCTTTTGCTTGAGGTACAAAGTACCACTGAGGTATATCTTCATTACATTGAAACGTGATTTCGCTACTACCATTTTTATCATGTATGAAAGTACGAATATTCCAATGGCAACGCTCTATTTTTGTAATTCCTGGTGGCAAGTCAACATTATCTTCAGCGAAATCCCATAAATCTTGACTACAATCTGTGATATAGCTGGTAACTATTGCCTGACCATCGTGTGATTTTTTTGCGCTTAGCGGTAAATATCCTGGTAACTCAACTATTTCTTTTTCAGGTATATCTATAGTGAGCTGTGAAGCTGGAAAGTAAGGTGATAACCGTGAAACTAAATCTGCATGTGATAATCGTTCAGGTGTCACTCGAGAAGATACCGTTACGATCTTCTCAAAAGAATTCTTCTGAAAAGCAACCACTAGGAAAGAAAGAATAAAGATTGAAACAAATACGCCTATTACAATTTTTCGAGACATACAAATATTAACTAAAAAAACAATAGCATGCTTAATAATGCTTAACAAAAATTAAACGCGCCTCTGGGTGTCTTGTGTATATCACTAGAGCCCACTCTTGTTCAGCTTGCGAACTTTTATTACTAGTGTAAATCTAGTTTTTTTGCGTGCAGCACTTTCATATATAGTCCTAAAGTAAACCATCATTCTTTCCATTTTGAAGGAAAACAATGTCCAGTCTATTCTAATTCCATGCCATAATTTGCCCTACAGTTCCTTGCCCCAATTGCGAGGATCATGATCTACATCTAGTAATGAAAGCCTTCTGCTTTCCCTCTACGCGATTATAAGTTTTATCACTTTTTCTGGCTGTAAGAGTGGAGTGATGGATTCTTATTCGCAAATTTATCTACTGTATTTCTACTGCTTGAGTGTCTTCATGGCCCCCTAAATCACGGACACGAAAGGTCCCAGTAAATGGTCCTCGCCGGCTAGTTCTAAAAGGAATGGTAGCGGTATGATGACCGGAAGTATAAGCAGCGCCCCCCCAAGGCTGAGGAACACATGATTGGAATATACAAAAGTCACCAGAACGAGGACAACTGCTGTTGCCAGAACAGGACAATTGAGGATTATTAGGAACATTCTCTCCGGGAATGGTGATGGCCCAAGCTATTGGTTCTGAAGTGGTAAAATCAACTACAGCATTTGTACCATTAATTGCTGCAGTAACATTAGTAACTTCAGGTCTGGACCAATCTACATTAATGTCTCCTGAGGCATGTAAACTTTCTAAACCATTGCCAGTGATTTCAATAGATACGCGTTGATCAATGGCTTGCCAGTATTCAGGCAAACCACGGAATTCAGAAAAATGAATTGGTCCTACATTTAGGACAGATTTAAAACTACCCGCGTCGTACGCTCCGCCTGGTCCGTAAGTGAATTGGGTATTTACACAATTATCCACGGGACCAATATTATACAAACAAACTCTCGCTGGAAAAGTATAAGTTGGCATGTCATCACGATATACTGGTGTAGTAGCGCGAGAAAGCTGCTCATGACAACCATCACCTCTGGGGGCGAGAGAAAAGCTAGTAACACCACTTCTACTAACGAAACCAATTCCCTTTCCCTCTCCATAAACGCTTTCTATTTGCAACCAGCAATATGATGGTGGAGTATCAGTTACAGAAGCATCTCCTTGTACATTAGGCGAGGCACTTGCTGGTTCAGAGGCACAGCCGAGAGCAAAAACCCCCATAAGAGCTACTCTAGCTACATTCAATGATTCTGTATTTTCTTTTAAAGTAAGACCATTTCTTTTCATAAAAGATTAATTATGGCCGTGTACGTTAACACAATCTCTCCACCATGTATACCATCATTGGTGGGTAACCGAATATTTGCTACCAAAAACAATATCGCTGAAATATCAAAAAGGCCAACTGGTAACTTTATGGCTTCTGTATAATCATTGGCTCCCCTTATTGGTTAGCTTGCGAACTTTTGAGTCAGCAAGTATGCCCAACTTTATTTGCGAAGCCAATGATATTCTTAAATGTGTTTAGTTGAAAATTTCATTTGTGCTGTTCTCAATCCATTATAATAGGTATTTTATTTAGATCGAACTGCTTTTACTATTTGCTCACGAGCTACTTCAACTAAACTTTTTCTCATGCCTAGTTCTCGAGCGACTTCCTCAACTGAGTCCCCGTTTATAAATAAAGCCTCAAATATCTTTCTTTGTATATGAGTGAGACCTGACAAAGCATCCATTGCCTGCTTTAATTCTAAATTCGTAAGAGCATCGCTTATGAATGAACCAAGAGTATTGCTAGCGTCAAAGTCACTACTTTGATGATCTGTTAAGGTCACCTTTTTCCGTTTATTGCTAGTGTTGATTGCTCTGTGAGTTAAAATAGTACCGAACCATTTCATAAATTTGATTCGTAATTCTTCACCATTGATTCCGTCACTGATAAATCGATCTGCATGCTGTAAAGCAGCTGCTACTGCTTCTTGCAAAATATCATCGGCGGTATCATTAAAGACTACTTTGCGCGCAAGTTGTTCAAGCTTTGAGTAATGGTTGGTTATTAACCTTTCAACCGTGATCCTTCTAATAGACTTAGATTGAGGCGTGTCACCATGCTTTTCTAATCCTGTGGAAGGTGCCATACTCTTAATACGTGCATCAAAAAAAGCTGTCTCTGTTGGATCATCTTCCCAAATTTTCCTTCCTAACTCCAAATGGGCTAAGATTGTTGCTAATGGGTTACTGGTAATCTCGAAGATAATAGCAATTGCAACAATTGGAATACCATCTATATCAAACTGAAACTTCTCTTCTCGAAACATATCAGCCCATTTTAGCGCAGTAAAAGAGGCTTTGATTTTAGATCTCAAAGTCTCCTGACTTTCAGTCACCATTACCTCAGCTAAACGTGTATGAATAATCAGTTGAGCTTCAGGGTCATCAGCCCAAATTAAAACAGCTAGTTTTAGATAACCTACAGTGACTCTCACCTCATCTACGCTAAGTCCATGCGCTCTAGCAATCGCATTTATTCCATGAGATTTTACTTTAATTTTTGATCTCTCATTATACGGAATGTCTATAAATGCTTGCGCAGACATATCGGCTCTTATGGCTTTTGCAAAAAT
>JACCDN010222281.1_pt1 | contig 11113 bp, 14 predicted proteins | sample 7441691 | NCBI WGS metagenome assembly JACCDN01 (sample SAMN15323439, study PRJNA562643) | freshwater metagenome | isolation source: river surface water | place: USA:Blue River Watershed | collected 2017-08-16
CACATTCATGAAGGCGCCTTTCATGGCGGCCGGCGCGGCATTCATCTTGGCATCGTCCATCCAGAACGCATGCTCGGGGGCGGGGACCATGATCTTGGCCTTGGGGAACACCAGATTGCCAGCCTTGTTGCGCACGCCGTTGATGTGGTCACCGTGGTAATGGCTCAGGACGACCGTGTCAATGTCGTCGGGTTTGAGGCCCGCTGCAGCCATGTGCTCCACCAGCTTGCCGCTGCCCGGGGGGCCGTTGTCGGCAAACCCGGTGTCCATGAGGATCTTGCGGCCGCCAGCAATGATCACAAACGGGGTGTATGGCACATCGATGTAGTCGGTGGGCAGGTTCTGCGACGCCAGCAGGGCCTTGACCTGCTCCAGCGGGGCATTGGTGACGAACTCTTCGCCTAGCGGGCGCCGTGTGACCCCGTCCAGGAAGGAAATCACCTCCATCGAACCCAGCTTCATGCGCCGGAAGCCCACAGCAGGCAGGCTTGGCGTCCCAAAGTTGGGGTTGCTCTGCGACCAGACCGAAGAAAAGGTCAGGGCGGTGGCGCCAAACAGGCCAGCACCCAGAAAATGACGGCGATCCAGCATCGGGAAAACTCCTCAAGGGTTGAACAATCGCAGGATCATCGCGCATCAGTTGGCGTGCCAACCGTCATCCCGTCGCAAATCCCGCGCATCTTGCGGGGAATACGGCGATTCAGCCCTTCATCAGCTTTTGCTCCGCCATGGCCAGCACTTCGGGTACGCCGGAGAGCACCAGCGTGTCGCCTTCGGCCAGCAGGGCTTCAGCCTCTGCTTCTTCAACCCGGCCGTCAGCGCGCCGAAGGCTCACCACCCGCACGCCCACTGCATGCAGCGCCAGATGCCCCAGAGGCCGGCCCACCGACTTGGCACCGAGAGGCAGGGTGACGGTCGAAAGGCGCTCATGGTCCCGCTCGTGGACTGTGTCATCGTCCGCACCGTGAAAATAGCCCCTGAGCAGGTTGTAGCGAGCATCTCGCTGCTCCTGGACTGTGCGGATCACCCGGCGCATGGGCACGCCAACCAGTGCCAGCGCATGGCTGGCCAGCATCAGCGAGCCCTCAATGGCTTCCGGCACCACCTCAGTGGCGCCTGCTGCCCGCAGCTTTTCAAGGTCATGGTCGTCCTGGGTCCGCACGATCACCGGCACCTGCGGGGCATGTGCCCGGGTGTGGGCCAGTACTTTGAGAGCCCCGGGCGTATCAATGTAGGTGACGACCACCGCACTGGCACGCGCCAGTCCAGCCGCCATCAGGGCTTGCAGGCGCGACGCATCGCCAAACACGACCGAATCACCAGCAGCTGCGGCCTGGCGCACGCGGTCCGGGTCGAGGTCCAGCGCCATGTACGGGATGTTCTCGCGTTCGAGCATGCGCGCCATGTTCTGGCCACTGCGGCCGTATCCACAAATGATCACATGCTTGTTGGCATTGATGGACTTGCGCGCGATCGTGGTCATCTGCAGCGATTGCTGAAGCCACTCGCTGGCCACCAGCTTCATGACGATCCGGTTGGCGTACATGATGATGAATGGCGTTGCCAGCATCGACAGCACCATGCTGGCCAAAATGGGGTTCAACAGCGTCGGCGGCACCAGCTGGTGTTGCTGGCTAAGCGTGAGCAGCACAAAACCGAACTCCCCGGCCTGCGCCAGATACAGGCCGGTGCGCAGCGATGTCCCCATGGAAGCCCCCAGCGCCCGGGCCAACAGGCAGACCAGTGCCAGCTTGAACAGCACCGGCAGCGTCACCAGTACCAGCACCATCGGCCAGCGGTCCAGCACGATTCGCCAATCCAGCATCATGCCGATGGTGATAAAGAAGAGGCCCAGCAGCACATCGTGGAACGGCCGGATGTCTGTTTCCACCTGGTGCTTGTATTCGGTTTCGGAGATCAGCATGCCGGCAATGAAAGCGCCCAAAGCCAGGCTCAGACCGACCAGCTCGGTCAGCCAGGCCAACCCCAGCGTGATGAGAAGCAGGTTGAGCACAAAAAGCTCTTCACTCCTGCGTCGTGCCACCAGGGTCAGCCACCAGCGCATGACCCGCTGGCCACCGACCAGCAGGACAGTGATCAACACCGTGGCCTTCAGTCCGGCCAGGGCCAGCGCACCCAGCAGCTTTTCCGGTGAGCTGCCCAGTGCTGGAATCAGCACCAGAAGGGGCACCACGGCCAGATCCTGGAACAGCAGGACGCCCATGACGCGCTTGCCATGGTCCGACTCCAGTTCCAGCCGTTCGGACATGAGTTTCACGACAATCGCCGTGCTGCTCATGGCCAGAGCGCCCGACAAGGCCAGGGCGGTCTGCCAGCTCATGTGCCAGAGGTCTGGCGCCAGGGCTGCGAGAAGCAGCGACGCCACGGTGGCCAGCAGCATGGTAGCTGCCACCTGGAACAACCCGAGCCCAAACACGTGGCTGCGCATGGCCCGCAGCTTGGGCAGGTTGAACTCCAGCCCGATCACAAACATCAGGAACACCACGCCGAACTCGCCCAGATGCTTGATGGCCTCGGAGTTCTGGGCCACGGCGAGCGCGTTGGGGCCGATCACCACCCCGACGGCCAGATAGCCCAGCATGGGGGGCAACTTCAGCGAGCGGAACAGCACCACACCCAGCACAGCAGCCAGCAGGTAGAGAAGCGTCAGCTCCAGCGAGGTCATGGGTGCATCCTAGCAAGCCACGCGCCGACGCCCCGTAAAATCGTGCAATGACACTCGACCGCGCACAGGCCTTGCGCCTGGCTCAGGAGACATTCGACATTGAAGCAGCAGCGGTGCTCGGGCTCAAGGCCCGTACCGGCGAAAGCTTCGTGCGGGCTGTTGAAATGATGCTGGCGGTGCGGGGCCGCGTGGTGGTGATGGGCATGGGAAAGAGCGGCCATGTGGGCCGCAAGATCGCTGCCACACTGGCGTCGACAGGCACTCCGGCGATGTTTGTGCACCCAGCGGAGGCCAGCCATGGCGATCTGGGCATGATCAAGACGATTGATCTGGTCCTGGCCATCTCCAATGGTGGAGAAAGCGAGGAGATCACCGTCATCCTGCCAGTGCTCAAACGCCAGGGCGTACCCCTGGTGGCGATCACCGGAGGCCTTCAGTCCACGCTGGCGCGGCACGCCGATCTGGTGCTGGACAGCGGTGTCGAGAAGGAAGCCTGCCCGCTCAACCTGGCGCCAACGGCCAGCACCACCGCGCAACTGGTCATGGGCGACGCACTGGCTGTTGCGTTGCTGGACGCGCGCGGCTTCAAGGCCGAAGACTTTGCGCGCTCGCATCCCGGTGGTGCGCTGGGCCGCAAGTTGCTCACCCATGTGGCTGATCTGATGCGTTCGGGGACGGCCGTTCCACAGGTGGGACCTGAAGCCAGTTTCAGCGAGTTGATGCGCGAAATGAGTCTCAAGGGCCTCGGGGCCTCCGCGATTGCCGATGCGCGCGGGGCGGTGCTGGGCATCTTCACCGACGGCGATCTTCGCCGCCTGATTGAGCGGGGGGTGGACCTGCGCCTTGTGACGGCCCGGGAGGTCATGTTTCCCCATCCCCGAACCATTCGCAAGGATGCCCTCGCTGTGGAGGCCGCCGAGTTGATGGAAGAGCACCGCATCACGAGCGTGCTGGTGGTCGACAGCGATGGGGTCCTGTGCGGCGCCCTGAACAGCAACGACCTCATGCGGGCCAAGGTCATCTAATGGCCGAGCCGACGATGCCGGTCCTGGGTTTCCCGCCGGAACTCCTGTTGCATGCCCAGAATGTCCGGGTGGTTTTTTTCGATGTCGACGGCGTGTTCACCGATGGCGGGCTGCTGTTGTCCGGGCAAGGCGAGACTCTCAAGCGTTTCAACATCCTCGACGGGCTAGGCGTCAAGCTCCTGCAGAAGGCGGGCATCACGCCGGCGGTGATCACCGGGCGCGATTCAGAGCCCCTGAGGTTGAGGCTGAACGCCTTGGGCATCGAGCACGTCCACTACGGAACCGAGAACAAGCACCCGGCCGCGTTGAGCGTGCTGGCCACTCTTGGACTGGACTGGACACAGGCAGCGGCGATGGGGGACGACTGGCCCGATCTGCCGGTCATGACACGCTGCGCCTTCGCTGTCGCGCCGGCCAACGCACACGCCGAAGTCCGTGCCCGCGCGCACTGGGTCACCCCCTCGTGCGGCGGGCAGGGCGCGGTGCGTGAATGTTGCGATGCATTGCTGACCGCTTCTGGCCATTACGCACGGTTGCTGCGCGAGGCGTGTGATCCATGACCGCCCTGCGGACTGCGGGTCGCGTGGGCTGGCGGGTGTGGGACCAGCTTTCGATCTATCTGCCCATCATCCTGATGGGCGTGTTGGCATTGGGGACTTACTGGCTGGTTCGCAACGCGCCGCTGCTTTCCGCGCCGCAAACCGACAAGCCTGTGGTGCATGAGCCCGACTATTTCATGCGCAGGTTCACCGTGCGCAACTTCGACGCGACCGGGCGGCTCAAAAGCGAAATCTTTGGTGCGCAGGCCCATCACTTTCCGGACACCGATACCCTGGAGATCATCAAGCCGCGCATTCGCACTGTGAGTGCGCAAGGCCAGCTCACAGTGGCCACTGCCGACCGCGCGCTGAGCAACGCCGACGGGTCGGAAGTCCAGCTCTTTGGCAATGCCCGCGTGGTTCGCGAGGCGACCATCGACGCCACGGGCCGCAAGGTGCCCGGCCTGCAGTTCGAAGGGGAGTTTTTGCATGCGTTCATGAACACCGAACGCATCCGTTCACACAAGCCGGTCCAGCTCAGCCGCGGCAGTGACCGATTCGCCGGAGATGCCATGGACTACGACCACCTGACGGGCAACCTCGACCTGCGAGGTCGCGTCCGGGGCGTGCTGGTTCCCGGAATTCGTCCCTAGGAGACCACCATGGCTGCACCGCTTGTGTTCATCACTGGAGCCTCCAGTGGAATTGGCCAGGCCATGGCCTGGCGCTTCTATCAGGCGGGCTGGCGATTGGCGCTGGTAGCGCGGCGTACCGGCGAAATCGACCGCTGGGCGGCCGAAAGGGGCCTGGATCCCGCCCGCATGGCGGTGTACAGCGCTGACGTCGCTCAAACCGAAAGCGTTGTAGCGGCCGGCATGGCGTGCCTGCAGGAGCAGGGTCTGCCGGATGTGGTGATTGCGAATGCGGGTATCAGCATTGGCATGGACAGCGCCGTGCGCGCCGATCTGGATGTGATGGCCCGGACCTTCGCGACCAACAACACCGGCATGGCAGCCACATTTCATCCGTTCATCCCGGGCATGGTGGCCCGGGGCACGGGCAAACTGGTCGGCATTGCGAGTGTGGCCGGCATCCGGGGCTTGCCGGGTCATGGAGCCTATTGTGCGAGCAAGGCTGCCGCCATTGCGTATTGTGAAAGCCTGCGCGGCGAACTTGCTCCCGCCGGCGTGCAAGTGGTCACTTTGTGCCCCGGGTACATCGATACTCCCCTGACCCGGTCCAACAAGTACTCGATGCCGTTCCTCATGCAACCCGACGCCTTTGCCGACAAGGCTTTTGCCGCGATTGCGCGTGGATCCAGCTATGCCGTCATTCCCTGGCAGATGGGTTGGGTGGCGAGGTTGTTGCGTCTTTTGCCCAACCCAGTCTTTGACAAGGCCCTGAGTGGGCGGCCTCGCAAGCAGCGAAGCGGTCAAAACCTGTGAATTAGTTCACACCTTCAGTGTATGGTGGCGACGTCTTTGCAGTCGTCCACAGTTTAATTGCGCCAAGTCGGGGACAGGTCAAATTTCCGACGGTGGGACCCATGGGGTGCGGACAAAAATTTGCGTTGTCCCATTCCGCAAGTCCTTCATGTCTCCAGCCCTTTCCGTCGTCCGCAAGGCCGAGCCGCTCATGCAGCTGCTGTATTGCAGCCGCCGGGCGAGGCCTTCAGGTCTGGACGCCTTGAGCGACGAAGTAGACCGATCGGGCCGTCGATTCCGTCGGCTGGGAATTTCCGCGACTTTGCTGGCCGGCGACGGCCTCACCATGGAGTTCATGGAAGGTCCGTCGCGTGCACTCATGGCGCACTGGACAGCCCTGCAGCAGGATCGTTGGGCCTCCCCGCCGCTTCTTGTCATGAAAGATGTGGACGCTCCCGCCCGGCTCTTTGCGCCAAGGCCGCTTGCGATTGTGTTTCCGGCCACGCCGCTGCAGATGATGGCATTGGTCAATGATGTCCATTGGCATGCGGGTCACCGCGCGCATTGGACCATGACAACGCGCCAGCTCGCCACCCTGGTGGACCAGAGCGCCTGCGATGCCGGGCCTGCCCTGGAGGTGTGCAATGAGTAAGTCGACACCCGGCGCTTTGCCCCCGGACCACGCGCCGGGGTCCGAACCCGTTGAAATCATCAAGTGGCATGACGAGGAAACCCAGCAGGCACCCCTGCCCCTGAAGGTGGCCAGACTGGCCAGCGATGACGAAATGGACATCTGGCTGGGTGAAAGGATCTGGCGTGGGCGCTCTCTCCTCAAGGGGCAGGTGTCCCACTGGCTGGCTCGCAACACCTTGCTGGCGGTGGTGGACACCCTCATGTGGCGGGCGGCAGTGCGCACCCAGGTGCCCAAGCCACTGCTGGTCAGCACCGAGTTTGTGACCCGTCCCCCGTCCGCTGGTACGCCGCCGGAGGGCTTCCGGGTGGTACCACTGGACGACTTGTTCTGGAAGTTTGCGCTTTACGGCGACGACAGTGTGGTGGAATTGCCCGCGCCCTTGTTGGTGGAGCCGCTGATCCTGAAGCAGCTGCCCAAGCTGTCCCCTGGATTGCTGGCCGCACGGGATATGCGCCTGATGCGGCTGATCAGTGCCCAGGCCATGACACTGGATCAGTTGCAGCAAATCCTTGAGGCTAATCGGCAGGATCTGATGCGAAGCATCACGGCCCTGTACCTGACGCGAGCGCTTGCCGGGCCCGGAATGAGCCCACCTGCCTGAGTCGCTTCAGGGAAAGCAGCAGACACAAAAAAGGCTCCCGGAGGAGCCTTTTATTTTTAGTAGCCGCCGCGGCCACCGCCACCGCCGCCACCGCCATTGCCCCCACCGCGCGGGCCGGAGCCATAGGGGCTACGGAAGCCGCCGTCTCCACGGCCGCCACCACCACCACCGCCGCCGTAGCCGCCGCCACCGCCTTCACGGCGACCGCCGCCACCACCGCCGCCGTAGCCGCCGCCACCACCACCGCCATATCCGCCGCCGCCGCCCCCAAAGCCGCCACTGCGCGGCGGGCGGGCTTCCATCGGACGGGCTTCATTGACCACGACACTGCGGCCACCCAGAGACTGGCCGTTCATGCCATTGATGGCGGCCTGTGCTTCGGCATCGCTGCCCATTTCAACGAAACCAAAACCCTTGGAGCGACCCGTGTCGCGCTCCATCATGACTTTGGCACTGGTCACGGAGCCTAACTGGCCGAATGCCTGCTCCAGATCGCCGTCACGGACCGAATAAGGCAGGTTGCCCACATAGAGTTTGTTGCCCATCAAGGGACTCCTCAAAAAACACGTTGACCTGAAGCGATGGAGTCCCGAAAACGCATGCAACTGACCGTGAGACGCGAAAGTGACCTGTTCACCGCAAACTAAGCGCGGCTCTGCCGAGACCGTCGCAAGTCCATTATTAACCAGATATCGTCACACTGTGCAAGTGCCGATGGGCCGGTTTGCCCTGAAAAACCCGCATGCGCCCAGAAAAAAGGGCCCCTGAGGGCCCTGGATGAGCGTCACCCAACGGGTGAAGCCTGCATCAATAACGGTCGCGACCGCCACCACCGTAGCCGCCACCACCACCACCGCCGTAACCGCCGCCACCACCGCCGCTGCGGGGGGGACGGGCTTCCATCGGACGGGCTTCATTGACCACCAGGCCACGACCACCGACTTGCTGGCCGTTCATGCCGCTGATGGCGGCTTGTGCTTCGGCATCGCTGCCCATTTCGACAAAGCCGAAACCCTTGGAGCGGCCGGTGTCACGTTCCATCATGACCTTGGCGCTGGTGACGTTGCCGAACTGGCTGAAAGCCTGTTCCATGTCGCTGTCACGGTAGGAATAGGGCAGGTTGCCCACGTAAAGTTTGTTGCCCATGAAGGGACTCCTTGAAAAAACGCAAAACGCGATGGAGTCCGCAAAACGCAATCAACAAACCAGAGAATTCAAAGACGCGAAACTGACCATTCACCGCACACACGTACAACCCCTTGTGGCGCGGTACGTCCCAGATTATCAACCATAACTCCGAAAAGGCCTAATCGGGGCGCTGCAGGTGTGCTTGTTCAGTCGCCGGTGTAGTTGCGCCATTGCCGTGTGGCGTTGCGCATGGTGAGCATCTGCCGCTCAAAACGCGGACAGGCCTTGCAGGCCAGAAGATGCAGGCGCAGGGCCACCCGGTCCGCCCACGGCAGGGCCCGGTCTTCTTGTGCCACCAGCAGAGCGGCGGCTTCGCGACAAGTGCGGCGCAAGATCCTCATGGGGTGCGGGCGTTTCCAAACCAGTTGATTTCAAGGCATTCGCGCAGCCGCAACCGGGCGCGGTGCAGCTGGACATACAAGTTGGTCGCGGTCAGCTGCAGCTCCTTACAGATCTCCTCGACGGGCAGCTCCAGCCATTCGCGCATCAGGAAAACGCGGCCCATGGTGGGCGGCAACTTGTCGGCGCAGGCCTCGAGAACCTCAAAAAACTGGCGCGAGTTCAGATCCTGTTCCGGATTGCCCCAGTCGGAGGGCTGGGAAGTGAAATGCCCGTCCTTCTCGAACATCAGCGCATCCAGCTCGGCCTGGCCGTCCCCGCTGTCGTCGTCGGCCAGCGCCACCTCGCGCGACCTCTGGCGCAGGATGTCGATGATCTTGTGCTTGAGGATACCCACCAGCCAGGTCTTGAGCTGGGAGCGGTTGCCAAAAGACTGCGGCTTGGACAGTGCCGCCAGCAGGGTTTCGGACACGGCGTCCTCGGCCCAGGCGTCATTGCGCAGCTGCAGACGGGCAAACCGCATCAGATAGGCATGGTGTTCAGCGAGTTGACTCTCGACGCTCATGAAGGTGCCTCTGTAAGACTTCATCATCGCACACGACCAAAGGCATGACGCCCATCCGACTCCTCCCATTCGTCCTGCTGGCTGCCCTTTGGCTGCCGCCAGTTCTTGCCCAGCCATCCGCGGCGCCGGCGGTCGATGGCCGAACTCTGGAAGGCAAGCCGTTTTCGCTGGCCGGCCTGCGTGGCAAAGTGGTCTTGCTGATGTTCTGGTCGACCGATTGCGCCGTCTGCCGCGACAAGATGCCCGAGCTGCGTCAGAACTATGAAGGTTGGCGCGGCAAGCCCTTCGAGCTGGTGCTGGTCAGCACCGACCGGCGCCTGAAGGATCTGGACGACTACGAAAGGATCATTTCCAGCACGGTTCCGCTGAAACAGCGCTTTGTCCAGCTTTGGGCCGGAGATGGCAGCTACCGCGACAATCTGGGCCGGCCCGCCCAGTTGCCGGCAGCCTGGCTGATCGACAAGACCGGCAAAGTGGTTGAACGCTTCAGCGGCCGCATTCCGCCCGAGGCCTGGGACAAGATTGCCGAGCTGCTCTGAGTGCTGGTGGCGCTGCGAGATGTAAGAAGTCCAGCAGGGTCCGGACCAATGGAGAGTCAGGCGGGTCCGTTGCCTGGCGAAACCTCATCAACCTTGTCACGGAGATTGACCATGAACCAGAACGCCCTCGTTGCCGCCGCTGCGGCCTCCCTGCTTTCCACCCTGCTGGTGGCTGCGCCGGCCATGGCCCAGGAAAAGGAAAAGTGCTACGGCATCGCCAAGGCCGGCCAGAACGACTGTGCCAACCTGGCGGGCACCCATTCCTGTGCCGGTCAATCCAAGGTCGACATGGACAAAGGGGAGTGGAAGTACGTTGCCAAAGGCACCTGCAAGAGCATGAAGGGCCTGAGCGCCGATGAGGCCAGGATGGCCATCAAGAAGAGCTGAGATCCGCCCGGCTGAACCGACCTTTTGCACCATGCCTCACCCGGCAGGCATCGGCTGGCGGCACCCGCACTATGCGCAGGTGCTGGAAGAACGCCCCGCCCTGGACTTTCTGGAAGTCCATTCCGAGAATTTTTTTGGCGAAGGCGGCGCCGCGATTGCCACGCTGATGCAGGCCCGGGTCCACTACCCGGTCAGCCTGCATGGTGTGGGGCTTGGCCTCGGGTCTGCAGTGGGCATCGATGCCTGGCACCTGGATCAATTGGCGCGGCTGGTGGATCGGGTCGACCCGGTGCGCGTCAGTGACCATGCCTGCTTTGCCCGCGGAATGGGGCGAGACGGTGCCATCCATGCGGCCGATTTGCTGCCTCTGCCGTTCAACCGGCAGGCGCTTGACGTCCTGTGTGCCAATGTGCAACACGTGCAAGACCGGCTGAAGCGCCCGCTGCTGGTGGAAAACCTCTCCGCCTACCTTGACTGGGCTTCCAGCGACCAGCCAGAGCCCGAGTTCCTGGCAGCGCTGGCACGCCGCACTGGCTGCCAGTTGCTGGTCGATGTGAACAACATCTATGTAAATGCGCTGAACGCGCAACCCGATGCGCAACTCCCGGGAGGGCTGCCCGATCCGTTGCAGGCGTGCCGCGACTGGTTGGCCGCCATTCCTGCCGATGCCGTGGGTGAACTGCATGTTGCCGGGCACTGCCGCGTGAGTGACGCGCAGGGCGACATCGTGATTGACGATCATGGCAGCCGGGCTTGCGACGCCGTCTGGCAGTTGCACGCCGAAGCGCTGCGGCGCTTTGGGCCCGTGCCGACCCTGGTCGAGTGGGACACCGACATTCCCCCGCTGGCGGTGCTTCTGGATGAAGCCGCCCGGGCGCGGCGCAGCGTTGCCCGGCCGCAGGCGGCGCTGGCATGACGGCGACGCTGGCGCTGGAGCAGCAGGCCTTGCTGGCCGCCTTGTGGGCCGATGACGCCGAAGTCGCTATCAAAAATATAGCGCCTTACGCAGTATTGGCGAGGGCTGGGGGCCTAAATGACTCTGCAACCCGGCTTCGGCGCGGTTTGCTGGCCTACCGCAGCCATGGACTCGAACTCGCGGTGCGTGCCCTGCAAAGTGCGTACCCGG
>JACCDN011039166.1_pt1 | contig 11113 bp, 4 predicted proteins | sample 7441691 | NCBI WGS metagenome assembly JACCDN01 (sample SAMN15323439, study PRJNA562643) | freshwater metagenome | isolation source: river surface water | place: USA:Blue River Watershed | collected 2017-08-16
ACAGAAAAAAACGAGTCGTAAAAATATAAAAAAGATTGATCTACCCATAGAAATAATGAATGTGGCGATTACTGGCACTCATATATATGGAGTGCTAAGAAAAATATGGCTCCAGAGGAAGGAAATGCTACATATTGCGACAGTCAATCCAGAGTTTGTAATGGAGGCGAGGGACAACATTCGCTTTAGAGATAGTCTAAAAAACTGCCTAACTGTTGCAGATGGCCATGGGATTGTTTGGGCAAGTAGGATTTTGGGTTTACCGCCGCTCGAGCGAGTGAGTGGGAGTGAGTTGTCGAGCCTAATCGTGCAGCACGCGGCGGAAAATGGAGAAAAGGTCTTTTTGTTGGGTGGGCAAGCGGGGATTGCCGAGCGTGCGGCGAATAATTTGAGGAAAATTTATCCACAACTCCAGATCTCTTGGTATAGCGGTGCCCAGACAGTAAAAGTCGAGAAGAATGAAGAAGCGAGTATGACAATAGCCAAGATTAATGCGTATGAACCAGACTATTTGCTAGTGGCATATGGATCACCTTGGCAAGATATCTGGATTGAGGATAATCGACCTTACCTGAGGGTGAGAGTGGCGATGGGGGTGGGGGGAGTACTGGATGAGTGGGCAGGAGTAGTAAGACTCTGCCCAGATTGGCTGGATCGAATAGGTGGCAAGTGGCTATGGAGACTGATTACCCAGCCCTGGCGATTGCCACGCATAATCAAAGTGTTTAAGTTTGGGATTATCGTGCTTTGGATGAGACTTAAGAGAGTATTTTGATATATTAGTTTATATTTAGGTAACATTTGTAAATTGATATGTATTAATGTTGTCTTTGACTAGACAACAGAATAATATTTTGTGTACTATGTAGGTATGAGCAATAAGTTACCAATATGGTTAGTTGGATTGTTGGCAATAGTGTTTATTGTCGGTGGTGTTTGGATTTTTTCTCCAGCTGAAGTTACAGTGGTGGGAACGGGAATAGTAACCGTTCCAGCCAACTTAGCTACTTTTTCTGTGACTGTAGTGGCTACTGGGGATGATCCAGCGACAGCACTAGTGAGTGCAAGGGATAAGGTTAAAAACATAAGAACCGTTTTAACTAGTATTAACATCGCTCCAGAAAGTGTGGCGAGCACAGAAGTTGGGGTGGTGCCAGCCTCGGCCACTGTAGTGGGCGCAAAGGGATATCAGGCTAGCTCCACAGTCACAGTAAAGACAAGTAATGTCGCGATGGTGGGAGAAATGGTAGTGAAGATGTATGAAGCTGGGGCAAGTATAGTATCACAACCCAGCATCTCTTTTGAAAAGCAGACAGAACTAGAGCAGGAAGCTACCAAGAAAGCGATGGATTCAGCAAAAGATCAACTAAAGGCAACAGTTGGCTTTAGACCACTAAAAAAGATTATGTCAGTTGAACAAGCGAGTAGTGGCTCTAACGCAGGCTTAATCCAGAATACGGACGGTCAAGCAAGTGGTTTTGAGGTTGCAAAGGTGGTATCTGTTACCTATAGAGTTTGGTAACAGATTAACGAAAACCTTCTTAGATCAGAGGGTTTTGGAATTTAGGCTTGTTCTTCAGTTTTGAGAAGCTTAAATAGACGCAGTAGGGGAAGGAGGATAAGGAGGGTGATGGCGCCTTGAATAAAGTTAGTGGTAAAGCTCATAAGAAGAACTACTACAAAGAGGAGATAGTTTTGGCTAGTCGTCATTTTGTAGAAGTGGGTGAGGCTGTAATAAGTGAGGAGATAGGCAATAGTAATCTGGGAGTCAAAAATAATTGCAAAACTACTAGTTTCAATATTGTTGCTGAAGGCAGATATAAAGCCGGTGGCAACTGCTGCACCGAGATAAACTAGGATACTTAGGACAAGGATTGCAGCACCCTTGAGTAGTGATTTGAATTTACTCTGGCTCGTGGCCATATTTAATGTTTCATCTGACATATTGCCTCCTCGGGAATAGTGTTGATTTCATAGTAACTATATTTGATCAGATTGTCTAGGGTTTGTGATTGGTTGTGTGATGGTTTAGTAGGTTGCTAATCGTATTTTTCCAGTTTGGAGCCTTAGTAAAACTATATAAATTTGCTGGTAAGTCAGAAAGTGGGCAAGTAATCCATTTACCGCTTGTCATCACAGAAACGTCTACTAAGTCGCCTGAAATAAAGGAAGTTGCATACTTGTTGCCGTCCATGAAGTGTAGTTCTAGTGAACCACTTTTAATGATCCAATGTTCTGTATTGGAAAGATTGCTCTCAATAGGCCTAGAGACAACTAGCCACACTTTCTCAATATGTTGAGATTGATCCCCTCTATGTTCAGCGGTTAATATTGCAAGTCCCGGCCTCTCTGTGACCCTAAGAATTTTTGATGAATTTCTCCATTCACTTTCTGGTAATTGTAATCCTATATTTTTGCCCCACTCGCTTGGATTGATAACAAATATATCTAGCCATTTTGTTGGTGAACTAGGGTTAATGGTTATTTCATTTTCGCTTGCTCCTCTGGTTTCTATAATATCTTGCATTAACATACAATTTTATTTATTTATATACTTTTCTAATTTTCCATCTATTACATCTTTGAGCGTGAAAATGCGGTCTGATAATTTTTGAGAAGCTTCTTTCTTAATAAATGGTGACTTTTCAAGACCGATTAATATTGTTGCCTTGATTTTTTCGTTTGGCACAATGTATATAAGGTGTTCGGAAGGAGCCATGGTAGTATTTAAATCTGGTATTACTCCAAGAGGTTTTTCAACGTGCGGATCAAAAATTGCGGCATATCCTTTGAAGTACTTGCCAGCTGTTTCAACATCAATGGTATTTTTCCCAAAGGTGGATGTCCATGGCATATGTAAGTATCTGTCCTCGTAATACTGGGGCCAAAGTCCAAAAATCATTATATTTATTGTGTTGCTAGTTTCCGCATTTATATTTCCAGTATTACTAGTTATTGAATGTCCTTCCAAACCTAATTCTTGAAGAATGTTATTAGCCAAATCGACATCTTCTTCGCTTGGCATGTTCTCAGAGAACATTTCTTTGTATCCTCCATAAACGAGAACAATTTCTCCTGGAGATAGACTTCCTGCCAACTTTTCAGATAGCATCGGATATCCACGAATTAAGTTTATTTCTGGGAAATATTGTTCAGCTATAAGTGAATAGGTTGCTCCATAGTATTCTGGTGCGTCTTTACTAAACTGTAACGTGACGTCTATTTCTGGAATTTCTGATGCGACTATACTGAAAGGGGTAGTATCAACTACTCTTGCAGTTATAGTAGCGGAAGCTTTGAGTAGTTCGCCATCACTAATAGTGTAGCGATCACCAAGGTTCGTTGTAACGTTGGTATCGTTGGGCAATTCAGCAAGGAATTGAGGTAAGTCAAAGTACTTTAAATTGCTTAACTGCATCACTCTATTGCCAACTAAGAGATATTTATTACTAAAAGAATCCTCATTATCACCTGGTCTAATTATTGTAAGTTGATTGGTATTATCTGGAAAATTAAATTTGAGCTCATCTGGTTTTGTAAATAGTGCCGGCAGTGGAATGCCGACTTGCCCTTTTTCAGAAATCTTGATCGATTTTAACGATTGAGCTAGTTTTTTGCCAAAGTCATAGAACATATTAATACCCTCTATGTTCATTGTGATGCCGATTTGGGTTGAGGTATTTACGATCTGTTGAAAAGGGTTCTTGATTGGTTTGGGGCTGAAGTCGAGCAGTGTTTGGTTTGAGCCTGGTATTAGAGAGGGGAATCGTTCAAAAAGTTTGTCTAACATCTGGGTATTGTTGAGTCTGAGGGGGATTCGGAATTTATCACCGTGGCCTATCATTTGATTGGGATCTTCAGAAAGTAGTTGGTCACGGAGTTTTTTTGGTAAAGGATCTATTACTATCGGGAAGGATCGGTCTAGAAGAATATTAGTTATATAAATATCACTTAAATACAGCTCATACTTATCTAGAGTTCTTGCTAATTGATAGAGGTTTTTGTATTGGCCAGGAGTTAGTTGCTTACCAGCTTTAACTAAGTCTTTTAGAGAAGTGCCTCCTGCATATTCAAGAATGTATCCATAGGGAATGTTAGGATCATCGTCGATATCTATAATCGCAGAAACGATACTACTCTGACTAACTTCGCCATTAAATTCTAGTGTTTCATTGATTTCTCTAAGATAGGCATATTCATCTATGGTTGTTTGTATTGCCTTCGGATTATTCTTTGCAACTTTGATTACGAATTGGAAATTATCACTAAGTCGCTTTGCGAGGTACGTGGTTCCGAATCCGCCACTACCAAGCTCCTTGGTTATAGTGACTTCTCCTACTGGGAGTTTTATGGTCTGATTAACACTTATGGCATTGTTTTTGCCTGGAGAGCCTTGATCCATTTGTGGGACTACAGTTGTTGCAGTACCAGTAAATTCAGTAGCCTCAGTTGGTACTACCGTTTCATCTTCACTATTATCATTATTTTCCTGATTGCCGCCAAATACGTTATTGGCATCACCAAATAACCTTGCAGCTCTATTCTGGGCCAACTCTCTCAATACGATTGGGTTTAACCAATTAATATTACGTGTGTTGCCACCCAACTCAGATATATAGTCCTGAGCTTGTTGAAGGTTGTTTCTGACTTGATCGGGGTTTAGAGCAGCTATAGAGCCGTTTTCGGGCAGGCTAAGTAGGAGGTTGCTTAGGCGAGGCTCTACACCTGAGAGATCGAGACTTGATGGATCTATGGTGGCATCACCTCCGATTAGTTGACCGCTCTGTTCGTAGTTATCAAATTGAGCTCTGGCATATGCCAGTTCTTGGAGCGAAAGATTGAAGTATAGTTTTTGATTGCTGGCAATCCCCATGGAGGCATAGGCAAACGCGTTAACCATATGCTGGAGATCGGGGCGGTTGTAGGTGTGGTTATTGGCTAGATTAATTGCATGGCGCGCAGCCTGAGTGTCTTGATTGCGAATAGCGGCGCCACCTGCCTCAGCTATTTTTCTCGCCTCAATTGAGCAGACAGAGCAGTCACTGGTCACACTAGTTATCTCGTCCATATTGATGTGGCCAATCACCATAAACTCCTCGTCAGCTATAGTGGTACGAAGCTTTTGTAGGGCGAGGCTGAGATCTCTATATTCATCGGAATTTCTTCTATCTTCATTCTGCCATTCGATACTACTTAATTCCCGTTCTAGATAATTGATTTGTTCCCTAGCGACGATGCTATATGGAACTATTTTTTCTGCCGGAACTTTTATATACATGGTGGTGTCACCAAACTGATCGGTACTTGATAGGTTATGAGTAGTGCTTATTAGGGGGTCAAAATATGGTTTTTTTTCAGGGATGGTAGAGTGTTGCATGGCGATTTTCCACCAATCAATTTCAGTTGCGTGGGATTGGACCCAGCGAGAGAGGAATAACGCTGATTCTTCATCTAGGGTTGTGTTAATTGGATCTAGGCCATCAACTCGAAAGTCTAGGCCAAATCTTGCTTTGCCGACACCCTCTAGCGATTCTTTGGGATAACTGCGCTTGAGTAAAAAGTATTTGCCTGCGTTACTTTTCTGCCAATTTCGTATCTCTGAATACTTGCTTCTTTCTGGGCTTAATCTTGGTAATCTTGCCAACATATCATCATAAGTGTGTTTAAGGTTGATAAACGGTTGGCCATATTGTTCTGTTAGTTTTTGTAATTCATGCTGGCGAGTTAGCTCAATTTGAGCTAGTTGAACTCTTTTGGAGTCTAGTAAGAGGTTATTAGAGGCAACGTTTCTAGCATTGTCAGCGTGTGTATCAGTAACCCATCTAGCGGCATCACGCCAATAAGGCTTGGAGGTATCATAGCCACGCCATGATCCTGTTCCGTCTGAATAAGACCATTCACCAAAATCTGCGATATTGGGATATCCTAGATCGCTAAGCATTCTATAGATTCTGTTGCCTGATCCTATTTTTGGTGATTTAGTCATCAGATTGATTAGTTCAAATATTTGGTCCAAATATTTTTCTTGTCTTGAAAGTAGCAATTCTGGTTTTGAGATTTCTTGTTGTATGGGAGTGATCACTTCTTTTTCGATTTGCTCCCACTTGGCGAGATGTTGTTCAAAGGCTTGGGCTGTTGATAGAGTTGGTTGATCGGTTGTTTGGTAGTTTGATTTAATGGTTGAGGAGTTTCTTACGCTAGCATTTGTTGTTGTGCTAGTAGTGGATGAATCTAGATTGTTGCTTGGGTCTGTTGTGCGCCCATAGGGATAGTAGACTTCTTTTAATCCAAGAGAGTTGGTAAAGCGAATATAAAGGGGGATAGGTAGGTCGTCAGTTTCTAATTTGGGATCGCTCTCTAAAATTTTATCCTTAAACTCTTTGATTTTTGGTTCGATTTCCCACGCTTGGTTAAAGCTTAGAGATTCGTGCTTGTCTTCTCCATTTATTCTGTAATAAAGATCAATTGGATACGCTAAGTTTATGTCTCGGTTGTCGTAAGTAAATACTTCTTTAATACCTGACTGATCGATAATATCTGATAGGATGGTTGGTGCTTTGGTATAGGTAGCGAATTTTGTATTACCCTAGGCATCATAGTATTGAATAGTGAGAGATCTGAGCGGAGTGGTATAAGTATCTATACTCCCATCTTTTCTGGTAATGCTAATGGTGTGATCATTTAGACGCTGACGGATAACATCGAGAAGCTCTTGAGAGCTTTTTACGTTCGTAAACTCAACATTGTTACTGATACTGTTCGGATATATTGCGAACTCTTTAGAGAAGTCAATCTCAGAGGGCGTAGCGTCGGTCTCGATAAGAACAGCAGGTCTCTTGGCAACTGAACGCCAGTTGGCAAGACGGGTGGATTGAAGCAGGAAGCTGGCGCTTGCATGTGACCAGCCCTTGAGGATGAGGGTTTCATATGCCTGGAGTGCGTTATCAACTACATCTTGTTGAGCCTTCGTTGTATAGTAGCGCTGAGTTATGGTGCGGCGGAATTGATTCCATTCGGGATGGGAGTCTTGGGTGTTAAAGTTGGTTGATGATTTATCGGCGTCAACAAAATAGGCATATAAATGACTCCGCAAACTTTTGGCGACTTCGACTTTGATATCTGGTACTGGTGTCCCGATAGCCACTCTGCCAGTGATCTGTGCCAAAACCTCGTTAGCGACATTTGATTCTGCATCTAGACGTTCGTCGTAGGCATATTCGACAAGTTTGTTTGATAGGTCTATTATGTCTTTCCCACGAAAGGTAATAACTTTTCCTTCTGTGCCGGCATAGTTAAGTGACTGAAGTATTCCTAGCTTGGGTCGAGGCCTAGCATCATAGAAGATTATTTCTTCTAAATCATCATTAACTATCCGAGTCAAGTAAATTGCAGACTGATTAAGATTGGCTCTTTCTATCCTTAACTTCTCCGACTCGGATAGGTTAAACTTATTAACTTGAGATAGGTTATCGTAGGTGGTTGTCGAAAGGTCTAGTAAGCCAGATCTTCGGGTTAACTCTATGTTTAGTGCGTCCTGTTTGGTATTTACCGAAGCACTTTTTCTATTAGGCAAGAATACTTTTTCGAGGTTCTTAAATAGTCCGTGTTGATCTTCGTGTGTTATTACCTCTGCGAGCGTTTCATCGTCACGAACAACGTTAAAAATATTGTCAGTATTAGCGATAAGAGTTCCATTATTTTTATGAAAACCACCGACCGTTTTTATTACTTGATCGATATCAGCAGTGGTTGGTTCTACATTTTTGGTAGTAGTGTCTCCGGCGTGGTAGGCGCGGCCAAAATCTTGTAAATTATTGGGTACTAGGTTGATGGTGTTGTAGCTATAGTATATTTGGACTTCTCCTTGAGGTTCAAAGCCAAAAGCATCCTGCCACAACTTTTTGATTTGTTCACTAGAATAACCATATTTTGTTTTTAGCTCTGAGACTCTTTCGTGTTGGAGGATATATCCGTTAATGGCGTAGAGAATGTTGTTGATTTCGGCGTGCGTAAAAGATAGTTTTTGGGATTGTTCGAGAGTAAAGTTAAGTATTCCCTCGCGGTCGTCGGGATGATCGCTAATGTATCCGAAGATCGCGTTGTGCAATGTATCTAAATCTTGGTATCGCTGTTGGACCAACTTTTCAAAGTTTTTGACAGCTTGTTTGTAGGCTCTATAACGTATAGCACGATTAAAGCGGTTAGCTGGGCCAATATCTGGGTCGATCGAGGTGGCCCAAGTGTGCAATTCTTCTAGATATGTGAGCTGAGCTTGGAGATCTTTTGCCTGATCATGTGTTTGGGTGTGTCCGAGGGTGCTGTTGCTAGTTAGGGGTTTGACAATAAACTCAAGATTACCATATCTGACTATGTCATCTGGGTTCAGTTTTATGTAGTAGTCACTACTAGCATCAAGCAGCCACTGCTCTATGGTTTTTGTTATGTTGTTAACTGTAAGCAAAGATTGTCTCGGAGTCTCAGGAGGTAAAGAGAGAGTTAGTGGGTTTGATTCATTATCAGTGGTTTCGATGTATAGAAAACTAATGTCTGGGTCAATTGACTTCGAAAACCCAGTACTCGTCAGGACTTCTTTTAGATGAATGTTGTGAGGGGTGTAACGCTCAGAGACGTGAAGGTATTTGCTACTTGGCGCTTGCATTATCTTTGATCCAGATATTAATGAGGAGATTGCTATAGACAGATCATTGGTGAAACGAGGAGTGTTTGACGTTGCTAGTTCTGGTGGGAAGTAGGTATTGGTGACCTCCTGGTCATTGAGTTCTATTTTGGCCACATCGGCTGGGTCTGGTAATAGTTGTAATGCCTCCTCAATACTGATAGGATGAGGAGGTTCAAGATCTCCAGAGTAGAACAGTTGTCCACCCGTCACAGTGAATTCTCTTACATAACCATCCTCAGTCTCAAAGGTAGTGAAAGTTAGCTCTGTATTGTTTGTGGTTAGGATACTTTCTATACTCAGACTGTTGAGCATGGGACCTTGAGCAATCCTGTCACTAGCTAGTTTATTTTGAGATTCTGCTATTTCTGCGTCAGTTGTTAGATTCGCTGGCTTGTCTTCTTGTGGGGCAGGTAGAAGAGGTATGTTGTGAGCGAAATTAATGACTCTTGTGGTGAGTGGAGTGGCTATAGATTGTCCTAAAGTAGTCAACTTGGTTGAAGTTGAGTTTGATAATTTAGTTTTTTGTGTAACTGGAATCGTATAAGCGCTTTGTTCAAATGTTTGGTTGTTGCGTGAGATGAGAGCAACATCTTGCGGAGCGGGGAGAAGATCTAGAGCATCTTCGATTGTGAGAGTCTCTGGAGTAGAGCCGTTTTCTGAATAAGTAATAATGCCATTTTGGTTGGCAAACTCAATTACAGTATTATCTTTGGTAATAAATCCGAGGGTAGAACCAGGGGTTGTAATGGTGGTGAAAACAGTCTCATTATCGATAATTGGGACTTTAATATCACGGTTGTTGTTGCGACTTAGGGTCGCGGCTTGGAGTTCAGCTTGAGCATGTGACAACTCTAATTCACTTATATAGACATCTGTGTTTTGATTTGAGAGGAGTGTGTCTAGGTGTTTCTGAGCTTGTTCGACTCGTAATTGGGAATCGGTGGGATTAAGGGTGGCAGCAAAGTTTCTAAAGAGAATTGCACCATATTGAGTCAAAGACTGATTGGGATGAGTTGTCAGGCTAACTATATTGTCAGTTAAGCTGGTGGGCTTATTAACTGGATTGTTAATGGGTTCATTGGCGGCAACAGGTTTGGTGTTAGCTGTGTTTGGAGTGGTAGATGCAAGATAGCGTTCTTTTGTGGCTTGGAATTGGGTGGGAGCATTAGGATCAGTAGTATTGTTCTTGGCGTAGGCCATTAACAGATCAACAGGGCTATTGGAGGAGGGGATAGTTAGGATGTTGGTTGCGTTGTCTAATTCGGCCTTAAAAACAGAGTATTCGGGGAATGTATCAACTAAATGTAGTTGATCTTTGAGATTTGGAATACCATTATTACCAAGGACATTGTTAACCTGCTCGACCATGCCGAGAATGCGAGAGTTACTACGATTTGCGCGATTATAGAGCTCAAGATAGAGATCCTCTGCTTTAAGGAGCTCAGGTGAGAGGCCAGTGCGTAATATATTTTCAAGTGTTCCTACCTCTCCCTCTAATTGTTTAATGAGTTGGTTAAATCGATAACGTGTAATTAAGTTCATGCGAGTATTGCCTAAGGCTTTAATAGCCTCTAGAGCTCTAGCAGGTGATTTTGCTACTGCATCAAGGGTGGCAGTAAAACGATCTGTTGCTAGTTTTGTATTTAGATTCTCGCGGAAGTAGGCGGTCTGAACATTAGATGGGGTGAGGTCAGTCCTAGTAGTAGTTAGATACAGATCAAAATCCATGCTCTTGTTAAAGTCTGTGTTAAAGACGCGGTTGCGGCGCCACATCTGTTCATAACTAACTTCGGTAGGCAATGTACCACTACTTGTTTCGAAGAGGAGTGACCAGCGGATTTTGTCATGATTAGGTCCGATTTTGAGGTCAGCAGCGCGCTCACGCCCCATGTAGGCAATAAGAAGTTTGTCGGGCTCCGCTTTTAACTTGGCATCGATTGCTTGATTCCATCCCTTGGCGTCACCTAAATTGCGGCGGGAGTTAAAGTCTATTTCACCATCTTTGATAGTGTAGGCAATATATTCTTCTACCTCTAAACCACTAGGATTCTTGCTATACTGGGCAACGATAACTTCGTTATAACCAACATTCTTATTGTGACTTTCTTTGACGATAGATATTAGGTCCGTATTCATATCGGCGTTAGTCTTGGCAAGAACTACGGCGGAGGCTTGATTTTTATATTGGGTGGATCGGCGACCTACAAATTGATCGACTAAATCATTGCGACTGGCTCCCGTTGAAAGATTTTTGGGTGTGATTTTGGTTTCGATAGGAGAGTCTGCGAGGTAAAGAGCGTTAATTGCTTCTTGGGGAGTGGCATCAAGACCCATGAGCTTATGACCTGCTGCTTGCATTTCTTGATAAAATTCGGCAACCGTAATCTTAGATCCTTGGGGGGCGATGCTGATATTGCCTAATTCTTGCCGAGA
>JACCDN010321915.1_pt1 | contig 11112 bp, 10 predicted proteins | sample 7441691 | NCBI WGS metagenome assembly JACCDN01 (sample SAMN15323439, study PRJNA562643) | freshwater metagenome | isolation source: river surface water | place: USA:Blue River Watershed | collected 2017-08-16
CTCTGAAAAAGAACAGCTTGCCGCTCTCGAGCGCATTCTTACGGAACAACTTTCTGTTCGTGCCGTAGAGGCACTCAGTAAACCAACCCAAGAATTAGGCAGCCAGGGCAAAGAAGCTTCAAAAAGCAGTATCAAAGAAAAGATATCGCTTACTACGACCGAAAAACTTTATCTTTCTTATCTCAGTGAGCAACTTCAAAGTAAAGTAAGCCTCGATAAAGAATCAAACGGTAAGGGTAAATTGATCATTCATTTCGAAGAAGAGCAACAACTACAGCGCCTCATCGAGATGTTGAAAAAAACAGAATGAGAATCCTAGTACTGATTTTTTTGTTTCAGCAACTGTCGTTTGCGCAAATCATCAGTGAACCAGATTCATCCAGCCTTGAATTTCATCAAAAAAGCATGCTCTACTCTGCGATCATTCCCGGAGCAGGTCAAATCAGAAACAGCATTGTTTCCACCCGACACAACAATGCCATTTGGAAAGTGCCCATTATTTATGCAGGGGTCGGAAGTGCTGGTTACTTTTTGATCAGTAATCAACGCATGCAAAAGGAATTGAAATTTGAGTATACTCAGCGGCAAATTGGAGGCACACCTGATCCGAAATATGCCCTCTACGATGACGCTGCGGTCTTGCAACTTTACAGACAATATCTAGATTGGCGAGACCTCTCTATACTCGGCCTTGCAGCCGTTTATTTCATTCAAATTGCCGAAGCTGGCGCAGAAGCACATTTTGTGAATTTTGATACTTCACCCGATCTCAGTTTTCATCTAGACCCCTTCTTTTCAACGCAGGGTTATGTCGGAGCAAGATTAAGCCTGAGCTTTCACTGATTTATATTATTTTTACAAGATGAATATCGCCCTGCTCGGATACGGAAAAATGGGAAAGGCCATTGAACAAATTGCCTTGGAACGAGGCCACCAAATTGTGGCTAAAATCAACTCTCAAACACCTTTAACAAGTGTAGATTGGTCCTTGGTCGATGTCTGTATTGAGTTTACACAACCGCATCTGGCAGTACAACACATTGAATTCTGCGCTAAAAAACAAGTACCCATTGTTGTGGGCACTACGGCTTGGCTCCAAGACCTCCCGCGTGCACAAGCAATGATTGAAGAGCAGCAGTCTGCTCTTTTACACGCAAGTAATTTTAGTGTGGGTGTGAATTTATTTTTTGCTCTTAATCAAAAATTAGCCGAACTACTTTCGAACTATCCTGAATATAAAGTGAGTTTGTCTGAAACGCATCATGTTCAAAAACTAGATGCCCCAAGTGGCACCGCTGTGAGTCTATTAAACGACATTCTCCAGATCCAAACTCAATATGACAGCTGGAGCCTTGAGCCGAATTCAGCTGCTCAAATTCCGGTAGTCGCACACCGAATTCCGGATGTTCCAGGTACACACGAGGTCAGCTATGACTCCGAAATCGATACCATTCGCATCGAACACATTGCCCATAATCGCAAAGGCTTTGCCTTAGGCGCAGTCCTTGCCGCCGAATTTTTAAAAGGCCGCAAAGGCTGTTATCAAATGTCTGACGTACTAAACATTCAAGCATGAGTTTCATTTATTTTTACTTACTGATCCTCTTACACCCCTACCTTGCTCAATGGCATAAAGTATTCCCGAAACTCGGTAGAAAATCGTGGGAGGCCATGGTGCCTGGTTATAACTACTTCATTTTGTACAAAGAAGTACTCAATAAGCCTTGGTGGTCTTTATTATTAGCTTTCCCTGGCGTGCATTTAGTCATGTGGATGACGATCAACGTGAGTTTATTGCGTCGTTTTGGCTTTTACAACCTCAAAGAAACCTTACAAGGGCTATTTTTTCCGTATTTGTTATTCAATCAAGTTGCTAAAAACGAAGCCCTGACTTATGGGCCAGCTACCAATTGGTCTAATTCAAGAGAAGTTGAAATCAGAAAATGGGGTGATCACGTGGTATTATTCATGGCGCTTCCCGTCATCGGCCACATTTTAGCCATTGGTTTTGATAAAATCTCCCGCGATAAGCCAGGCACCAAACCAAGAGTTAAAGAATATGGCGATTCTTTTATTTGGGCCCTTGTAGCAGCCGCCGTCATTCGCACCTATTCTTTCGAACCTTTTCAAATCCCGACTGGCTCCATGGAAAAAACCATGTTGGTCGGTGACTTTTTGGTGGTTAATAAATTGGCCTATGGCCCTAAAGTGCCCATCACACCATTTTCCTACCCCTTGGTGCACAATATCGTTCCACTTGTCAATATCAAATCTTACCTAGACTGGGAAAAAGGTACCTATACCCGTTTACCTGGTTGGGCGAAAATTAAGCGCAACGACATCGTTGTATTTAACTTTCCTTCGGGTGACACCGCCATCTTGGACCCACGCATGCCAGGTGGCCTCATGGGGCACGACTTCCACGGTCTCGTAAATCAGGAAGCTCTTTTTGAATTTGCCATTAAAAATAATGTCAGTGCTGTTTGGGAAAGACGCGAACCAACGCCAGCGGAAAACAACTTGTTGGCTCAATTTATTGAACAACACGCCTACTGGAAAAACCTTGCGCGCGAACGCTTTAAAAATGGTGAATTCCCGGTTTATATGGAAGAAAGTAAATACGGCCAAACACATGGTGGTCTTATTTTTCGGCCTGTGGATAAGCGCGAGAACTATATTAAGCGCTGTGTTGGAACACCTGGCGATATTCTTGAAATCAAGAATTCTGTTTTATATGTAAACGGGAAAAGAGCTTATGTTTCACCAGGGCAAGCCTTGTTGTATCGCATTGAAAAAACAAAGGTCTCCTTCCCTTCAGTTCCTGAAATGCTCACACGCTATGGTCTAGAAAATTCTGCTGATGGCGCACGCACCGATTTTGACGCCTTCAATGACCCGAAATACTATGTCTTGAACCTGACCAAGCAAGAAAAGCAAAAAATTGAACAAGACTTCCGTATTCGCCTTGAAAAGGTGCGTTACCCACAGTGGTCTGCCAAAGAAGCGCTTAAAGCAACACCTTTACAAAAAATTGCCAACCTAGATCAGTTTCCGAAAGATTTCAATGTCAATAACACCATGACTGATTTTCAGCGCTTTCAGATTCCACGCAAAGGACAGCGCATCGCGATCAACACCAAGAACATTGCTTGGTACAAACGCATCATCAGTGCTTACGAAGGACACCAACTGGCCATTAAAGGAGATAAAATCTATATTGACGGTAAACTCGCTACGCATTACCGCTTTGCCATGAACTATTACTGGATGATGGGAGACAACCGCTTCCATTCGGCAGACTCACGCGTATGGGGCTTTGTACCTGAAGACCATATAGTTGGACGAGCCTCATTCGTTTGGTTCTCGAAATCACCATTTGTAGATTCTTTCCTTGGCATACGCTTTGACAGAATTTTCCGCATTGTTGACTAATGCCTAGCTTTCAGACTGCTTATTTTCCATCTATGGCCTATATACGGGCCTTCATGAACAGTCCTGAAAAGCTTATTGAAATACACGAGCACTTTGTGAAGCAAAGCATCCGAACGCGCTGTGAAATCTTGACAGCCAACGGCGTGTTGCAGTTGAATGTGCCGGTCATTCACCACTCCGGACAAAAAGTCAAAATGAAAGATTGTCTCATTGATTACTCAAAATCTTGGGTCACGGATCATTGGCGTGCGATTGAAAGCGCTTACGCAAATGCACCCCATTTCGAGCATTATGCACATGACCTAAAGGCCATATTTGCCGCACAACCCAGAACGCTTTTAGAACTCAATGAACTCATTTGGAATTGGCTTTCAGCAGCTTTAGGATTAGATATTAAACTCGAGTATAGCAGCGATTTCTTGAGTTCAAGAACTGATAAAAAAGAATGGTTGGGTAGAATTCAGGAAGTAACGACTCCTTATTATCAACTGTTTGCCCAAGAGCAAGCATTTGTAACAAATTTGTCTGTGTTAGATGGCTTATTTAACGAGGGTCCCCTTCTTAGGAAGCATCTTTTGCCAACGCACCTTTAGGATAACCGGATGCAAGACAGAACCGTCTGTAAGGAGTAGGTCTCCATTTAAATCAAAAGTCAAAACCCTTGGCTGACTAATCTGCTGAAGATCGATGTTTTGAAAGCTCAGGAAATTACCTTGTTGATCAAGTGTTAAGATAGAACCTGTGCTGCTTAGGATATACAATTCGTTGGTCTGAGGATGCACCGCCATTGAAACAGGGTCAAACGTGAAGACTTCATCTAACGAGAGGTCTTGCGTTTGTTGAATGAAAGCAAGTAGTGCACTTTGTTCGAATTGAAACAGCGGTGTTTCTGAAATTTTTTGAGCACCAAGGCGCATCGTTTGAATCGCGTAGCGCTTGTTTTCTGAACCTTGTTCTGTTTGCTTCAAAAATAAAAGACGACTTGTGTTGGGATGAAAACAAAGCAATTTATGAGTAGCATCTTCTTGAGCAATATTTAATGGTTCTGCTACAGCTTTTGACAGCGAGGCATCCATAAAATAAAGTTGCTGCGCTGCATCGAGCATCACAACTGTAGAATCGTGGTAAGCCACCTGAATGATTTTCGTACCTTCAGCCAAGGCTGGCATGTAATGGAAAGTGTTGGTTTGTGGCAAGTAGGTCATTAAACTTAAAGAGTCATGACTAATGGCCAACATGGAATTGGTGTCGAGGGAAGTAAGTGCAGAAAATGGCTGCAAGCCCATAGGTAAATAATGTGCTGCATCGGTTTCGGACAAATCAAAAAAGCCGATTTCCTTATGAAAAGTACTCGCTAATTCTTGGTAGTAAGACTTCACTCCTTCTTGCTGAATTGACCTAGCAGCAATGAAAGATATGGTGGCTAACACAAAAGAGAAAAAGTACTGAACTCTTGTCATTTCAAACAAATTTAGATGAAAATATCACACCAAAAAACAAATCAAAATTAATTATGAGCAAAACCTTGTTTATTCTGCTTTAAATCGGTGTATTTTTGTTGGAACGATTCTTGTAAAACAGAACACATGAAAAATTTTCTCTTTATTTTAATTGGTCTGCTGATACAGAATAACCTTTCTGCTCAAATCAGCTTTGGAGGTGGTCTCAGCTATACAAATTTCATGAATACTACAGGTCAGGCTCAAGAGTCTTTAAGTATGCCTGGCCTACATGGTCACATTGAAATACCAAGAAGCGGTGATGTTACGCTTTACGGGCGTGTCAATTACCTTTTACCTAAAGCCAATAGCCAAACCATTACTTCTTACGTTACGGCAATCAATCCGAGCACAAACCCATATATTCTTGCAGTCAATAGCCGTTACAAAACAAATTACTTCTTGTTTGAAGGTGGAAACCGCTACTATATCGGCAATGACTACGACAACGGTTTTGCCGGATACGGTGGCTCGGGTCTTGTTCTGGGCATCGGAAAAGTCAGAAAAGCCTATGACAAAATTGACGTAACTGGCATTGTCAATTGGGAGAACGCGTACCAAACAGATCCAGCTGAAATTTTAGAAGGCAGGATATTTGCAATTGGTGGCTTCTTACAAGGAGGTCTTAAATATACTATGCCTGCAACAGGAACGGTTTATGCCGATTTAACCGCTTATTATCTTTTGCTCGCCAATGGCAGTAACAGCACGGCTAGTCAAACCAACTTTATTTCGCCGTTCTTTTTCAACTTTACGATCGGTTTTAAGAAAGATCTTTATTAAGAAAAGTCAGACAATCATTGAGCAAAACTGATGGCTCCTGCTGGGCATCAATGATATAGTTTGCCTGCTGGTAAACCTCTTTTCTTTTTTCAAGCAATAAATCAAAGCTGTTCAAATCTTGTAATAAGGGCCTATCCTCCGAACCTCCTATGCGTTCATACAAAACCTTTGCCGGAGCACTCAGGTAAATTACATGTCCTCTTTGCAGCAGCGTATCCATAAGTTCACCATAACAAGGCAAACCACCACCACAAGCCACAACAGCAGCCTGTTCTGGTAACTTTTCTATCAAAGCTTTTTCTTGTTCACGAAAATAAGCCTCACCAAATTCACTGAAGAGTTCAGAAACAGAATAGCTCGTTAACTTTTCAATCTCGAGGTAGGTATCATAAACAGGAACTTTCAAAGCAGTTGCCAAAGCCACAGCCAAGCTTGACTTCCCACTCCCCATCATTCCAATCAAGAATATTGGCTTCTTGCTCATCATATTATCAGCTTGGCTTTCAGCGCATTGATTTGCGACGAAAAAATAATTTCAAATTTACCATATATTCTTTGTGTTATCTAAAGATAATCCATATATTTGCACCCTCAAAACGGCAGATTCCGTAGCTCAGCTGGTAGAGCAATACACTTTTAATGTATGGGCCCTGGGTTCGAATCCCAGCGGAATCACAAGAAAAAGTCCACTTCGAAAGAAGCGGACTTTTTTTGTTTTAAGACGTTTGAAATTCATTTCAAAAAGTCTGAAAATAAAAAAGGCCGGATTTGCGCAGCAAAGGACTTTTTCTTGTAAGATGGAGAACCGATCGCGCGATGAAAGCGCGCGAATCCACTACTCCACTTTTGTATATTTAAAAACACAAGTTCCCGGAACACCGAACGCAGAATTTGAAACCAAGTTCTTATAGGAAAACTCTAATTTGAATGCATTTCCAGCGTCATTCATTTCGCCTACAGCTGAAAATCGTGTTGTCCACATATTACCCACCTGCATATATTGTTGAGGAAGGCTGATTTGCTGCTGATCTACATATGCATCTGTTTCTGCATTTGGAGAATAGGCAAACATATCTGTAGTCTGAATCAGGCCATCTTGGTTTCCAATTACAAATGTTACCATCGAATCTGGGAAAAAGACCCCGTTGCAATCTCCATGAGTTTTCCAAGTACCCACCCAATTAGATCGATCAAACGCAACCTCAACCCGTCTGATGGCAGACACTTCGCCAGATTTCAATTGGGCTGAGTATTGGATATTGAATGTGCCTTTTTTTGCCGTATTGACAGTATTGATAACTGCCACAATTGGCTTGCTACCATCTGCATCAATTGCAATTGCACCTTCATCGATGAATTCGCTTCCAACTGGCAAATGCAGTGTGTCGTCTCCAATTAATTGGATTCCTGGTGTGTAAACACAATTACCATTGTTCTTTTGAGCCGCGGGATTGTAATTTGAGGCCAGTGGATCGGTACAACCTCTTTTGGAACAAGCAAAAAGTCCAGCAAAGAGGACAGTTGAATAACATAGTTGAGTAGTGAATCGAAGCATCATTGTCTAGTTTTAATGAAAAACCTGAGACAGAAACGCGTTAAACTGACTTATATTTTATTCGAAGGATGAATTGTAACAAGGTAGTAATCTCAACATCAAATGTTTAGAATAAGTAGTCGTTCAGTTTTAAGAAATTGCCATAGTATGGATTTCTACTTCACAATCTTAACACAAGTTACCCCTTGGGAACCGCTCGCCTTTAGGAAATATACACCGTTAGCAAATGCATGCGTGTCTAGCGTAATTTCTTTTCCTGAAAGCTCCATTTCGAATAATAAGGCCCCGTTGGCATGATACAATTCGATTTTTTGGAGTGCTGTTTCAGCTGAAATGTGTAGTTCATCTGAGAATGGGTTTGGGAAAGCCTGAACCGCTAAAGTATTTGCTAAGAGTTCTTGATTGGAAGCAGACGGTGCAAATCTGATGGGTTGTGATTCATAACAATCGCTTTGTATGCGCATCATGTCAAAATACTGTGCGTTAGCATTACTCATTGTTCCTTGACTCACTACCAATCCTGTTTGTAAAGAAACGCCATATATTGCAAGTCCTGAACTTGATCCTCCGATAAAATAGTAAATGAGATTGACAGGGTCTATGGTTGAACTACCATTGATAGAAAACGAGCCAACACCCAATGATTGTGTACTGATTTTAGTCACCTCACCTGTAGTTGGGTTTACTTTTCCAAGATGAACAGCAGCAGAGTCAAAGACTTGAGTGGTCATCATGGTTTGTGGGTCATAGAACTGTGAATAATAGTTCGTGCGAACCAAACCATACAAAGAAGTATCGGCACAGCTGTAGGTGAAATTATCGAAATACTGTCCTCCGTTTGGATAGCTTAAGGTAGGGTTCGAGAAAATACTTCCGTTGTACATATCAAGCCCCACTAATTGCGCTCCATTTGAGTAATAAAATACCATTTGATGTGGATCTATGGCGCTTCCAGAAAAGGCAAAGCCTTGCCCAATTGATGTTGGTGAGATCTCTGTGATGGTCCCCGTATTAGCATCAATTGTTGCCAAATACATGGTACCCATTAAGCCACCAGTTTGCGGATTTGGAATGTTTCTGCGCGACAACCCGTACATCAGTGAATCTGAGGTGTTGAATCTAAAAAGATCAAAGTAGCCAGTTCCGTTTGGGTTGTTTATTGCTGCTGTGCTGGTCACCTGTCCAGTTGTAAGATCAATGGATTTCAAACCACCGTCGCCAAAAAAACAAAATTGGTTCGTATAAGGATTCAAGGCAGCTCCTGTTAAATTTATACCAGATGAAATCGATATCGGACTAATATTGGTTGCAATTCCAGTAACTGGATCCATTGTGGCTAAAAAAACACCGTTAGGATTGTTGCGTGCCAAACCATACATCGTATTACCCAACTGAGAGAAAGAAAAGGTGTAGGTAAAACAAAAAAGGAGGACAAAAAGGATCTTCATAACGTAGAATTTGTGGGGAAAGTACAAAACTTAACACTAGCTTGAACAAACGACAACATTAAAAGTTTTATGCTCCAAAATTAGTTGGGTCAATACTTTTTCCGCTTGATCTACTCCACCTCCCACACCATAAACTGAAACGGTGCTATGCTTAGTTGTTCAGTGTATTTGGGGGTTTTAGCATCCAGTGCTTTTGCTTTTTTGATGTTGGCATCAAAACTTACGGTTTGCGCTTGATTTGAAAGGTTGACTACTACGAGTACTTTTTGCTTCCCGTATTGGCGGAAAAAACTAAAAACTTCAGGATTATTATTTGCGGCCTGTTCATAGCTGCCCACCGCTAATGCAGCGCTACTTTTTCTGAGCGCGATGGTGCTTTTGTAAAAATTAAACAAAGAGTTGGGGTCTTTGATTTGTTCTTCGAGGGAGATGCCATCATTGGATTGCTGATTGGCGTTGTCCCACCATGGGCCTGAGTTTTTGTACCAAAATGGCAGTCCTTCCCCTACTCCTGACGCATACCAATCAAAGGCCTCTCGACGGCCAATATCGTTTCCGTCTGTATTTCCAAAAGCATAAGCAGTGCCCTTCATACCAATTTCTTGGCCATAATAGATGGACGGCACACCTCCAATGAGCAGCATGAGTGCAGCCGCTGCTTTCTGTTTGTCGAGTGCAAAATCTAAGGAGGCAAAGCGGTCGATGTCGTGATTCTCAATAAAGATGACTTGCTCTTTGCCTGCTGGGGTTTGTCTGAGGATCACCTCAGCATTATCTATGATTTGCTGCTTGTCAAAAGAAAGTATTGCTTTTTGTAAGCCAAATCCAAACATGCGATCAACCGTTGCTTTCTCAAAATAAGCAAAACCGTAATCGGCCCAATCGGCTTGTTCAGCAACAATCTTGACAGCCGGATTCACCTTTTTAACGGCAGCAATTAAAGGTTTCCAAAATTCAGCAAAAAGGTTGGTGAGTGTTGGTTTGCCGTCGAGGTGATCCATGGCATGATCCAACCTGAAACCATCGACGCCGTCGTCAAATTTTCCGTCTTTATTCGGATCTAAAAAGTAGGAAAACAAAGCAATGTTGTAATCCAAGACTTTTGGGCTTTTTAAATTGACAGTGGTTACATTGATGATTTGCCCATCGTAGCCCTTCAGAAATCGGAGGTCAAAAACCATGGTAGCTGGTTGCAGATGTGCGGCATCATCGAACAAAAGGTAGTCAGCGTATGGTGAATTGAGGTTACCCACTGCATCTTGCCACCACAAATGCTTGGAGGTGACATATTGAGTTTCCATATCGAGGTAAACTTTCATACCCAAACGATGGATCTCTTGGACAAGCTCAATGTAGGCTTGCATGCTGCCAAATTCAGGGTCAATGGTTTCAAAATTATTCGCAAAATAGTTGTGGTAGCAATCCGACTCATAGAGCGGAAATAGCAAAATAGAACTCACGCCTAAGTCTTGCAAATAAGGTAGTTTTTGACGCAAACCATTGAGGTCGCCTTGTAGGTCGCCATCGCTGTCGTAAAAACTTCTTTGACAAACATGATACATGATTTCACCACTTGGGGTCGCGCTTGTTTTTTGTGTCCAGGCTGTGCCTCCGAGAAGCATCAAACAGATGAAAAATAATTTTTGCTGCATAATTGAAGTTACTTAAATTGAATGAATTAGTGTGCTGTCATGTTAAATTTCAAGACGCCGCCCTTCATGATTTCCGTATAGTTAAGCTCAGGTGTTGATAAGGCCTTTTGATTCAAGGTAGGCTGCTCATTGTAAATATTTTGCTTAGAAAAATGAGCGGCTTTCATGACGAATTGCTGATCTTCTCCTAGTTGAATGCTTGCTTTTCTTACTTGCGGGCTTCCAAGTACAAAATTTCCGCTTGCCGCATTTACCGGATAGAAACCGAGCGTTGACAAAATATACCAAGCACTCATTTGACCGCAATCATCATTGCCAATCATGCCGTCTGGTGTATTATTATGAAAATCCTGAACCACCTGATGAATGTACTTTTGCCCTGTTTTAGCCTGATTTGTGTAAGCATATAAATAAAGAATATGGTGGCTTGGTTCATTGCCATGCGCATATTGCCCAATCATGGCTTCTTGCCCAAGAAACCTATTTGGGTGCAGTGCTTCAGTATTGAAAAAGGCATCTAGTTTCTTCGTAAAGTTTGCTTCTCCTCCTAGTATGTGCTTCAGACCAGCAATATCGTATTGTGCGGGTGTCCAGAAGTACTGCCAAGCATTGGCTTCGGTATAATCGCCAGGGTTATTTAGCGGCGAGGTGGCCATCAGCGGGTCAAAAGGTGTCCGGAATTGGCCGCTCGTATTTTTCCCTCTAAAAAATGTCGTTGCTGGATCATATAAATTTTGGTAGTA
>JACCDN011100519.1_pt1 | contig 11112 bp, 9 predicted proteins | sample 7441691 | NCBI WGS metagenome assembly JACCDN01 (sample SAMN15323439, study PRJNA562643) | freshwater metagenome | isolation source: river surface water | place: USA:Blue River Watershed | collected 2017-08-16
CGAAACCGCACCGTTGTACTGCTGCTCATCCAATGACCAGGTAATCACACCCACAACATTTCCCTCGTTATCAACTAATGGGCCACCACTGCTGCCATTGGAAATATTGTTGGTAACCAGAATCTCTGTTCGATTTGAATTGATGACATTTCCAAATGCAACAGATCCCTCATACCCATCAGCACTACCCAACGCCATAACCCAGTAGCCAGGGAAGGTGTCGTACTCAGATAGACCCAATGTGGGTAGATCTAACTTGGTTCTTAGAACAGCTAAATCATTCTTGGCATCCCAGCGCACGAGCTCAGCAGCCACTGGATCCTCATAAGGCAATGCCACCGTAATCACATCGCCTTGTCCGATACATGAATCAATCACATGATGATTGGTAATCAGGACAGTTGGATGAGTTTTGGTCGAATCTTTCTCTAGCTCAATTGCCCATGCTGTTCCTTGGGAAGGCTTATCTGTCTTTGGCTCACACCACACAGTCACAGTGGACTCTTGAGTCCTCTCCACCAACCGCTCAATGCTGCGCGGAGGCACATACCCATCACCCGAAGGATCCTCACTCGCAAACTGCGCAGAGGGAGCCCAAGTTAAAAAGAAAGCTCCCACAGCAAAGGGTGCGGCGATGATGGCTAGATACGTTGCGAACTTATTGGATTCTTGTTTCATAGGTAGAAGATTACGGAGAGTGACTGACAAACTTTATTGCAACATTCTTATACCGCAGAAACGATTGCATAATGAAAAGTTTGGAAGGAGGGGGCTAGCCTTCTAATTTTCAAGACAATATTTGACGAGCAGTCTCAAGAAGTGAATTCTGCAATTCCTTCTTCTCGCAGTAAGCAACTATATCTAAGGCAATCTCTTTCATCTCTGAAGTTTTGCCAAGTTGAGATTTTATCTCAAGGGCGCTTTCGTAAATCTCTACAACAATTGAAACTTCCTCGGAGCCATCCCAAGGTTGGAAATGTGAAACTGTTTCTAGATTTGGTCCGGGACGCTTAGCCATATTTAGAGCTCGCACAAGCAATTGGTCAGCTTCTCTAAATGATTTTGCAGCAATCTTCGAAACAAGTAAATTAGACAGCGAGTTCAGCCCTTGAGAATCAACATCAATGTAACTACACCATTCAAGCATGTCATCGATAGGAACATCTATCTCTAACTCCAAGATAGTTGCAGTAAATGAGTTTACCGCGTGTAAGAAAATGGAGCCAGGACCAATCATTGCTATGGAATTAAGTCCGTTCAAAGCTTGATCTATTAAGTCATCATTATTCTCTTGAATGCCCAAGCCAAGTTGTCTATATTTATCGTTGTAAAACTCTATTCCACGTTCAACTAGTTTTCCGTAAATGATTCCGGGAATAAACGCACCATGGCGATAAAAATCGTCGTCTTCACATTTAGTGATGTCGCTTAGAAGTGACAGTTGGAAATCAAGATCGCTTCCTTCCGGCCAATTACTGTATCCATCTACAATAATCTCAGCTATTTTGGGTAACCCATCGCAAACTACAGGTAAGCTGGCGAAGATCTCTTCATCGGTCATCGATTGCTCAAAAACATATCCATGCTGAAAAACTTCTGGCGCCCAGTAAGCGATTGCTTGACTACCCATCGCTGTTTTACTAAGCCCAAGACAGTAGTCATCTATTAAAAACCGAGTAACCGGACGCGGAATGTTGCTCAAATTCTCTCCGTATAGACTTTCTCTACTAACCAAGGACATGCTCCCTGCCAGAGCTGAAGGGAAAGCTGTTTCGGCCAGATATGTTGCGACTTGCAACATATGTGGGATCAGTACGCGATGAGAAATGCTTTCTGAATGGCTATTAATGCTTGGTCGTGAGTTGACCAGCGCATCAATGTGCCAATAAACGATTTCTCGCCCATCTTTTTTCGACTTAAAGACTAAACCCTTTTGAACAAATTCTGTCCCGTCACTCAATCCCCATCGTCCGCTCATTAGATCGATAGGTCTCGAGATTGGAACCAACTCACTTTTCCCATCGGGGTTTTGTATCTCTATTTGTCGACCCAAATACCCATGTCCGATGTGCGCACCTCGCGATTCCAGTGCTTTAATAAAACGCTTACCAAAAGATGAAGACTCCCAAAGAACAGGCTCATATTGCTCAAAAAAATCTAAGCCATCTAAAAAGTATGGATTAAGTTCGTATTTCTCGGCCCATTCAGGCAGAGCCCCGCTAAATTCCTTCGCAATCTTCTCTGCCGGAGTGGTTACACCCTGAAACCAGTTCTCAGAAGTTGCACTTACTAATAGAACATTTGCATTCCTAAAGGTGAAAGCATCTTCCGAAAATTCTTCAAATTTATTACCTTTGAAATCATATTTTAGTAGATCAACGCCTCCGCCTAGACTTTCAGTGGAAGTAGGCGCCCCACACATGCTACAGAATTTCTGTTCTAAAGACTTCAGCTGCTCACCGCAGTTAATGCAGAACTTACTACTCATGTGTGGTCGCCTTCTTCCAAATTACAAAGAGTCGCCGAGTCCCAAGTTCTTCTCGATTTCGTCTGCGGCTTCAACGATCAGTTGCAAAGGAACATCGAACTCCAATGCATCTAGCGTCTCGGTAAGCATTAGGTGAGTTAAGCAATAAAGTTCATTCACTTGGCAAACACCAAACATTCCGGCACTTTGAATTACCTTACCCGGCTGAACTTGTCCCTCTTTAGCGAACGGAGACTTCAATTGGATTGTCGTATCACTACCAGCCACTAATACTAATTGTGATCGCCCATTGCCCGTGTCAAATTCCATGGTAATTACTGTTCCATTGTCATTTGCGATTCGATACTTCGAGGCAATGTGACTTCTTACATCAGCCCAAGTGGCCATGTGACTCTCCTTTGATCTAAGTTGAAATAAGTTCAAAGTTTTTACCAATGGGAAATCAAAGTCAAGGCTTTTTTGGTCAATAATCCTTTGAATGGACAAGAAGGCATGAATGTAATCCTTTTTGATGTATCCATTTCCGCATGCGGTAGATTTAGGGCTATCGATAAGGGTTACCCTTAAGAAAGAAGGCTCCATGAGTAAGCGTCGCGAATCAATGGACAAGAATCCCGCTTATGATGGTTTGAGTAGTTTGGCCAAAGACACCATTGCGTTCTCAAATGAAATGTATGCACACAAGGTTAAACCAGGCCTCCGGACCGAGATCATTTGGAGTGAGAATGAGGCGCGATCGGCAAGAGATGTGCAAGATATTCTTGAGTTTTGGTTAACCGCAGAAGGTATAGATCTTCATGACGATAATTTTTTTAGAACTGATGGGGTTTTGAGCACCTTTGTCTTCAATGGATTTTTGTTTAACAGCCTGATTAAAGAAGATCCTATTTTTGACTACTCCAAAATGCTCATGTTGAGTTGTTATGTTTACATGCCCGCCAAATTTGATCCTGAAGTTCTCATTGAAGCAAACAAGGTTAATCATCCGGGAAGTTTCCACCTTAGAGAAACCTCTCAGTCGTCAACAGGCTACTTTGTTCAATACGATCAGTACATCTTCGGTGAACCAAAAGCACTTCAGCAAGCTATTGGAACAGCTTTAAATCTTTGTACGGATTTGTCCTCTCAGATTGCCCCCTACTGGATAAGTCTCTTTGGTGGTCAATTGATAGCCGCTGACAGAATCCCTGATTTCAATATTTGACTTTGTATGATCTTTTTCTGCCGATAGTGTAATAATGGGCATCTTCTTTTATCGAAGAATGTATTGTAGATGACTGACGTTTAGTTGACTGAGATACTTTGACCAGTTAAATGTATTTCGAAGGCTCAAATCACTCAATCAGTGAGTGAATCTTTGATACCGGAAATAAGAGAGAATGCTTCTCGAGTACTCAACGCACCTGCTACGCAAGTTGAGAGATTTTCTAGAATTGAATTAATATCCTTGTCGGTGAAATTAGACGTGATAATCCAGGAAATTAAAAGATTTGCAAATGCATGGACCTCTTTATTGACAAGGCTTGATTCCCATAGAATTCGTACAGCCTTTACTGAATAGTAAAGCGCGTACTCCAGAGAGCCATTAAGCAAGTATCGCTGCAATGCCATATTTGCTTCTAAAGGTGTTAACCCTTCAGTCCTCAAAGATGCCAAGGCATCAATTCGGGCCACAAGTATCGCGAAGTCATCAAAATCCGATTGCTCATTTAGCCAAATTTCCTTAGCCCCGAGTCCACCGGCATTCAAGGTCCACTCATCGCATAAATCGGATTCACCAGAGTAGAGGTATGCAAGGGCGCAAAGGGTACTGGCTTCCCAATCGCCTTCTTTGGCCCAAGGTAGAGCCAAATCAAGCGCTTGACTGTGATGATCGCCATCATCGATAGCCTGCCAAGCAGCGCGCAGGTCTTGCTCCTTTGAACTCACCAAGTTCGCCTCATTTCACCTTTCGATATTGAAACCTAAAACAGAAATCTTCGCAACCCCAGCAAATACTTATCCATATCGCACGATTGTTATTCATGAGATCTTCTCTCGCTGGGTAGATCGTATAGCAAGTAATCTTGTATATAAGAACTTTAAGTCAGAGGTTGTCTCTAGACATGGCTATGAATTTGCTCATCAATTAATGAAGGTTTGGTCAGCCATGCATGAGGTTGAGGATTCTGGTGCCAGAAAGTATTAGAACCCCTTAATCAACTCCGTGTGGATACTTTTTCTCGAAGTACTGTTCAATCTCCTTAAGTACGATTTTTAATTGATCCATGGAATAGTCTCCGTAAACTTCAACATTTAATAAATCAGCGTCTTTACCGCCCCGGAGCGTGTCTATATGTTTTAGGCCTGTTGTTGTCTCAACTAAATCCATTAAGTCAAGTGAAATTGAATTAAAGTCTTTCTGTTGCATATTTGGTATTCGTATAGATATTGTAAAATTCTCTGCCTTTCGTTTAAAGTCAAAGGTAATTGGATGTTTACTTTCAACTCTTAGGAAAGATGGGTTTGGATTCATAGCGTAATTCCATTGCAATTTAAACTTTGAGGATTCATTAGACAAATCTCTAATGTACTTCTCAAAGATGCCTTCAAGTCCTTCAAGCTTCTCATTAACTTTTCCAAAGTTGAATTCATTCCACTCTTTGCAGAACTCCTCCCATTCTTTGTGATACATCGAATGAAACCTTGAGTTGACACTACCTTGAAGTTCAAAAGCCTTAAAGCTTCCTTGTTGCCAGGAGTGAACCGCATCAATAGTTGGGTACTTAGACTTAGCCAACTCTTCGCCATATCCAGTCAAGTCGCCCTCTGTCTGAACTTTCAGTACCGCTCTCACACACTTTGCTCGGTGGGCAATTGCGTTTCGGATTTTGCGAGCTGGCCCAGACATTGCATGAATTTGCGTCGCAATTGGTCGGTAGTCAAAGTCTGTTGACCAACCAGAAGCAGTTGCAAGAATTGTGATTCTGCGGGTTAATCGATCGAGTGCCTCGGAACCAATCGTCAGAGCCGCATCAGCAAGCCTGGTCCAATCCTTGTCGCTGAGGTTGAGTTCAGCACCCTGGCTGGCCTTCTTAATGGCAGCGACTAACTCTTGAGTTGTCCGGTCATCTAATCTGGAGGTAGCGCTCTTGAGGTAGGCCAGACAGGCAGTAGCCAGCACGGATCCGCTGGTGTCCGGGCTCAAAACCACGAACCCCTTTTGGCTCATGAGACCCCCCTTGGAAATTGACTCTCCGTAACTTAAGTTGCACGGAGAGTTACTAAAATGCTAGTATACCGGTAATTGAAAAGGAATTGCGCCACAAGTGGCGCAAGACCTTTTTTTCGACCCAAAAGTATCTTGTTTTACTGAGTTTTTCAACAAAGTAGTTGATTCTCATTGAGATTTGGGCCGGTTGATCGTTATAGGTTGTAGAGGGAAAAGTTTTCCCTCAGGAGAGGAAAACGATGGCAATGAGCATTTCAAAGTGCTTACTTCTCACTGAAGGAGCGAGTTTTGAAAAGACCCGAAAGCATAAAAAGTCGGCCCCTCAAAGAAAGGGAACAAAGATCAAGTACTGCGAGAAAACCAGGTACCGCTACCACAACTCAGCGGTACAGGCTTTAACAAAGGCTAAGCACCAACGCCATCGTGCTTTTGCCGAGGGAGTGGCAAATCTTCGGACCGAGACCCGAATTTACTGGCATGACCAATGCAACTCATACCACTTAACCAGTCAGCCACTTTATGGCGTTCAGGCGGTGGCACATGCTGCTTAACCTTTCACATCAGTTGGGTCTAGCTGGCAATCACTCAGAATGGCAGACTCACTCTCATGAATAAGAAGCCGGTTCGCACTGATCCTCCAAGTGAATCCCCAAATAACCAGGATGCCCTTGTCTTTGCACTTTATTTGTTGGGTGGAGCGGATAAGGATGTTGACGTTGAGGACATGTTCTTGAAATGTCATGAACTGGCTCCAGCCCGCTTGAGTTGGCGAACACGTCCTGATCTACCTGACTATAAGAAGGTATCTAAGGCATTGCAATCAGTTGAGGCTTCAACTCATGTTGGGCTATTCCATCACACTAATCAGTATGCCCGCAGATTAACTCTGGATGGGAATCGATGGGTTGAGACTTACATTTCAATTTTGGAGAGGGTTTACTCAAAAGCCCCCGTTCAGGCTTCCAAAAACACAAACATGCATGAACGTAAACGTCATGAAATAAAAAATAGCCAAGTCTGGGTTCTCTTCAAAGAATCCCCAGAAAAAATCGGAATAGAGGGTTTCGCTTCAGTTCTCCAATGCTCGGCAGCCAGTTCACAAACCACATGGGCTTCGCGTGTTCACGATGTAAAAAGAGCCGCTGATGTCCTACAAGATCAAGAATTAATGCAATTTGCCCAACTAGTAGAACTAAAAGTTTTGAACGGAGAGAACAACTAATGAGCAAACGACAAGGTCAATTGAAGTACACGCAAAGAGGATTCCAGCAAGATGCAGAAGAGGCCATGAAAGGTGACGTTATGCGCGCCCTCATCGAACTTATAACAAACGTTGATGATGCATATAACGGTAAAGGTGATGGTCAAATTGAAATAGTTTTCAAGAAGTCAGCCGAACCATATAAAGGTTTATTTATAGTCCGAGATAAGGCTGGTGGACTTAACGGTGCAAGGATGGAAGAAGCATTTACAAACTTAGGAGACAAAAACCAAAAGGCAATAGCCGATATGGGCACTCGTGGTTTATTTGGTAGAGGTGCTAAAGATATTGCAGCCCTAGGTCGAGCTCGTTTTCTCTCAATTCACAAGGGAAAATATAGTTCACTCGAGATCAACAGTCGCGGTGAGTACCAGATGGATTTCTTTGACGATGAGCCCACTGAAGAGGCTTACGTAGACACTAATTTGTCAAAAGTCGAATCTGGTTTAACAGCCGAATTGTATGTCCATGAACGCTATAGAATTCCATCGGCTTCAGAAATGATCGAAAAGCTTCAATCTAATGTGCAGCTTAGAGAGTTAATCAACCGTAATCATGTCACTTACTACGATGAGCGCACGAAAATTGTGAAGCGTCTTGAAGGATTGGCGCCATCTGGTGAGATTGTTCTTGACCTAGACATTGAAGTTGCAAAGTACAAACTTCCAATTCACCTAACGGTCTATCGACTTCCAGCAAAAGAAGTTGGACCGCTAAATGGATACTCTAAACATGGCATTGTCATTGGTGGACGTGGCGCTACATACGAGAACTCATTCCTTCATCTTTCTAGTAAGGAAGGTATCGGATGGTTCTGTGGTCGACTTGATGCACCCGAGATTCATGATTTATCTCGAGCTGTAGATGAAGAGGGCGGTCAAAATGAACTTAACCCAACGCGTGTCATTAGCCGAAGCCGTGACGGACTTGTACGTGAACATCCATATTGGGCACAGTTATGTGCAGCAGTTGAACCGCACCTCAAGCCAATTCTGGAAGCGATTGCAGATGAAGAAGGTGCTCAGCGTCGCGAAGGCGAAAAGCTGCGCAATCGATTCAATGCACTCAGTAACACACTGGCAAACAAACTACAGGAATTACTTGATGCCAGCGATTCAGGCGAGATACCAACTGAAACGGGCGAAGATGACTCTTATCAAGATTTGACGATCATCCCACCACGCCGAATTTGTAAGAAAAATGAGGTGATTTCTCTTACCGTGCGAGCACCCGAGGGAATGGATTTAGCTCCACTTCAAATCAACTTAACTTCTGGAACAAATGTTGTTGAGATCATTGAGCTTCCTGATCCAAATGGTTGGGTAAAACATGAACGTTTGCCAGTGGTTAGCAATACAGTAAAGATTAAGGCAACTAATGTTGGTACAACATCTCTGATTGCCACACGAAATGAGGTTTCTGCTTACTGCGAGATCACAGTAATTGACTTTGAAACACCCGTGGAAGTAATTCCAGAATCACTGATCTTTGATCCAGATTCCGTTAGCGTTGCTCCAGAGAAAAGAAAAATGTTGATTCTGCGTGCACCGATCGAATTTGCTGGGGAAAAGGCTGTTATCACGGTCAACGACCCAATGCTTAATGTGCAGAAAATTGCCATGCTTAAGCCAAATGGTTCAGGAACATTTTGCGAAGCGCGTGTTGTTGCCATTGCCGGAAAATCTGAGGGAACGGCAATAGTCACAGCCAAAGTAGGAACTGCCTCAACAAGCGTAACTGTCAAAATCACAGAAGCAGGTAACAAACGCAACCCTAAGCTAGATTTTGAATTAAGCGGACGTGACAACCCAACTCAAAGAGTGACAGCCAGCATTGAAGATGGAAAACTCATGATCAGACTTTATGGGAAACATAGATCATTGAAAAACATCTTTGGTGCTTGGAAAGCCGAAGGCTTTGAGAATGAAAACTCACCGGAAGCGAGTGCCACAATATGTGAAACTTTGGCTCAACAACTTGCCTCCTATGTTGTTGAGCGTGAAGCGGAAATGCATCCAGAGCGATTTAGCGATGCTGCTATGTACTTTGCGCGTCAGCAGCAACTTCTGCCGCATTTCGTGATCGCCCTACAAGCAGGATTGGTAAATAGATAATTTATGGACGAGCATTTAACGGATCTAATTCCATTCAATGGCGATCCCGACGTTATTTTGCTTTGGGATAACTTTACGAATCCAGTAACAAATTCACTCCAAAGGTTTCTCTCTCGAACCCAAAGTGATGATAGTTGGCAATTTGGAATCTCCTATAACCATCTCAAGGAACACAGATTGTCAGATTTAATGGATACTCCAAATGTCGGGTTGACTCGGAAGAATCAAATTCTTGATGAGTTGGTAAATGTCTTTAGTGTTTATGAAAAGCAGGGCATTGATAGTTGGGTAGCTATCCAATTTGAGGATGTTCAAGATGTTGAAGAGTCTAAATATGCGCCCGATGCAGTTGATCTGTCGATGTCCTTACGTGAAGTTGTAGCGGGAATCATTGTTCATTTCAACGACTATCGAGAAATCGATGAGAGAACTCTTGAGATCATCAGGGCTCGTGTACCTGCGTTGCTTTGCCAACCCAAGACGCTAGAAGAGTTGGGAACACAATTTAATATAACTCGCGAGCGGGTTCGACAGATCGAGAGTAAGTATTTAGATCTACGGTTAGGTTTGGTCAAAGAGAGTAATTTTGTGATGCTAGAACTAGTCAAAGTTTTGGAGCTATCGACAAGCGAAGAAGAATTCATTGAAAAGGCACAAGAAGCAGATCTTCTTGAGGATGAGCCAATCACGCTGCTGAAACTTAAGGCGATCTTGAATGTTCTTGGCTTAGAAAATTATCTTTCCCGTGTGGAAAGCGTCGAATCACAATGGGATATGGCGAATTTTGTCAAAGATGTCTTGTCACAAAAGGCGCGCGATTCACGCCATAAGTTTGGATTAATTGACCTAAGTACTTTCACTAAAGAAAATAAAGTTGGCGAAGTAGAGGCATATTCTGCGATAAAGGGAATTTATCCACGTGCTATTCGTACCGGAAGACTTGTCTTGGCTAGAACTCCCGGTTTAGACTCAGCTTTTGAAAATGCCATAGGAAAACAATTAAAAGTTTTTAACGAACTAGATGCCGAAACGCTATTGGTCGGAATTGAACGCCAAGCTAGTTATCGTCAAACCCCACTTGTCGGACTGAAGGCGGACTTAGTTGCGATGATAAAAGAGCTGGCTGGAGAAGACCCCAACTACGATGACTTCAGATCGAACACATTAGAGGAACCTGAGCTATCTCAAACCGATGAGTGGATCTTGGAGATATTTCAGGATTCTCCTACTGGAATGCTTCATCGGAATGAGATTACTGCCGCAGCCTTAAGAGACGGAAAGAATGTAAATTCAGTGGGAATTTTTCTTCTCTTTAATCCTCTGATTCGCCCGGTGGGTTCTGCTGTATTAGCTTTGGCAGATCAAAAGGTAGATATCGAGTCTGTAAAGCAATATGCCACAATAGCGCGCGCGGCGGAGGAACCAACTCAGCTAGATTTTAGTTTTCAAGATGGCGACATTTTGATTAGCTTCACACCAAATTTAAACACAATCGCGGCCGGAGTACTTTTTCCAAAGCAAGAATTACGAGATATGGTCAAGCTTCATTCATTTCAGGTTCAATGTTTTTGTGGATTATTTGAATCGAATCAAATGTTACGTATAAAGAACCCAAGCTTCTGGACTGGTTTTACGGGGTCAATAAAACATTTGCAAAACCACCATGGCTACATAAAGGGTCAAGAGATTCAAATATTGTTGGACTTAGCAAAAAGTAGTGCCTTGGTGTTAGATGCGAAATAGAGCCCAAAGCCTGATTTTGTTACTGAGCCTGCGTAGAGTAATCACATGAGCCAACCCACTCAGCAAGACATCGAATCCTGGCTTTGGGAGTCCGCCAATATCCTTCGTGGACCGGTCGATCCAGCCAACCTGCGTGATTTCGTCTTCCCACTGCTCTTTTTAAAGCGCCTTTCAGACACATGGGATGAAGAGCAAGAAAAGGCAATCAAGAAATTCGGCAAGGACATCGATGAAGAAACGGCCGCAGACTTCCACACCTTTCAAATCCCCAAAGGTTGCCATTGGTCAGATCTTC
>JACCDN010117397.1_pt1 | contig 11111 bp, 10 predicted proteins | sample 7441691 | NCBI WGS metagenome assembly JACCDN01 (sample SAMN15323439, study PRJNA562643) | freshwater metagenome | isolation source: river surface water | place: USA:Blue River Watershed | collected 2017-08-16
ATGTGTGCGGCGCTCACCTGCGCGCGAGCCGCGAGGTTGGACAGTGCCAAAGGCACATCCTCGTTGTGCGCCATCAGGTGCAACACGCGGGCGTCAAAGCGGCGCATGGCGTGGCCCAGCAAGCGGCTGCAGAATCGCACCCATGTTTGTATATTAAAATTGCTAAGTACTTGATTTTAAATGAATTTTTGTTGTTTAAGCCATGTGACTTTGTATCGGTAATTCATTTAAGTTTGTATTTTCAGGTTTTTGAGTCACTCAAACTTGTAGTTTTAGAGGCTTGACTGATAGTCTGGAGTTGATGGATTTAGGACGGTTGTTCTTGGTGTTAAGTTTTATAAACTAACCTCAAAAAATTCACGGCAAAAGCTTCAATGGCCGGGAAAAAGATCCCCAACCCACGACTTTGTTCAACCAACAGTTAAACTAATGTCCTACCCATCTTGGGCGTTCGATGGCCTGCCTAGGTTGGGTAAGAGGCTGGCGGAAAGGAAGAATGTCAGTAGCTAGTGAAATGGATTTAAGACGGCCGAGCACGAATGCTGACGTTTGGGGTCGTTATTACACACCTCCTAAGGTTAGCAAGACACTCGTCGATGCCATGGCTGGCGTTCGTCCCAAGCTTGTTCTTGAGTTGGGTGCAGGACAAGGCTCGCTAGCAAACGCAGCTTATCAAAAGTGGAAAAGCGCAAATTTCGTGACCGTCGATACGGATTTGGCTGCAATAGCTGCTTTGGGTGGAATGACATCAAGGGCATCGCATATTCACCATGCCCATGATGCACTTGATGATGATTTAGCCGACAGGATAGGCGTTCCCCTTGGTAGTGTTGACGTTGCCCTTTGTAATCCCCCGTATGTACGCCCTCGTTGGAGGAAAAGTTTTGGTCGCATCTTGGAAGATGCGGGCTTATCTGGTGCTCTCCAATCAATCCACGATGCCGGCGCAGATCTATTGTTTATTGCCCAAAATCTGCGCCTTCTTCGACAAAGAGGCAAGCTTGGACTAATACTCCCCGACGGGCTAATTACAGGTCAGAAGTACAGGGGCGTAAGAGAGACACTCTTGCGCGAGCATCGTGTTGAATGTGTGGTCCAACTTCCTCGGCGCGTTTTTGCTAAAACTGAAGCGCAAACCTACTTAGTTGTTTTGTCAAAGTGCGGCGGGGAAACTCAACAGGTTCAACTCTGCCAGATGAGTGATTTAGGTGAAATTTGCACACCGATCTCCATTCCGGCTGATGCTGCAGCCCTCAGACTTGATTATGCATTTCATGCCTTAAGCGCAAAGACGACTATGTCCTTTGATGCGCCGCAGATGAAAAAAACAGTTGATGCTGTCGTTCGCGATCTAATTCGTGGAAGAACGAGTTCGAGTCAAATAGATACGTGCCCTCTACCTGTATTTCATTTGGGCGATTTTCCTGAAATCTGTGAATCCGTTGCTGTACCGAAAGTACCGACGAATTTTATTCAGTCGGCAGCTAAGACAGGCTCCATTGCTGGAACATACAAAATCGCTAAGGCAGGTGATATTCTGATTGCTCGAATTGGTAGAAACTTGCATGAAAAGGTCTGCTATCTACCCCGAGGCACTTGTGTAATCAGTGATTGCATATTTGCGATCCGTACTGCACCAGAACATCGCGAAGCGTTACTGACTTACTTTCTAAGCGATGCTGGAAAGACAGCGCTTAAAGCAGCAGCACATGGTGTCGGTGCGAAATATTTGTCCCGCTCAGACGTGCTGAGCCTTGTACTGCCTGCTTAATAAAAATTCAGAATATCAAATTGGTACAGAACATTGCCCACGACAGAGACGATCTAGATGCGTCGCTTGAACAGCGTGCAGACTACATTCCTACCGATAAACTTGTCCAAGAAACAGCGACAGATAGCGCTCTTTTTGTTAGTGTGCGACGGGCGCTGCTAAGCTCCGGGCTCAAGACTCTTGTGGGGCCTCGGGGTTGTGGCAAGACGCACATGATGCGATACGCTTGGCTTACATGCCAAGAGGACGCTGCAAAGCCATTTGCAGTCTACGTATCGTTCAACAAATACTATCGCCTTGAGCCACTTCTTGTCTCTCGTGCGTCTCCACCAGACGAATTTCATGCATGGGCGCTTGGACTAATTGTCTTAGCAACATATGGAAGCATTTCATACAAACCAGAGCATGCGGCTTTGGTTTCTGAGTTGGAGTCGAGAGTCGGATTGCCGCGAGCAAGCCTTGAGATGCTTGTGTCGGCTCTTGAGAGAAATCAGCCTCTATCGGAGGGGCAGGCGGCGTTGTCACGTGAAATTTCGGTGAGTCGAGTTCAGCAGCTGCTAGACCTTGCTTGCGCTTTGACGCAACGAAAGCGCACTGTTCTCCTTCTTGACGATGCAGCACTTACGCTAACGCCAACGTACCTTATTGAATTCTTAGATATTGTTAGGGCATTAAAGTCAGCGACTATCGCGCCCAAGGCATCAGTCTATCCAGGGACAACAGAGTACAGCCCACGCTTCCATGTTGGTCAAGACAGTACAGCTGTATTTGTCTGGCTATCAGTTGAGGCGGACGAGTATCAGTCAGACATGGATCAAATCGCTCGTTGCCGATTTGCTGACTTTGAACAGATCCCCTCTGATGTTGTAGACCTTATTCGTTTTGCCGCATTCGGTATTCCGCGAGCATATTTGACGATGTTGCAGGATTACAAAGAGAGGCCGGCTAGAACCTCTCAACAGACAATGAATCAGGTTGTCGAGGCCCACTTGAATGCCCGTCTTGCTGAGTTTCGCTCTATTGCCAAGAAGGTTCCTAAGTTGCAAGAGCTAATCTCTGTAGGAGAAACTGTTCTAAACGGTATGGTGCGAGTTATTAAAGAGGCGAATACAGACTCTGCAACAGTGCAAATGCTTGTTGGTGTTCCGAAAGAGGACTTGACGGCAATTGTCAAACGCATGTTTCAGTTGCTAATTGAAGCAGGGCTCATTTTTGATGCTAAGGAAGTAAAGCATGGAACACCAGAGCGAATCTATCAACGCTATATTCCACATGCTGCGGCGCTTCTGCAAAGTCGAGCTCTTACTAGTGGGGATGCAGGCGGCTCGATGAAGAGTACAGCAGAGGCGCTGCGTCAAAAGCGAGCGAAGCATCCTGTAAGGCGAAAACTTGAAAAATATGTAAGCGATGCGAATCTCATTCAGCAGCTAGATTTCTCGCTGCCCCCATGCCCGTCCTGTACGGAGCCACGAGTTAGCGATGAACAAAGGTTTTGTACAAACTGCGGCGCGCAACTGGTGGCTGTCTCAACATTCGATAGTTGCTTGAGTGTGCCGATTGAGGAAGTGCCTGGGTTGACTCATTGGCAGATTAAAGCGATTCAAAACGAGTTGCCTCGACTCCGAACAATCAGAGACTATTTGGCAATGCAAGACCCCGCTGCTGAGCTTCGTACTGTTTACGGAATAGGTCACAGACGTAGCACTCGTATTGCTGATGTTCTGTATGCCTTTGTTGATGACTTTCTTTCTTGAATCATGGCGACCATTCCTATTTCTGCAGACTATTCGGCAATAACTACGATAGGTGTTCCTGGTACTCCATGTGGTGACACGGTTGCACTTTTCAATTGTGAGCATGTCGAAGGCGCAGTCTCCGCCATAGATGTGTTCATCGAAAATTGCAAAGAAATCAATAAGATTTGGACTCCTTTGCCTACTATTTCTCCAGAATTTGGGCGATTGCTTTTGCTTGGTTATGTTTCAGCGGTAGAGAGCTTCTTCAGAACCGTGCTGCGATCCATCATCAACACAGATGCAAAGGCCCAATCAGATGCTCATAGCTACGTTGTGCCATACGGAGCAGTTCTCTATCACAACAAAAATACCGTTGCTGAAGCTCTTCTTGAAGGGTACTCTTTTGCTAGCGAGAAAGATGTGAGTCGAGCATTTGAGAAATTTTTAGACGTCAAGAATTTGTCTGATGGCATCAAGACAATGCTCAAAGAGTATGAGAAAGTTTGTCAATTGCGACATTGCTGTGTGCATCGTTTCGGCAAGCTCGGAACTCAAAATGGCATCGTGTTGGGTCTTGAGCAACACAGTGCCGCACTAGAAAAACCACTATCTTTAGACAAGCAACAACTTGAAGATATTGCCTCGTGGTTGATGTCCTTTGCTAAAGCTACGAATAACTACATGTTTCGCACTTTGCTAGAGCGAAGTGTTAACACAAAGAATACGTATAAGTTTGACTGGAAATGGTCCTACACAAAAGATAGAGCAAAGTTTGAAAGACTCTACAAACTCTTTGAAACTGCTAAAGACGCAAATCCGTCTCCCGCGGCAGAGGAGTTATATGAACGTTTCAAATCAGTTAATCAACTCCGCAAAGTGGGAGCTTAGACAAACGTAGTCGAATTCCCAAAAGGACAAATATTTGTAGTTCAATGCTAAGCGTAGGAGCCGTAGCATGGTTAAGAGTTAATTCACAGATCATTTTGGTGTGAACTCCAGTGTCAGTTAGTTGAACATAACTAACTGTGAAAGCTGCGGCTTAGCGCTCGACCAGCGTTGAGTCTTGTATTGCTTGATCAGCATCGCCAACAGTGACTGCGCAAATCCACGATCAGCAGCACTAAAGTCGTGGGTGAGGCAGCTAGCGATTAGTTCAAATGCTTTTTTTGACGATCCGATGTACATCTGGGCGGAGTGCTGTTCGTGAAGTTGGGTGGCTAGTTCATGCGCCGCATTGAGTGCAGCTTGCGCGCGCTCCAGTGAGGGGCGACTACTTGGCGATGCAGAGGGGGCCACAAAAGGAGAGCCAGCTGCCGTGCTCAGCGCATAGGTGATGAGCAGTCCCGCATCCAGTGACATAGGCCAGATCATTTTCATGAGAGCGGAAGATGGGTGTGTAGTTTTGTGCATCGAGGCTGCTTCTGCACAAAGGTTGGGATCAAGCGACTTCAACCGCATTTGCAACTGAACCCATCTCTCAAACTCAAATTCGACTGTTTGGGGTTGATACGTGGGTGTACTCAAAGACAGTGGTGACCAGCATGTACAGACTGAAGGGGTAGGTCGTCTCCAGCGCAGAGCCGTATGGCAAGCGTTGCAGCGATCAATCAAAGCAATCTGATGTTGATGGCATGCCGTGACCAACGAGAAATCCCAAGAAAACTTGCAATACTTGTCTTCCTCTAGGCAAGCTGTGCAAACACGAGGTTGAGTGCGATTGATGAAAGTTGGCCGCGAGAGCTGATGTCCACCATAGAACGTTCGTCCTTTTGCGGTTGAAGAATTAGCGGCTCCCAGTGCCCATCGAAGTTTTGGGACGCTTTCACCAAACCAGCGAGATACAAGCTCAGCATCAAGCTCAGTGGGCATGCTGCCCCAGCCTTTGCCGGTTAGTGCTTGACGGGCCTTCTCAAAGCCATTGAGAGCACCCAGCCTTAGCAGGTAGCCCTGGCCTGATTCATCGGGTTCAAGCGGCAAGCGGATCGGAAAACGGGCTTCTCGATAGTCGTTGATCATGAAAACACCTTGCCAAGACGTTGAACCTTCTCACGACGCATTTCTCTGCGAACAGACATCAATGCCCGTGCCAAGATCAAGCGACTGTTGGGAGTTAGGTTCTTGCTCCAACTCGATCCCAAATCGTGTGCGGGTGGCTTTTTACACAACCCAAACAATGCAAAGACTGGTTGAGGTGCAGCTTCAGGAAAACGCTGCACTTTGAAATCGAAATGAATGGTCTCATCGCACATGGCATCTGGCCATCTGTGACCAAACGAGGTCCCGCGACCAAACAGGCTGCCGTAAGTGCTTGCACGTTTGCGTCCTAAAGGCGTGCCGCAGTCTTGGCAGCTGCCTAAGTTGTCAATGTGTGCGCCAGATGACCTGACCTGGAGCAGCGACCGATGCACTGGATACCTTGCTCCGCAAGCCGTGCATGTGTCGCGCAACAAGGTGCGATGTTTTGTGCAATGTGTGTAGTTGCGGTACCGCCACTGCCAGCGCAAGTAAGGCTCATGGTCTTCGTCAAAACAGGTAGGACACCACGCATAAGCCGGCTTGTCTTGCCAATACCGTGGCAAGAGCTTAAAGCCGATACTCTCTAGAAATGTTTTGTTGATTGGCCGATAGCCAAAGTCTGATTTAAAAACACCTGTGGCCCGTAAAAGGCCATCAAGCAGCTCTTGGGCCAAACCTTGATCCCAGTCGTTTCCACTGACTCGGATGCCCGTGAGATCTTGAAGGCGTTTGAAACCACATTGATAGGCGCCGCAAAAACGGATTACCCATGAGCTGATGCTTTCCTCTGGGTACGGTTTAGGTACCAGAGGAAAGACCAGCCCCTCTTGTGAAGGGACTGTCTCTGTCATCGCACCCCCTTAAACAGCTCTAAAGGGGTTGGAGTGATAGGCCGCTGCTCCTGCGTGCCTGTTGTAGGCGTATTCCAGGTCCTTCATCTGCATTTGTTGAGCCGGATTGAGTGACGCCGACTCAGCTGCATAGGTCAGTATGCGTTTGAGTGAGCGCATGTTCCCCTTGCAGGCTGCATGCAGTTTCTTGGCGGCACCTTGACTGATCAAGCGCATATTGACCGTTTCAATACTTTTTGCAAAACCATCCAAGAGGCTCAACCACGCTTGGTCACAGTGGAAGGGTTCTAGGATGTAGTTGGCGCTAGCCCGGCTGGTGAACTGCGGATTGATGGTGCACAGCCGATCAAGACCTACGGTGCCAGCACAAACGGTTGCAAAGTTGAATCGATCCATCCGCACTTTGACCCAATCGGTCACGCTTCGTGCGGTGATGTCTCGGTTGCCTTCACAAATATGCTGGGTCTCGTCAACCGTTGCTACTACGGGCTCTAGGCGCGTCATTGCGGATTCGATCATGTTGTTCATCCGCTCTAGACGCGTACTCGTTGGCAAGGCTGAGTAACCCAATGCATGGGCAAAAAGCCCAGCCATGCGGACAACATCCACTGCCGCATCCAAATTGATGGAGAGGGTTTTTTGCTCACCAAACCCCCGCTTGAGACGTTGATTCACTTCGTCTCGAACGAGTTGCAAGATGAGCGTTTTACCCATTCCTGGTTCAGCTTGTATCAAGATGCCTGAGGGCGAACGAACGGACTGCATCATGGTGGCCATGGCCACTACGTCGTCAATGATTTTGGTCATTGCTTCGTGCTGCACGACCGTTCTTTGAACCTCCTGCATGACCTTGATTTGCAGTTCATTTGGGGGAACGTAATCTGACAGGTTCATGCTTACTCCTCATCAATTCGGAATGATTTAAAGGGGGTGATTTCATTGAAGTTGAGCTTTAAGGCATCACTGGCTTCGGGTACCTCCATGGATTGGCTGAGGCCAGGTTTGTTGAGCAGACGTGCAGACGTGAGGTTTTGCAAACGAATCAGGTCTGTTTCCCGTTTCAAAGCCTTTCCTCTTGAAACCGCCAAACTCCATCGGTCACGCAGGCGGTGCCACGCGTTGTTGAGCTCCTCTTCCGCATTTTTCTGAGTCAGCTTTTCACCGGCTTCTTTACGGATGAGCTGGTGTTGCAGCAACGAAATGTTGTTGGCGAACTCGTAGGTGGGGCGCACCAGTTCTGCTTTGATCCAACGCTTCTCTTTGGGTAGGTGGATAAAGGCATAGCTGATGTCGTCCGGTATCACGCGCACTTCTGTTCGAAATGTCCGGTTGTTGCCTCGGCAATAGTCACGGAGTTCCAGGCTGTTGTAGCCCATGTACTGATACGTCATGCCGTCACCACTTACAACACGCTCCATTGAGATCCCCATCGTGATGTCGAGGTTTTCAGTCGAGTGCGGCAAAGCGACTGGGGGCGTGCTTTGAAGCCCCTCGTTCCATAAATCAATGGGGCGGGTAAGTGTGCTTCGATTGATTCGTAGTGGGTATACGTCCACAGCCCACATCAGCAAGCCATCACACAAATCGTCGAACAGAACGGTTGCTGTCTTTTTCGGGTCAGGTGCTAGTGAATTTTTAATGGGAGTGTGTACCCTGCCTTGCGCGGGCAGGATTCGGCAGACCTCCATCATGGTTCGCTCAATGGAGGACTTAAGCCAAGGTTGACGAACGGGGTTGTAGATGAAGTCGGTCTGCAACTCCCAGCCAATTCGACGGAATCGGTGCGAGTGCATTTCCTTGCCGTTGTCCATCACGTAAAGCTCAGCAACACCGTAGACAGTCCATGAGTTTTGAAGCCCAGGAATTGCTTGGCACAGCAAGTCTTTAGGTTCTATGGACATGCGTAGGGCACTGGCAATCGTGGATGCAGAAGGCCCATAAAAGCTCACATGCAATCCCAATATGTAGCCCGAATAACGGTCAATCAGGATCGTGACCCATGGGCGACCTAGAGGCAGGCCGGTAATCGGGTCAAGAACCCAGATGTCCAGCATCGTGTGATCAACTTCAACCCGCTCCATGATGCGGGTGCTTTGGTCACCATGCATGCTGTAGCGCCATTTGTTTTTGGCATAGGCTGAACCATATCGATGCCGATCGACCAGCATCTTTGGTAGCTCGTTAACCCGGCGATTTAACGTGCTTAGCGAAGGGCACTTCAAATCTTGGCCTTCGTTCATGTTGATTGCACGAATTTCTCGCTCTAGGAGTCGGTGTGTCGTTTGTACGCTCTCGCCTCTCAGTTTGAGATAGTGCTTCTGGATCATCTCGTCCAGCACATCATTGGCTTTGGTGCTGATGCGTCGCCTAGCTTTTTTGATGCCTCGCTTATCTACAACTGAATAAGCCATAGACCCATTTCGTTTATAGGTGCGAATCCATTCACGAACCGTTGGCGCAGAGGGCTTCAGAAAATTGCAAAACTCATGGTTTTGACTTGTTTGAATTCCTACGTAGACACGGTCGATCATTTCTTGCAGCTTGGGTAGGGAGCAGGGCGGGATCCTCTCTCTAATGGCGGCACGGATGTACTTGGTTTTGTACGCAACGCCCGTTTCTTTTTCTGGCTCAATGTGCGCAGGCAAGGTGACAAATGCTTCCTCATCTGGCGTGCCTCCAGCAATAAGCGGAGATTGCGACAGGCTGTACTTGCCGCTTCTGATTGCTCGGTAGTTCTCACCGATGGTCTCGGTGACGTACTGGCCGTTATCTGTGTACTCAAACTGAATGCGGTGTTCGTCCAGTTTGTTCTTGAACACCATCAGGCGATCACCGTGCTTCAACACCAAACCACGCGCATAGCTGATCATGGCAGTTCTCCTTTTGGTTGTTAATGGACACAGGCGTATTCGCTTCAAGGTGAATGCCTGGTGGGATGCGCAGTTCGTGACGCGCGACGAGGTTCCAGATCTCGGCTTCACTCAGGCCTTCTGCTAAAAGCTCCCTGAGGGTTGGGTCTTGCGTCGCCATCGTTTCAACCAGACGGATGCAGTGATGCACTGTTTCAGGATCCAGTTGCATGCGGGCGTAGCGCATCAATAAGATGGCCCGCTTGCCTAGGCCATCACGGTCAATTTCTGAATCGGTGATGACTAAGTACTTTTTGCCTTGCCTAGCCAGTACTTCACCCGCAGCTTCAAGTGTTTCTTGATGCTTAGGTAAAAACTTCGTTGGCTTAACTTCGATGTACACCCCATCGCCATCGGCAAGTTCGACGTAGAAATCAGGTGTGTAAGTCGCGCCATCATCAAGGTCAACTTTGATGGGTTGATGAATGATGTCTGTCACGACAGGACAGGCAAGTGCTGCCATGACGAAGCGACGTTCGAGGTGGGATTCGTGATGAATTGGGTGGTTGATCAACCACCGAGGATTAACTAAACCCACCTCACGATGAGGGGATCCAGTGACAACTTTACGTGTCATTTTTAACTCCAGTTGGGTAATACAACCCCATCGCTTCTGGTTTGCAGAAACGTTGGGGCGAGACTTGACGGCGATACCAACTAGAGTGAAAATTCACCTCAGGGGCTCAATCCTTAAGCTTCTTTTCAAACGGAAGTTGGCAGCGCTGGCCACCCGAAAGGGTGGTCGGCGTTTGTTTTTGGTGGTTCTGTTTCTTGTAGGCTCCTTAGTGAATAGACGTTTTGAATACGCACAACCATGTACGCAGCTGTATTAGCAAGCGTTGTGCGAAATTAGTGGGGTGATGTTTTATGAAACACAACTCTTTGATCCATTCATGCGGTGCCTGATTAGGCAAAGTTAGGCAAAAAGAGAGTTGCATCCACGCCGGTATGGCGATTAAGCTATGCATGTCGATAGCTGCTGGATTACGACTCCCTGCGGTGCTTGGCAAGACCCCGTCGCGGCTGCAACCGTTTCGGGGTCTATTTTTTTATGGTCCTTGTGGGCTAGTTGATTTAGTCATTTCAGTCCTAAGGCTTTTGCGATTTCGTGGGATTTACCTCGAAGGCATTTACGGTTGCCAGAGAGAACGCTGTAAACAAGCGTGGGTTCGAAGCCATGTTGCTTCGCCCATTCGTTTGCTGATAGGCCACCAGCTCGTAGCTGTGCCCACACCTCATCAGCAGTTCTAAATTGAACGTGCTTATCCGACGCCGCTAAAACGTGACGGCAATTAATTGATGGATTTGATTCGGTCTGATGCATCTAGCTTGTTGATACGAAAGAGAGGGTCGCTGATCGATTAGTTGCAAATTTTTTCAAATAAAACTTGTTTAGTCCAACAGTCTTGATATCAAATAAATTCGTGACTGTGGGATGATTTATTCATGAATGAGCAAAAGCAGCCTCTTCGCAGAGGGCCTAAACCTAAAGATGAGGCACTTGTGTTGCGCGATCAGTACTGGGCGCTGTTTGTTAAATCCAAGTTTTCGGACGAAAGTTATGCAAGCTTGGAGAGAGCGTTGTACCCGCATCTAAAAGTCACTCGCCGACAAGATTTGCTGGGGTACTCGCAACCGTTCGCACTATCTAAGGTCGTTCAAGGAAAACGTGGTTTAAGTTCTAGCGTAGGTGTCCAGCCACCAGTAGTTTTGCGTGCGGAGGATCTGGCTCCAGGTGCTATTGAAGCGTTCACATCAATTTTGTGGACTGCTCTCATGCCACCTCTGAGGTCACAACATGAAGAAAATCAACGTGGTTCGATTTCTA
>JACCDN010483794.1_pt1 | contig 11108 bp, 11 predicted proteins | sample 7441691 | NCBI WGS metagenome assembly JACCDN01 (sample SAMN15323439, study PRJNA562643) | freshwater metagenome | isolation source: river surface water | place: USA:Blue River Watershed | collected 2017-08-16
TGTGACAAACAGGTATTAAGCCTTATACCAAACCTAAAGGAGCCCTGGGAGGGAGAGCCAATGACTCGACTTGTAGAAGAGTCAGGGTTAGGCGTTCTTCACCATAGTGGATGGTGGCAACCTATGGATACTCTTCGTGACAAGCGGCAATTGGAAGCTATCTGGAAATCTGGTTCGGTTCCATGGGTAAGAACAGAGTTAAACAAAAATGCTTGACACCACAAAGAATACGACTCGTCTTTGTAGAGGATGTCAAGGAAACAATCTGTTTTTGGCGATTGACCTGGGAGAGCTTCCAATATCAAATGAGTTACTCTTGGAACGACAAGAAAACGTAGAACTTTTTCCCTTGGCACTGTATATGTGCGCTGATTGCTCCTTGGGCCAAGTCCAAGATGTAGTCCGCCCAGAACGACTGTTTAGGGACTACCGATACATGTCATCAATGAGCTCAACTTTTCTTGCGCATGCAAAATCCTTTTGCGAATCCATGTTAGACAGTGGATTGATAGGCACAGATGATTTTGTTGTAGAAATAGCCAGCAACGACGGTTACCTGCTCCGAAATTTTCAAAACTTAGGGATTAGAGTTTTGGGAGTCGAGCCCGCAAAAAACATTAGCTCAATTTCTGAGTCTCTTGGAATTCCAACATTATCAGAGTTTTTCTCTGCAGATCTAGCAATGAAGATACGTAAAGAAAATGGTCCAGCAAAACTTATTATTGCTAATAACGTTATGGCGCATGTTCCAGACATTAGAGACTTTATGAAAGGTCTGTCGATTCTGTGTGACTCTGAGACATTAATTAGCATTGAGAATCCTTCAATCGTTAACATCCTTACAGAAAATCAATTTGATACTATTTATCACGAACACTATTCATATCTATCCTGTAAATCTGTCGAACATCTAGCTTCAATATATGGGTTAACTCTTATTGACGTTGAATTAATTGCAGCACACGGTGGCTCAAATCGATATTGGATTTCCGCGAAACCTCAGGAGAAAACTCAGCGACTTAGGGAATCTATTCGGGATGAAGATTTGATCGGTTTGTCCGACCCAGATAAATGGGAAAACGCGCGACAATTAACTCATGATTCAATCAATCAACTCCGCGAATGGCTTTTACATGTACAGCAAGCTGGCCAATTGGTACTTGGTTACGGTGCAGCAGCAAAGGCAAGCACTTTATTGAACGCAGCTCAGGTACCTCGCGATCTGATTCCTAGTATTTGTGATCGAAGTCCTGAAAAAATCGGCAGGTACATGCCAATTAACAATTATGAAATCATTGATTTTGACAGATTTATCCAGATGAAGCCTGATCACATTCTGGTCTTTCCTTGGAATATAGAAAAGGAAATTACTGAACAAATTGCACCACGATTGCCTGATGCACAAGTATGGGTAGCCATTCCGAATTTGAGACGAGTTAAGTAATTGAAACGCTCAATAGAAGATTTTAATGGTGTCGAGATACTAGAAGCTGCACTTCATTCAGATTCACGTGGCTACCTCTACAAGCAGGGCATTCCATCTGGGAGCATCTTTACAAGCTTTCTGTTGTCACACAATCCAACCGCCGGGACCGTGCGTGGCCTTCATTGTCAACCACAACAGGATGGTGAGCATAAGTTGATTACATGTATACGTGGGTCTATTGTCGATTATCTTTTAGACTTACGCGAAGATTCGGCCACATTTGGGGATTGGTGTGAGTATAGATTGTCAGAAAAAGCGACCAAATCTCTGTTGGTGCCACCAGGACTAGCGCATGGGTTTCAGACAATAGAAGACGAAACAACTCTACATTATTTAGTTTCTGGAGAGTACATCCCAGAAAATTCGATCACGATTAACATACAGGATTCTGAACTTGGAATTAACCTTCCAATGACAATTGCAGAAATCTCTCAAAGTGATTTCAAGGCCATTGATTTTAAAGAAGCTATGGGAAAACTAAATTTGAAACCATGAAGATTCTTATTGTGGGATCGAACGGCTTTCTTGGCCGCACCTTTATGAATCAGATGAAGCATCTGGGGCACGAGATTCACCAACTTAACCGAAGCAGTGTAAGTTCTGGATTTTTCGACTATGCAAATGTGAAAACCATCCTGAAGGGAAATCGATTTGACTGCGTAATATCCTTTGCTTGGATTACAAATTTGGCTAATTACAGAAATTCTGCAGAAAATGAGAAGTATCGTGATGCAACAATTAACCTAGCAATTGAGTCAAAGATGAATTCGGTTCCGCTTTTCGTTGGAATTGGATCTGCAGCAGAGTATGGAAATCAAAATCTTAATTGTAATTCCTCTTCTTCATCCCTAATTAAGTCAGATGCTTACAGCTCAGCAAAAATTGAAACCTTCCAGGAATTAACTCGCATTTTTGGAGAGACTGAGTTTATTTGGGCCAGGATTTTCCAGCCATACGGTTCAGGCCAAGATCACAATAGGTTTCTTCCTTATCTAATTGATGCTCAGTTAACAGGAAAGAAAATTGAAATCAGAAATCCAAGCTACATATGTGACTGGATCTCATCAGAGGATATCGCTCGAGGATTGATCCACTTGATTTCTAATGACTTGTTTGGGCCATTTGACATTGGAACAGGCATAGCAACGGCTAATTGGGAATTAGCAGAGTTGGTTGGCCTTTCTGTCAAAGCAGAAATTGACTTTTCACCATCAAATGGTTTGGTGGTTTCACCTCAATCTCCTATATTCCATTCAGGTTGGAAACCTGAAACTGAATTAAGAGGTGAAATCAGATCTATGCTTAAGGTTGGAAACATTTGAGCCATTTGAACCATGCCTTTTTTGGTCGGCTCGCTCCAACTCTTCAAATTCATTGTTGGGGGGGATTAGGCTCTCAACTATTTGCATGGGCGGTCGTCGAGCAATGTTTAGAAGAAAAACCAACTCGAAGAGTTACTCTTGTACTGCATACCTCTGGCGTAACCCAACGTTCTTCAGAATTAAGTATGCTTGCCAAATTTGTCGATATAGTCCAAGTAACAGATTTCAAGCTTAACGAGTTTTCAATCGGATCTGCAACACAAGTGACATTCAAAAATCGTCTGAAAAAGTTCATTCTATGGATGCTTCAAAAAGGTAAATTCGTTTTGAGCACGGAGAAAATTGAGGATATCAAGCCTTGGACTTTTCAATTGAGGAGTCATTACTCGAGAAGGTATATTCCGGCAAAGGTCTGTGAAAACATGTTTAATCGATTTGTACAAATGAGGCTACTAGAATCTAGTTTTAGTGACACCGAAGATCTTGTAGGTATTCATTACCGACTCGGAGACTTGTTGACACTAGAAAACAAAAGTTACGTTCCGCATGAAAAGATCATTTCCGTAATCCAGGACTTATCCACTACGCATAAACTGAATCGTTGCGTGATTAAAATACATTCTGATTCTCCTGAAGTAGCCAGTCAAAAGCTTTCATCCCTCGGGGATAAATTCACTATTCAACAGGTAGAGCAAACTCCTTGGGAGACATTGTCGGCTTTACTTCAATACAAGTTTCTGGTTGTTACAAATTCAAAAATAGGTATCTGGGCGATTATCTTTAAAGTCAGACTCGGATTACCATCATTAATCGTTGCTCCAAAAGAGATGAAGTCTGATTTAACTTTAATTCTGGGTGAAGATATCTACAATTCAGAAATTGAATTCTACTGAGAGCTTTCAAATTTCTTGATCTGGTTTAAAATTCTCTGATCTATGCTTTCTTTATTTTGATTCAAGTACCAATCGACTGAATTCTTCACGCTCTCTTCAAAACTGTACTTCTCTGACCAGTTTAGTTCATGCCTCGCCTTGGTTGAATCAATCAACAGCAAGTTTTGCTCCATACTCGAAATCGAAACCGTTTTTTTCCATCCTATTTCTGATTTTGCAACGCTTAACACTTCTTCGGTGAGTTCCCTTACGGTTCTAACCACAGCTTCAGATGGCCCAAAATTCCAAATACCTGACCGCTTATCCAATAAGAGTTTATCTACAAGTTTCAAATATCCGTTTAAACAATCTAAAACATGTTGCCAAGGTCTTACGCTGTCTGGGTTTCTCAATTCGGGTGTTTCTCGACTTAGAATTCGATTCATCAAATGAGGAATGATTCTATTTGGAAGACAATCTCCTCCTCCAATTACATTTCCGGCTCGAGCGATTCCAATAGGTGTGTCGGGATAAAGAGAGCACCATGATTGCGTTAACAGATCGGCCATAGACTTTGATGCGCTGTATGGATCAGTTCCACCAAGCGGATCCTCTTCAGAGTACCTGTGCAAAGAATCTAGATTTCGATAAACCTTGTCGGTGGTAATAACAAGTGCAGCTTTGATTGAATCAACTTTACTGATACAACTTAAAATGTTTAATGTTCCCTGTACGTTTGTTTCGAATGTGACTATAGGATTTAGGTAGGATTCTAGAACTTCCGACTGTGCCGCGAGGTGAATTACCACGTCTGGTTGGGCAAGAGAGATTGCCTGCTCAACTTCGTGAAGGCTCCTAATGTCTATCCGAAAATCAAATTTCAAGGTTTTGCTTATCTTGGAATTCTTGAAAATAGATTTTTCCAAAGGGTCCAAGGCAATCCCCGAAACAAGATGTCCACGTTGTATTAGGAGCGCTGTAAGCCAACTACCCTTGAAACCCGTGTGACCCGTAATTAAATAGTGCACACTCCTCCTTGTTTCGAACCTCTTACCGAAAGAATACCCTAGGATTCAAGCATGAACTTTTGGACCCGCGCCAGCATCAAATTAAGGCTTTTAACACCCAAGTTTTTCTTTGGACCCCTTTTCTCTGACTTTCTATTGGATCACATAAAGCCCTACATCTACTTTGACCGATGGCACATCCAACCCTTCAATGGGCAAGCTCAACGAATGTCAACGATCTCTAGAATTTGCCGAGACTTCTCGCCACATGTAGGAATTGAGACAGGAACTTACTTAGGTTCATCAACCCCCTATTTGGCAGCAATGGTTTCTGAACAAATGTATACAATCGAAATTGACTCTTCGGCAACAGCCCAAGCCGATGAGAGATTTAGAAGAAACCATCCAGATTCTCACATTCAACTGCGAATGGGAGATTCTGTCTCAGAGATTGTGAAAATCTTAGACAGTGTCGATCCGAGGTCCAAAAAAGTCATTGCCTACTTGGATGCTCATTGGTATGAAGCAGTACCAACAACTAAAGAGATTGAGGCACTAATCAATTGGGGTGGCTCGTGGATTGCAATCATTGATGACTTCAAAGTAGATACAGATCCACTTTATAAGTTTGATGTTTATGGAAGCATCGAAATTGGACCTTCTATTTTGCCAAGCAATTCAGAAATTTCTCTGTATGTGACAAGCCAACCAGCTATTCGAGAGACTGGCCGGAGAAAAGGGACAGGGTATGTGTGTACGTCGAAGAGCGAAGTTGTGCTCCAGGGCTTGAACGAACTTGTTAAAGTTCCCCTAGCACCTCATTGCTAGACGTATAGGTTTTGGCAAACATTTCCGACCTTTTGCTTTCAGTCACAGAAAAGTTGCATCAATAAATGCCCTTATTGATAATCACGGGGTTCTCGAACCTATTCTCATTAAACAATATTGCTGCTGCTGAACCATTTGCGATTGAACAAACTAATGTCCTACTTTCACTCAGCAAAATCACCTCAATTAGATACCCGAGTGCATTAATTACTTGTGAAGAGGGATTTGATTTCGTGGAAATGAATTTTTTTAGAGTGTCCTGGTCTCGAAAATCCTTATAAACTCTACCGAGGAAAGGCTTACCTAAAGTTTCCTTAGCACCTCTGTCTTCGGTTGAAACTAACATCATGGAATCAGGACTTGTAACCACTTTCTCATTAAGAGCATCATTCAATTCCAACAATTCAGGTTGCCTTGCATGGCCTTTAGGCTCCAGCTCTAAATAGTCTGTACCCCGATAAGAGACCCCGATTGTGTCTGGGCTCCATTCAATGAATTCCTTCACTAAATTAACAATAGAAATTGTTCTGGTATTTAGCCGAATATATTTGTTCATCATTGCACCATACACTTCAACAACTTCTGGATTCAGAATAAAACTTAATGATCTTTCAGACAAAACGCTGTCGCTGTTGATTCTGTCGCCTCTTGAGTATCGAACTTTCTGAAAAGATCTCAGACTCTTTAGGTCCACTTCAGAAACCGGATCAAAAAAATAATTCCAAGCATTTTTGGACCCATGAAACTCTCTTTTTTGCGAATAAGTCGTCCAATAGTTTTCCATATCCACTACTGGTATCAATCCATGAATCAATGAATACTCGACCCCTTGTAATACATGGTTGACATTTGAAAACAACCCACCTCCCGGAGGCCTACGTCGGATTACGTAAACTTCTTCACAACATCTTCCTTTGGGATTAAATTCAAATCTCTCGGAATAAGCTCTTTTTCTAAACCTTTGGATGGGTTGCGCAAGGTTGTCCCATGCTGAGGTGGGAACAATTGCCTTTATGTAATACTTTGCCTGATTTCCAAGAAATTTCAAGGATGCGAACCTTCCAACAATCTCAAGTAATGCATTACAACTTCACTAGAATTGCATTTGGGGATGCAAATGTAAGCAGCTCCTCGGGTTTGTCCATGAGAAACTGATCAACGACTTCGCGCAATTTGCTCCAGCGACCACCGTAATCATCGAAATATATAACACCACCTTTGCTCATTCGAGAATAAAAGTACTCCAGAGCTGCAATTTCTGCCGTATGACCATTCATGTCAATCATGAGGAATGCAATTTTAGTCGTGGGAATCTTGTCAAGGACATCGGGGACCAAGCCGCGGATCAACTCAACCTCTGGATACTCCGCGAATCTATGCTTAACAAATTGATAAATATCATCTCTATATAAAGGATTATCAAATTTGTTCGCCTCGCCTTCGCCCCAAGGATCTACCAGGAAAAATTTCCGATTGCGAAGTACGGTCGGCTCGTAGCCAATCAAAACTTTGCTAAGATGACCATAGAAGACTCCGAGCTCTACGAAGTCCCCTTCGATGTCTTTTGTTTGGTTCGCCGCCCATGTAACAATATGCGCTCGATACTTTATCTCGCTATTCCAGTTCTGAATTTTCTCGGGTAGTGAAATAAAACTGGAGTCCCACGCTTGATCAAGTTTCTTGTTGACAAAACCGCCTATGTAATTGCGAGTAACAAAACCATCCCCGAAGTGCTTATTCTTGGCTACTGTTTCAACCAAGGACCTATTTCCTATCGAAAAAAGAAATTTAGTCGCATTCTCAAGAGGAATAAATCTAATCCTCCAACTTTGAGCGTATTTCCTGTAATTCCGATTATTTCGCAATGAGGCCACAAGGCGTTTAGTGATCATTACTATAAAGTACCGCATTTCCTCTTAAATGATATTTCTGAGGGTCCATTAAAGTCCCAAGGGTTTACAAAACTTCTTAACCAACTGTGCTCAAAGGCCTTAGTTTAGGTACTTAAGTATTAGGATTTAGTGCTTGTTCATATCAGGACGCCTGCGGATTTGCTCTATTTTGATCGGAATCAGAATGCCTAGTACGTTATTGAATCACATATCGACTTTGTTCGCTATTCGGTTTAGGTTCCGTAGATTTTTTCAGATACTAAGGTACCTCAACCAGTTCAGATCTCTCTCAAGATACACCACGAAGGTTATTGATTTCTATGATCCCAATAACCTTCGCAGAAAAACCAACAAGAGTTTATCTCAATCTCAGGTGATCCAAATAGGAATCTATGGTGAAAAATTCTTACTAGACTTGTCTGAACATGTTGAGTATCAAGCTTTCTTTAGAGGATGCTTTGATCGTGTCGTACCTGAAGTTATCAAAAGATTTGCTGGAAACTCGCAGGTCGATTTTATTGACATCGGGGCAAATGTTGGTCTAATCAGTTTAGCGGCAGCCAAATTAGGAGCGGAGGTAAATGCATTTGAACCCTTGCCAAGAAATATTCAAATCTTTAATTCAAATTTCTCATTAAACTCCGGTTTGCGGGCAAGAATTTGGCCTGTGGCTTTGACATCAAATTCCGCAGTTCAAGGTTCTAGATTGATGAAGATCTACAGTCCTGAGGGAAACGTTGGTGCGACAAGTAGTAATCGCACCTGGAATATTGGAAAAAGGCTTCCATTAGAAGTAATCGTTGAAACAAAAACGTTGGACGAGTGCCTTTTTGAGTTTTTGCTTATTAAGAAAATGGATACAACAATCATCAAAATTGACGTGGAAGGAATGGAGTATTCAGTTCTAAATGGAGCTACCCAAGTTCTAGACGCGTTCTCACCTATCGTAATTCTAGAATGGCGCCCAGACAAGCTTTCGGAATTGGAAAGGTTTCAATTGATGAACCTCTTGCTGTCAAGACACAATTATGTAATTCTTGAAGTTGTTTATGACTTTTCTCAATCGAATTTAGTTTGGCGTGACGTAGATTGGCAAAAATCTAGTGAAAACTTGGCTTTCTTCCCGATTTCTTTAAAGGATACCTTGATGGGAAATTCTAGTCCCACCTCTCTCTGAACTTTAGTTTGGTGATCTTCTTCAACACATTTAAGAAAAAATCTAAGTTAGAAAACCCTCCAACATAAACCCGCTTTGTGTTTATGTTGGAGGCATTCAAGGTTGGCTTACTTATGCGAAGATAAATCCAACTTAATGTGTATCTAAAGCTAAAAAGAATCTGGTCGTCGCCGATATGCTCTGAAAGTAGTAATGAATCTCTGCGCCGTTCATCACGAAGACGCCTATAAACATCTTGAGGGTTGTACAGCTTATGATTATTCAGTCTATCTAGGTAGGTAGAGTCAGGTGTAGATTTACCCTGTCTATACTGCATGTGCTCAACCACAACATCACTTAAATAAGTTCTTTTCTTAACTTGATTTGCAACATTTGTAATCCAAAAATCGATTCCGTTGTCCCTAAGGTGAGGTGTGAAAACATATCCAAAAACGTCAATCCAATTTCTATGTACCATTCCGATTGTTGCATAAATCTGTTTATAAGATGTTGCTTTGTCATTAACGTGGACAACGCCTAGATTTTTAGGAAATTTTCGAATTTCAGATTTCATTGCAATGTCCCAATTATTTGTTTGGAACTTTACGTCGTCCCCCAACCATAAGATGTAATCTCCGGTTGCTTGGGTTAAAAGAGCATTGTACATGCTTGATAACCACAAACGAGGGCCTTGCAAAAATTTAATATCAGCACCTGGAAAATTTTTCTCAAATCCTTCGTATGAAAAATCGTCGCGGTCGATGTATATACAGAATTGAATAGACTTTGGGTTACTGGACTTTTCAAGGCACGAAGAGATCATCAACTTAAGTTGTTCTGGCCGGCGTCGAGATGGGCAGATGACTGATACTACTTCGGTCTCTTTAAGTGCGATATCGTTCTTAATCTTGGAACCCTCTCCAGCCGCTAAAGTCCTAATGTACTCCAAAACTTAGGCTAATTCTTGATATCAAATGCATAGAGGATTGATTTCTGATAAGTTTTATGTGTGAAAATTCCTTTAGCAAGTGCTGGCCTTAGAAATTGCGACATCGCTGCAGCTGAAGCAGTTCTTAGGTCTGGAAACCTAACCATGGGTGAAAAGGTTTCTGAGTTTGAAATCAAAATGGCCGAGTATCTTGGTGTGAAGTATTTTGTTATGGTTAATTCTGGATCGTCTGCAAATCTGATTATGCTTGAAGCGCTTTTAAGGCCCAGTAAGGGGTTGCCATTATTGAAGGCTGGTGATGGCGTACTTGTACCGGCTGTGGCATGGCCGACTACTATTTGGCCAATTATTCAGCTTGGTCTAAGGCCAGTATTTGTCGATGTTGACAAGGACACTATTGCTATTGACCTAAGTCTCGCTAGATCTATCCTTGAAAAAGACCCCGGCATTAAAGCTATTTTCCCAATTCATCCCCTTGGATTTGGATTAGAGGATGAAGAACTAATGAAATTTGTAAATGAACATTCCTTACACCTGATTAATGATGTTTGCGAGTCCTTAGGAAGCTGGCGAAACAATATTCATTCAGGGCTTTGTGGAATTGCTGCGTCTTTTAGTTTTTATTTTTCCCACCACATCACCACAATGGAAGGTGGTGGAGTTGCCACAAATAGCCTTGAAGTTGCTAATGACCTACGAGCAATTCGTTCTCACGGTTGGTCGAGAGATAGATTTGATGTGGAAGAGTGGAACGAAAAATCTAACAATAATCTGTTGACTAGCGGAATTTCAATAAATCACTCCAAGTTTCAATTCATCACAACGGGATACAATGTTCGACCCATGGAGATTCAAGCGGCGATTGGAATCGAGCAATTAAAATCGCTCGATGAATTTGTTCTTCGTAGACGTAATATTGCTAAAGCAGTAAAGAAGGCGCTTGAAGGAACTGTCTTTGAGGTACTTGATTGTGGATCCCTTGAGTTTGAAAAACTCGAATCCTCACACTCGTGGATGTTGATATGCATCCGAATAAATAAAAATCTTGAGCCGCTTGATAGAATTCATATTGAGCAAGGTTTAGAAAAGTTTGAGATTGAATCAAGACCAGTACTAACAGGCAATTTCTTGAATCAACCTGCTATTTCGCGTTTAGACAATATGCCGAAAGGTGAAGATTTTCCAATTGCAGAATTAATCTCGAAGAATTATTTTATGGTAGGGGCTCATCACGACCTAACAGATTTGCAAATTGATTATCTTGGTGCTTCTTTACGCTCAATCGCAAATGAGTTATGAAAGTCTCTGATGTTAGATTTAGGTGACTTTTTATTGAGTATCGAATCCTATGCCTATGACTACAAATTGGTAGGGAACGATTGAAAAAAATTGTTATATTGATTGACAACCTAAGAATTGGTGGATTTCAGAGAGTCGCATTGGACGAAGCTTATGGTCTCTCAAGAATGGGCCATCAAGTAAAGATTCTCGTATTAGATTCGGAAAGAAGTATCTCTCAGCATACTTTTCTAAAGAATGAAAGTGGCAGAATTAAGCAACACTCTATAGACATAGAGTTTATAGGCGACAGATTAA
>JACCDN010651233.1_pt1 | contig 11102 bp, 7 predicted proteins | sample 7441691 | NCBI WGS metagenome assembly JACCDN01 (sample SAMN15323439, study PRJNA562643) | freshwater metagenome | isolation source: river surface water | place: USA:Blue River Watershed | collected 2017-08-16
CCTCCACCGCACCACGTCACGGGTGGCTGCATCGTCGGCTTCGACAGCCCACAGTTTGTCTGCGTGCCTTGCGAGAGCGACGAAATGGAAGACGAATAGCCAAAGGCTAACTAGTCTTGGTTTCGTTACATCAGGAGAATCATTGTCTAAATTCAAGTTCATCGACCTGTTCGCAGGCATCGGCGGTATGCGCATACCGTTTGATGAGCTTGGCGGCGAGTGCGTCTTCACCTCTGAGCTTGATGAACACGCTCGCAGAGTTTACGGAGCCAATTTTGGCGCAGACCATGTCATGAACACCGATGTGACTAGCGTGGACGACTGCCCTGAAACCGTTCCAGATCATGACCTTGTTCTGGCGGGTTTCCCTTGTCAACCCTTCTCGCATGCCGGCAAGAAGCTCGGCTTCGAGGACACCCGAGGCACCCTCTTCTTCTCGATCGCGAACATCGTAAAAGCCAAGCAACCCAAGGTCCTTTTGCTGGAGAACGTGCGAGGCTTGAAGACTCACGATGGCGGCAACACCTTGCGCGTCATCTTGGCGTCTCTGAAGGAACTCGGCTACGCAGCCCACACGGAAGTTCTGAACGCGAGAGACTTCGGACTCCCTCAAAACCGAAACCGCTTGTTCATTGTTGCCATTCGAAACGATGTTCCAGGCGCTAGCGACTACTCGTTCCCAGTGCCAACGGCGCTAAGGGAAGGCCTTTCCGTCGCGTTGGCTCTAGACCCAAATTGCGATGTTCAAGGATTGACAATCTCCGACAGGCTATGGACTGGTCACAAGCAACGCAGGGCAAGAAATCAAGCATCGGGAAAGGGTTTCGGCTATCAAATTGTGAGCCCTGATTCGCCTTACACGGCGACCATTTCCGCTCGGTATTACAAGGACGGCTCGGAAATCTTGGTTGCTCAGGAAGGGCTAAACCCCCGATTGCTGAGCGTTCGCGAGGCTGGCAACTTGCAGGGATTTCCCGAGAATTTTAGGTTTCACGAGTCCAAAAAGCAGGCCTACAAGCAGCTCGGGAATGCGGTGCCTGTCAACGTCATTCGGGCATTGGCTGCAGGGCTTGCGACCTACTTGAAAGCCTAGGATAGGAAAAATAGGGGGAAACATGGACGGATCCACTGCGGCTTTAAGCAAAGAAGAACAAGGGCGTTTCGACGTCTTTTACGAGTTCTTCAATCTCGATCTAGCCAAAGGGCTGGATTTCGATGAGGCAAAAGCACGCGTTCTGTTAACTGCTGGCCCTCGAATCGGTGGACTGGTTGCTGACCGGATTTTTCGAGAGCTTGGTGAGGGAAGAGCTTGGCCTTGGCCTGGTCCTGTTTCGCTACCTACGCACCACCGCTGGTACGCTGGCCCAGGCCCGAGCTCCTATGAGTGGAACGGCTACTTCGGACGCTTGGCAGCGTCGAAGTCCGTTGGAAAACGTGCGCTCGAGGATCTAGATAAATCGACTACTGGCACGTTGACACTTATGCCAGCCCCTCTAAGGCAGGATTACTCTGGGCGCGGACTGGTAATGGGGTACGTGCAGTCAGGCAAGACCATGAACTTTATGGGTTTGATTGCCAAGGCTGTTGATTCGGGATATAACCTTGTAATCGTTTTGTCGGGCGTCACTAATAACTTGCGCGATCAGACGCAAGCGCGTATCGCAAGAGATTTGACAACCGCCGACACGGTGAAATGGTACTGGCTGACCGGTCCTAAGCAGGACTTCTTTGCGCAAGAGAACGCCGCCAACCTGCTCGCCAGCCGATCACATCTGATTGGCGTTGTGAAAAAGAATGCTGTCCGCCTGAGGCGACTCAAGACGTGGCTTGCTGCAGCGAATGTTGGTGTGCGCGCTGGGGCTCGGGTGCTCATTATTGACGACGAGTGCGATCAGGCTTCGCTAAATACGGCGAGGAACGTCAATCGCAGGACAGCTGTGAATAAAGCACTGACGGACCTGATTGATCCCACATTCATGCCTCGTGTTTCTTACGTTGGCTACTCGGCCACACCGTTTGCGAACATGCTTGGCGAAGCACAGCCGGGAAGTCTTTATCCCGAAGATTTCATTGTGAGTCTTCCTCGCAACGAAGGGTATTTCGGAGCTGCCGAACTCTTTGGCCGAGAACCGCAAAACGATGAGGACGAAGGTGTCGAAGGCGCGGACATTGTGCGCGACATTTCTAACGACGAGGTCGACCGTGTTCGCCCATCGAAGACAGGTGGAGCATCATCGGGCCCACCTGTTGAGGGTGCCCTAAGGGACTCGATCCTCTGGTTCATCCTGGCGCACTCCCTTCGTATGCTACGCGGCGAAGGTATTCCAGTATGGAGCACGATGATGATCCATACATCTCAAAACATCGGTCCACATAGCGCGATGCAGAAGGTGGTTAAGGACTTCATCAACGCGATTTCCGCGGACTCGTCCTCGGTTCTTGAGGCAGAGGTTCGAAACCTCTATGAGCGCGAGATTGGTGCAGCCGCTCACCTTGAACCTGAGGCGACAACGTTCGACTGGCCCGAGATTTGGGCCGAGTTCGGCTCGACAACGGCCAATCTAAAAGTTCTAGTCGATAATTACAGATCAACTGACCGATTGAATTACGCAACAACCGAGGCAGACGAGCAACTGGGAGTGGCGGCGAATACCCCTGGGCCGGTGATCGTTGTGGGAGGAAACACACTATCTCGCGGCCTAACCCTCGAGGGGCTTGTTTCAACCTACTTCTTGAGGACTTCGAATGCATACGACAGCCTTCTGCAGATGGGGCGATGGTTTGGCTATAGACCAGGCTACGCAGATCTGCAGAGAATATGGATGGCCAACGAAGCGCCGCATCGACTTTCCTACTGGTTCAAGGAACTGGCTTTTGTGGAAGAGGAGATTCGTGAGCAGATTGAGTCCTACGCGCTAGACGGTCTAACGCCTGCGGAGGTGGGTGTGCGGATTCGCAACCTTCCCGGTATGACCATTACGTCGGCAGCCAAAATGCGGCACGCGACGAGTGCCCAAGTTTCATATTCGGGGTCAAAGATTCAGACGATTCTTTTCGATAAATCGAAAGAGGTGCAGCAGTCAAACCTGTCTGCAACAAAAGCTTTCATCTCGAAACTTTCGGAAGATTACGGTTCTTTCAAAGAGCTCGACGGCCAGCCCGTGCAGCATGCGGTGTCGTCTAAAGATATCCTCGGGTTTGTTCAGTCTTTCACTTTCCAAGAGGATGGAAGAAGGGTAAGCAAAGAGCCGCTGTCGAACTATATTCTTGGCAGGAATCAAGATGGCGAGTTACTCGAGTGGAATGTCGCTATCTACTCAAATTCTCGACCTACGGCCAAAATTGTGAATCTTGGGCAAGATATTTCTGTCCGGGCAGCAAATCGTGCGCAAATGGCTTCTGCGGTTCCAACGGGACGAATTGACATCAAGACATTGATGAGCATTGGAGACGTTGTCGCTGACGCTCCTGATTTGAAGGCGCAAGGTGCAAACCCAGAGGGATCACTAAGCTTTGCCGTTCTCAAGAAGTTGAGAAGAGAAAATCCTGCTACGGCAGGTAGGGGATTGCTGGGAATCTACTTGATCGACAAGGACTCTAAGCCGGACAATGCAAAGTCGGCGGCTGTACGAGCCAACCTCGATGCTTACGAAGACCTAGTCGGCTTGTATTTCGTCTTCCCAGACTCGAAATCTCAACAGGCAGTGGATTACGTTGTGCCTGACCTCAGCGCATTCGAAAACCAAGAGGAAATAGACGAGGAGTCTGATCCGGACGACATGGGTGACCAAGATGAGTGAATTGACAAATACGGTTGAAGGCCAGGGTGCCTTTGGCGTCATTTTTGAAAACTTGAAGCCGAGTGATGATCCGCTGACCATAAACATAGTCAGGACTGTTTTCAAGAACTCGGGCGAAACTATCGTTGCCGGACGTGATCACATGGGTCTTGCTCATCTGATCATTCCATTCACCGGAGAATCTCAAGATGTCAGCTTGGGGCAGCTCACTGAGGGGTTGAAGGTTCAGGAGGTCGTCTACCCTGACGGTCGCAAATACTTGGATTTCCAATGTCTGGAACAGCGGTCTGACGACATTTTTGGTGCGATTTGTAATTCGCTATGCGTGGAGATCCATGCAGACGGGCAGCTGTCCGCAGCGTCTCTTCGTGCTGCAGTTTCGCGCGAAATTGAGCGCTGGAAAGCGATTCTGGCTTCCCTAGTCAGTCAAGAACCTTCGCAGTCCGAGATTATTGGGCTCTTGGGCGAACTGGTTGTCCTGCGCACCATCGTGAAAATCGATCCACAAAAAGGACTGAAGAGTTGGTTCGGGCCAGACCAATCTAGACACGATTTTGAGTTTGCTAGTCATGCAATCGAGGTCAAAACCACCACGCGAGTGGCGAGCAAGTCTGTTGAAGTTCATGGCAAGGCTCAACTGAGTGCGGCTCCTGGCAGTTCGCTTATGTTGACTCTTATTCAGGTCGAGCGAGCGCTGGATGGATTGTGCATCGCCAACCTTCTAGACGAAATCGTAGATGCGGGTGTGACGAGGTCCGACTTGGCCGCCAAGTTGTCGAAGTGGTTCCCTGCGGGCCTCTCGCAACTGCCAAGTTGGGCTTCGCAATACTCCTTCAAATTGACGGCCATGACGACTTACGCAGTGGACGACGAATTTCCGATCCCAGATCCTTCAAAATTCGGCCCTTCAGTCGAACCTAGAGTTACGTCTTTCAGCTGCACGTTGAATCTCGATGGTCTTGCTGGCCGGATTGATGATGAAACTTCACTTCCGAGTCTGCTCTCTGGATTTATCGCATGATCGCAAATCTGGAGTTTCACTCGCAGGTCACGTCCCCCGATGGCGGATTCAACATTGAAGGTTGGGCAAAACTCGTTCAGGGAGGCCAGCCATGGGCGACATTCTTCCGTGAGGTCTTTCAAAACTCGAATGATGCTCGCATAAGTCCACAAACACCTATAAATTTCACGGTGGACTTGTCGGAAATTTCTAACGAAGCCAAAATGGCAATTCTCGCACCGCTCCAAGACAAGAGTGTTCAGGCCACAAGTTTGGGACTGAATGAACTGGCAACGGCCGACGCGGTCAACATGCTAGTCGTTGCTGATTCGCATACGCTCGGTCTATCTGGGGGGACAAACCCACAAACGAACCGCGAACCATCCAGATTTTCCCAGTTCTTCTTCGATCTCGGGCGCAAGGAGGGTTCCTCTGATAGCGGTGGATCCTTCGGATTCGGCCGTAATGTGCTTTTTCAAGCCAGCCAGGTCAGCACCATCGTTGTCTTCACCCGTTTTATGGAAGAGGGCCGAATAAATAGCCGCTTCATGGGCATGGCCGCTGGAAAGTCCGTGTTCTCCAAGGGACGCAACTTGACGGGCTTGCACTGGTGGGGCCAGCTCTCTTCCGAAAACTCCATTAGTCCCTTCGAGGGAACAGAGGCGGAACAACTGGGGCAGCTATTCGGGTTGTCACAATACCTGCACGAAACGACCGGAACCGCAATCGGAATAATCGCCCCAATCGAGAGTGCGGGCGACATTTTGGCCAATATCGAGGCCAGTGCCCTCCTGTATGCCTGGCCACACATGATTGCGAGCGAAAAGTGCGGCGGGAAGCCCAGCGTGAATTTCTCGTTCGTAGCCGAATCCATGGAGATAATTCCGATTCAGCCTTACGAAGCAAAATCCCCTGTCATGGGCTTCCTAGAGGCGCACGCGCGGGTGATGGGTACGGAGAACGATGCCCATCTCGAGAAAATCTCGCTAGGTCAAGCACCTCATGCGCTTTTACGTGAGCAATTCGGTCTGCTCCCCGAAGACAGGGTGCTCGGGCATATCGCTTGGGCAAAATTGCCCGCTGGGCAACGTGACCGATGGCCTGCTATTTTTGCGGATTTGGGCTTCAAGGAATCGAGCCAGATTGCCCTCCTTCGCGGAGTTGGCATCGTTGTCGACTACCTTCCCGTCGCTTCGAGTGACATCGACTTCGTAACCTGGGGCGTGTTCCTGGTCGACAAAAAGTATGAACAGGTGTTCCGTAAAGCCGAGAACATCACGCATGACAGGTGGGAGCCCTTGCGCCTCGGGCTACCGAAGGGTGCTTCTAACCCGATCAAGATTGCTCAGGACAGTATCACCAAACTGTTTACGCCACGTGCAGCTGATCTTGTGCCGCAGGGGAGGGTTGCAATCGACCTGCAACTTGCTGATTTCATAGGCCAATTCGTTGATGGCCTTGAAATAACTGGCGGCAAGAACCCCGACCCCGACCGCGGTTCCAAGCCAATTGGGCCTAGCAGGCTACGACCAACAATTTCGCCTGCTGGCCAGCGCTTCCTAGGGCGAGACGAAGACTCGAGTATGGCGACAGGCAAGTTCGAGTTCAAAGTTAAGTGGCCCGAGGGCTTCAAAGACGCGGACTGGTTGCTAGATCTGCCTCTGAGAGTCCTGGCTGCTGACGGTGTCGAGAAGACCCCGCCATCAGGATCAACCCGACCAAAGGTCACAAAAGTTGCGTTCGATGAGGAAGAACAGAAGGTGGATTCTGCGCATCCCGTGGAGTTGCGTTTTGGCGCGAAGAGACCCAAGCGCATCTCTGTAACGGTGGCCTTCCAGACGGGAATCCGAATCGATCTACCTGCGGCCGTAAGAAAGGTAGAGACACGTGCCTAAATTCCCCCAATCGTTGGCCGATTACGTGACCCCAAGTGCAGAGTCCGTTGTTAGCCACGTTTTCGTAAATGGGGCGCCACTAGAGCAAACTTTGGCTCATTGGAGTCAAGGTCAGCCGTTCAAAGTCGACGTTGCATTCGATCTTGACCTAGAGGCACTCAGAGCCGATTGTCAATTGCATAAGGACCGCCATGTGCTGTTTGGGGTCTCTGTTTATTCCACGCACACGAAACTAAAGTTTGCAACCGCGTCCGTGGCGGACCGCGACGCGAAAAGCGTTAGCTTGACCTTAGACTCCTTTGACCTAGGCGGGGCGCTCGAGATCTCCCCATTCGTGACGGTTTCATCGCCAATTCCGGTGGAGTTGGGGTCCTCCGAAGCGCCTGACTATGCCATTCTGTGGGATTCGCTATACACCTGCGAACTAGAAGGCTCGTCAGGAAGAATCCCGGTTGGGCCGGCAGATTTCACTCAGTGGGCGGGGGTTCACGGCAAGTCGCTTTGGCGGATTGTCTGCGATTTTCCCGTCTCGACGCCGGATTGGATGGAAGCCGAAATAAATACTTGCATCGAGATAAAGTACAACGAGCGCTCGGTCGATGTCGTGCATCAACAAGCCGTTCGAGCGCTGATGGCCACCGCATATATCGAGCGCTTGATCGATGCTGCTGTTGCGGTCGAAGGCCTCTTGGACAGCCTAGAGGAGGCTGAGGAAGATGAGCTGGGTTCCCTAGCTTTGACCGTGAAGCGCTTGAAATCTACGCACTTCGACAAGCTCAACGAGGATGAGATTAGGCGAACTTGGATGAATGATAGAGACCGATTGAGCAACAAACTCCAAGGCATAGCGCAGGCTCAGCCGTGAGCGCGAAATATGCACGCTACCTTAAATTGGCTGCTGCCAAGCGCCACTGGTCGGCTCTTGTAGCTCAAGATGTGGTTGACCTCAACAACGACGAGATTAGTCGCTCACTGGCACTGCAAGACTATGATTTCGACGCATCGTCACCAGAAGGCGAAAGGTGGGCTATCGAGGACTACCTTTCCGCTCGCGAGCTATGCCTGGAGGCTGTAAGGGGAATAGGGCACATAGGTTCCGATAAAGGCAAGCAAGCTACATGGGATGAAGAAATCTCTAAGGTAATCATGCAAGCGTTTCCCTTCAGCCGTTACGAAGGAATGCGAGTGGACACTTGGCGTTACGTCGCGATCAAGCTTCTGCCCGAACTAACGGCGAATCGAATTCGCCTAGACGGGGATCTGCATGGCCAGCTCTTTGGCCGAGTCGATCGCAATCTCTTTGGCCGCCTCTGGTTGCGTGCAGATTTTGAAAGCCGGCAACCTGGGGTGTTGAAACACTTCAAGGAAGACAACTTAACTGGACTCTTTGAGAGGCCGAGCTTGGTTGCAAATTTCAGGGTTGGGTTAGCGGTCGCCTCTGCCGTAGACAATTTTTACGAGAATGGTCTGGGGCCGAACAATAAAGAGAACCTTGTTCGAGACTTTTACAAGCGCGTGGTGCGAATTATGGCCGTCCGAAATTTCGATGCCATGCCTGATGATGCACTGCGGGCTGCGATCGATCGCGAAGCCACCCAATCCCTGCAAAGCGTCGGGGGCCTCCCGACCCTATGACTCAGGATGGATTCTTTGCGGCGCTGAAAGGTGCCTCGCTCGAGGCTGATTCGCGCCAGTTCTTGGAGCTAGAAAGCGATACCACGACGTTGGAAGTCGGCTTTTCTCCAGCACCAGCCATTCTTCCCATCTGGCTGAGGCGAGATTTGGATAACCAGGGCAAGCTTCGCCTAGCACATGTTTCAGCCGGTGATCCTGGAGCCCTAGAAGCATGGCTCTCCGTCACGAAATTAAATTGGTTCCGCATTGACGACAAAGGCGTGGTCTTTGCTTGGGAGTCTCATGACTTCGCCTTGGAAGGTGACGTCATTGCAGACCTGCGTCTTGTGGATAGGTTTCTGAAGAGAACTAAAGACGCAGAAGTAGAGGTGCGTGCACCTGGCCTGGACCTGGACGATGGCAAGAAGCCGGATTTTGCAGGTGCCGGCGAGGCTATGCGGAGGATCTCCGCTCAAGCATCTCAAGCCGCGGGCAAGAGCCCACAAGAATCGGATGCACCCAGTTCAGCCGAGGTTCAGGCAGGACTTCGGGAAGTTGTCTTCGTCACCCAAGGAGCGGTTCCTAAAACGGTTAAGGCTTTCGTGCTCAATGACATGGGCGATATTCTCAATGTGCACGTGCCACCTGGGCAGCCATTGCCATCGAGAGAGTACTCAATCAAAAAGAGTTCACTAATCTAGCGGCCCAGGCACCCAGCCCGGAATTTCATCTATACCTTTCAATGCGTTCTCGTGCTTCCATGACTGGTACTTTGTGGCAGCGTCATGCCAGAAATCTCGGGCATACTCATGCGGGTTGGGGTGGAGGCAGGCTGCTTCTACCAATTCAGTGGCGAAGGCTAGCGGCAGCTCTTTGCCACTGTTTTCTTCGGCCAATAGAGCAAGAGCAAGCCAATAGGGGGGAAGCCCATGCGTGGCTAGGGCTTCATCTGGCTCATCTATGGACCAAGTTTCCTCGAGGATCGAGCCCAATCGCAACCTGAAAATGACTCGATCAAACTGCAATTCCGAACTACCGAGCAGGTCAATCAACTTTTGGGTGCGCAGGTGAGGGGCTGTTGAAAAAAGACCCCAGATCCAGTCGCCGTACTCGTTTAGAGTTTGGGATAGCTGCGAAGGGGGCAGCCCGTGCCAGCGCGTGCAGTAGTCCATGACTTTGTCAAGCGGGTCTTTGTTACTGCAACTGCAGGGCGCTTCAGAACACTGGGGGCACGAGGCGCTTCCTGGGCTCCAGAGTTGATAGGCAGCAACCACCAGGGCTTGCGCCGTGGCGAGTATCCAGTGCAAGTCGCCAAAGAGCAGTTCTTTCTTGAGCTTCCTTGTCGGCAAATTCTCGAATAATGCGTCAGCGAAAATTTCGTAAAGCTGGTCAAAGATCCTTGCGCTGAACTCTGGGTGGATGGCCGATAGTCCCTCAGTCAGAATCTGGTCTAGTCTGGCCCAAACCTGCGTTTGGCGCTCTCTTGCAGATGCCAGCTCTACACTCAGTCCTTGAGCTTCAGAATTCATGTCGGCTATTGCGTCGGCTAGAACGGCTATTTCCGACTCGAGGTCTTCCTGTTCGGCTCGAGTCTTGCGAATGGAGGTCTCAATTTCCGAAACGGCATTTTCGAATTCTTCGTGTGCGCTATCAAGTGCTTCCGCCCAGTGTTCTGTTTCAGCCGAGTCACGACAAGCGGCCAATGTGATGAAACCTAATGGCGATTTGAGCCAGTCCACTGACAGTCTCTTTTCACCAAGCATCACCGTCTTAGCTGTGGTCGCGCGGAGGCGTCCAATGTCCTCCTTCAGCAGGTGAGATTCCACATTCAAAACAGTGGTTGCGTCATCGGCATTCGCCATGGCTATAAGCGACCTCAGTATTCGCGATCCCAACGCGAGGCCTTGGGCGCGCTGGCTTACGTGCACAATTGCATAGCCAACATGTTCAAGATTTGAAATGGCGGAGCAGTTCGCTACGGCCTCTAGTTGTTCCCTGAATTGGCGGGGTTCCTCGCGCAGAAAGAGTTGCGTAGCTAGCCACGCGTCATTGAGGCCATGAAGAGCAACTTGAGCCTTAGCGCTCTGCGGAGTAACTGCGCGAAAATCCCGCAATTTTGCTTCGAGAAATGCGAGTTGTTCGGGGTCTCCGGCCGAGCTCTCCAGCGACGCGATTGATGCCGATATTTGGCGTTCACGCTTTCGGGCGCTTGCGAGGTCATTGAGAAGTCCCGAGGCTTCGTCCGCGTTGTCGTTTGCCCAGGATGCGATCCTTTCCGCGCTAGACCCAGAGCGTATAGCCTCAAAAATGCTACGAACCATCGTGGCAGATAGTGCAAGATTCATTTCCGGGCCTCCTATCACGCTTGGGAGGTCTGAATTGGTGACATTCTTGCCCGTCTCAGTGGTACTGTCAGCTGCCACTAGACTCTTCCAGATTGCTAGGAATTGCTCTGGGTCGCTGGCGAACACGTTAGAACCCAGAAAATAGCGCCGTTCAACTTCATCGCTGTGAACGTGCAAAACACCACTAAAAAGTATCGGCAGTTCCGTAGCAATGCTCGCAGCGATGACGCGTTCGTACTCGGCTTTCGTTACCGGACGATAATTGGCAGACAGATAAGCCAACATTTGGTCGAGAATTTCCACGTTCTACCCCCCTAGAAATACACTCCAGATACTACCCGAGCAGCTCTAGCAATGAAGTGAGACCCCAAGTAACCTAAGTCACCCGGGGCCTCACCACGTGCCCAACGGCACGAGAAACGAACTAACTAGCCGAAGAGCTCCGGCA
>JACCDN010670917.1_pt1 | contig 11102 bp, 21 predicted proteins | sample 7441691 | NCBI WGS metagenome assembly JACCDN01 (sample SAMN15323439, study PRJNA562643) | freshwater metagenome | isolation source: river surface water | place: USA:Blue River Watershed | collected 2017-08-16
AACAGTTTTCTTTGGTTTCTTTCTCGCCGTTGAACACTCTGCAATGTCACCATCAGAATCAATGATATACATGCAGTTTGGCATGCGATTAAATTTAACTTGAGCAATAACTTGCTTTGTCATAACTTGCTTTGGAATCTGAGAATAAACATAATACTTGTCATCAATAATTTTCTTAACATAGTAAAGAAGTCCAGGTAGTTTCTTAATTCCAAGCGTTACGATTTTCTTATGCATTTTATTTTTTCTCCCTTTAGAAAAGTGTTTCAAACGTTGCAACAAATTTGGGCCAGCTTTTTAAGATTGCATTAAATTTCCATTGTGTGAATGTTAATATTACTGCAGACCAATCTTTTTGTGGTGTTGAATAATATACGTTTGCAAAATCAACGTCAGATACAAAACTGATTAACTCAATATTTTTATAAAATCTAACACTTTTTTCTTGATCTGCTAGAATTTCATTTAAAATATCCATATCACTACTTGCCTGAATTGCCAACATATCAGGCACAATTTTTGGAATGCAATCAGATACGTCACCGTGCAAAGCTCGCCAAACAAGAAATGATCCAATATCAGGATTAGGCGTTAGATATCTTTTTCTAACGGGATCATACAATGAAACATTATCTGCTTCTGAAACCAATTGCAAATAATCTTTATCAGTTGATAAAATAATGTTGTGTGCATCTTTATTAGATTTTCTAACTAGAAATGCAATAACATCATCTGCTTCTAAAACAGGATGACGAGCAACTGTAACAGGAAAATAATTTTTCAATAATTCAATTGTTAATTCAACTTGACTATAAAAAATTCTTGCTTTATTTTCTGCTTCAGGATCTGATTCATCCAATTTGCGATTTTCTTTATAAGAAGAATCAATTTGCAATCTTTTGGTTGGATGACCTTCGAGTGCAACATAAATTTTTGTTGGTTTTAACTGTTCAACAATTGCACGGAAACTTCTGAAAAAATTAAACTGCAAATAATGTTCACCTTCACCGAAACCTGTTTTGGCTCTATGCATCATACACATAAAGTCAACATACAAAATCGTTTCTTTCATAGATTCACACTTTATGAAGTTCGTGTTTGAATTAAACTGTTAATATATTCTAATTCAGATTTAGAGATTCCTGCACAATTTATTTTTGCGCCACATGTTTCAGTTGAACAAATATGCTTGTGAAGCAATTTTTGAATTGTGTCTGCACAAACATTTACAGACGTTGCTTTTTGCTGAATAAGTTTACCATGAGATTTGCCAATGACAAATCCACAGTAAAATCCGATGCCAGCACAAATAGATGCAATTACTATGTAATCCAATTAAATCACCTCAAAATTATTTTAATAATTTTAAAGAACGCGTAATTTTGTCAACGTTTTCGTTTAAGTTTGGACCGATTGCCAAAGCAGTTTTTGTTAACTCGTTATTAAAAACTGTTCTGCCTTCATCAATAACATAATAAGAACGCAAATTTAACGTATATGCTTCATTATCTAATTTTTCCAAATGTTTTAGATCATTGCATACACATACAATTTTTGTCATACCAGTTTTAATCCAATTTTGGACGTCTTCTTTTAAGAAGACATTGGGTTCATTAATCAAAAATTGCATACTGGCATGTGCAATTTGAGATGCAATTTTACCACGTGGAACTGCGATAGATGTTAATAAATCTTCTCGAAAGATTAAGATTTGTTTATACATGTTTTATCCAAGGAACGTATAGGATTCGAACCTATGTGCCATTTTACCGACATTCTGAATAGCAATCAGATGCATTTAACCACTCTGCCAACGTTCCATTTTAAACTTTAAAAGTAGGTCTTTTGAATTTATGTTTAAGTGAATTATTTATAATTTTTTCTGCAAAAATTTCTGGATTGAAAAACATTTGCAATTGGATTTTATCTTCATAAGGTAAAAATTTACATATTGCATCAATATGATGTTTTACAGCAGAAAGATTAGAATCATTATTATATACTGACATTAATATATTTACAAAATTTTCAATAATAACAACTGGTTTATGTCCATTTATTCTATACAAATATTTTACAATTCTTGCAAGCGAAGTTACAATTTTTTCAGAAGACAATTCTTTTGATGACCAGAATTTTGGATTTAAAATTATTTTTTCTTCTGTTTCTAATTCAAAAAAATCTTCTCTAACAATTAATTTATTATTCACTAAATCAATTGCACATTGTGATGTTGAAATATCAAAACCATCCAGCGTATCACAAATATCACCACTTGTAAATAATATTAAATTTAATTGCGTAAATTCAATTTGTTTATATAAGCATAAACGCATCGCTTCGTTATTAACTAAATATTTACTTGCGTGACTAATAAAATCAGGATCATTTTGAAAAAATTTTATCAATTCATCAGATAATTTTGGAAAATAAATATCAATATCAGTATAATGATATCCTGCTAAAGTTTGCAATAATATATTGCTGTCTAATAAGTTAAAATATTTTAATGCAATAACTCTTGCAAATCCACCTGCTATATAAGCATTATGACTAATGAGTTTTTGATAAATAGAATCTACGTATATGTTTTCATTTTTAAGAAGTTTAACTAAATCAAAATTATCTAATTTATATGATTTATAGTTCATGTTATGAAATTTCGATAAATTTTTTCATCCAAAAAAACATAATATATCCGCTACAAAAAATTACAATATATTTTATGCATTTTAACAAATAAAATCACCTCAATTCCACTATAAACTTAAATCATATAAATTGCACTTATTCTTTTGACAAAGCTTCTACGTATTCGTCAAAAGTATCTTTTCTTGCAACTTTGGATCTGATTCGAATTGTTGCCATTGCTGCTTTCAGCGTTGGCATATCAAGTTGTTCTTTGTATTCTTCGATCAGTTCTTTTTTGTCTTCTTTTAGAAGTTCAAGTTCGTTTTCAATATTTTCATATCGCTTGATAAACTCTTCTAAAACACGTTTAATTTCATTAAGTTCGGTTGGTGCAGCTTCACCTGTAGGACGCTTGCCTGTTAGCTCTTGATCCCTCTTGAGTTCAATCACGTGGGCCTCCAATTTGTTTTATTATAGATACTACCTTTTGATGGTCTTGTATAATCGGTGCCTTTCTGGGCACACCTGATGCAATAAATTTTTTAATATCAGACTCGACATTTTGTTGAAGCTTTGTCAAAAGTTTCTTTTTTGTATCTGATAATTTATCATCAATGTTTACTGATTGCTTTGGATGTTTACCCAACGCACCAAACAAATCATTTGTATTTTTTGCATTTGCAATTTCATGTGCAAACTTTGAAACATTCTTTAATTTGTTTTGCACAATTTCTTTTACGTCAGCACTAATTCTTTGCAAGTTTTTATTTGAAGCATCTTCTTTGATTCCGAAGAAAGATTTAATTTTTTTTGCAATTTTAGAACCCGCTGCATAATTTATCATTGTAACTGGAGAATATAAGAATGCTGTCATTAATGCATCTTTGCCATGCAATGCTCTATAAACTTCTTGATATGCATCTGGTGCAGATGCTTTTATCTCTGATAACTTTGATTGCATTTTTTCATTGATCTGTGCATAATCACCATCAAGAATTGGAACAAGCGTTGATATAATTGCTTCTAAAGTTGTTCTAACAACATGTTTACCACGAACATAAGTCTTCTTTGCTTCGGCACCTGCAATTTTCCCAACGTCTGCAACGGGTTTAACAAAAATATCAAACAAACTATTTGGATTGCCGTATGAATATCCAAATTCGTCTTCTTCACAAATAACATCTCGAACAATTAATTTTAAAGAATTAAGATCCATATTCTATATTTATAATCAATAACAAATGATTACTTTATTAGATAACATTTTTGAATCATATAAAACAATAAACGCAACCAAATTTTCATTTCAAGCATTTTCAAGCATTAAAGGAAATACACCAAATGAAACAATTGTGCAGTTGCAAGAATATGCATCTGCAAGATTAAAACACTTAGGTCGCGGTGGTGCAAGACGAGCATATTTGTTATCATCAAGAAAAGTCTTGAAAATTGCAATCAATGAAAAAGGTATTCAACAAAATAATGCTGAAATTGAAATATCAAAAAATGCCAAACCTGACGCAATGATTACAAAAGTATACGATTATTCAAAATCAGATTCATGTTGGCTTATTTGTGAATTAATTCGACCTGTCAATAATGAAGAAGAATTTTTCAAATATGCACAATATGATTTATCAGACGTAATTGCAGCATTAAAAGAATTCAAAAAATTTCAAAACTCTGGTGGAAAAGTTACAAAATCGTATGTTGATGATTTGTTTTTATGGAACGTTTGGCAAACAGTTAATGATGCAAATATCGCAATCTTTGATTTAAATAAAATTGATCACTGGGGAATTAATGTTGATAACGAACTTGTCATCTTAGATTATGGATTTACAAATCAAATGTTAAAGAAAGTTCAAGATGACACGGGAGAATTTAAAGACTTTCTGTAATGCTTTTAATTGCGTTGATTAACCACTTTTTCTGTGTTGGAATAATCTCGGGCATATTAGATAAATCAAAGAATTGTGCACATTCAATTTCATGATTATCTGGGATTGGTGTTTCATTTATTGATTTTGCAACAAACACAAATACATCTTTAATATATGTATCATTCTTAACAACAAATCCAGGAATCTCTTTTACAATCTTAACAACGATTCCAGTTTCCTCAAATGTCTCACGAATTGCAGTTTCTTCATAAGTTTCATTTAATTCTTGATGTCCTTTCGGAATTGCCCACTTTAATCTATTGCATGGTTTAACCAATAACAATTGATTTTTATCATTAAAAGTTAGTGTCCCGCATGATAATTCTTTAGGTATTTGTTTTTCCATTATTATATAATAATATACACTATGAAATTATTCACAATTGGCATCATTGCAATGGCTGCTAAACCACCTCACGCGGGTCATGTTAAATTATTAGAATTGGCGTGTTCAGAATGCGATGTTGTTTATGCGTTTGTTAGCAAAATAACACGTGCTCGTCCAAATGAAATTGCAATATCTTGGGATCAAGTTGAAGACACTTGGATTAACGATATTGTGCCGAGTTTACCAAACAATTTTAGATTTGTTCCAACATCAGAAGCGCCCGTTAGAAAAGCATATGAACTAATTGAATCGTCAGATATGCATTGGAAAATTGCTTTATATGGTCGCCCAGAAGATATGAATTCAAGATTTAAAAAGATGCCATCAAATGTTACAATCAGAGATGTAAATTTGGGACCATTTAGCGGGACAGAAGTTAGAAAAGCAATTGCAAACGATGATTATGAAAAATTTAAATCTTTGATGGCACCACAAGTTGATGCTGAAGCATTATGGAATAGAATTACACAAATGTAAATTTTGTTTGTGTAAAATCGTTAAAATCTTTTGTTGATTGTAAATCAAATTCAAGTCCCAATTCAACCATTGAATCAATTATTTCTGAATCTGATATAAATTCACTGTCATCATCCGCGTTTACATAAACACTTAACTTTAGTGGGTTTTTATTTAAAGTATAAAATAAACCAATTTGATCATTTTTTAAAGTTTCTTTAAATCCTAATTGTCTTAATTTATTTTGAACGCTTTTAATATCGATTTTATGTTCATATGATTTATCAACATCATCTAAATAACCCATTGAATAAATGACATTGCTATCATATTTGTCATCAACTGCTTCTCTAATAATTGATTTTAATTTTCTAATTGAAAGTTTCATTATAATACTTTAAATTTTGGTTTGCCTTGTGTAATATGCACAAATTGCAAAACATCATCAAACTGCTCAGCAGGAATAATTCTATAACCCTTTTGATCAACAATTGCTAAAGCATCAACACCAGAAAATACGTCACTTGGAATTGCAGCTTTTGTCCAAATTTCATCAATAATCCATTGCGGATTTTGAAATGCATATGATTTTGCTTTTGACAATTGTTTATTTAGCGGATCAATTTTATAATTTGAATCTTCAGGATCTACAATATCAACAACTTGTGCAAACGTAATATCACTAACGACTTTTTTCTTTTTATCTAAAACAACAGTATGATCAGCACCATCTTTGTTATTTTTTATCAAATAATTAATGAATTGAAGTGCTTGCAATAAACCAAATTTCTTTGTTGAACCCATCATTCTTGATGGCGTTATCTCACCTTTTTTAATAAAAGGAATATCATGTGTAATAAAATCTTCATATGATTCTGGATATGTAGATTGCAATCTTAAAACATTAATTGAAATCTGAGATAATTCATTGCATGTTTGATTTATAATGCTCAGATTTTTCTCAACTGCTGATAAACCTTTTGTTCCTGGTCGAATTAAACCTGATGTATCTAGTTGTTTTACTTCGACTTTTTCACCATTGGGCAACACAATATCATAAGAAGTTGATCCACCCATAATCTTGCCGCCCAATTCAGCAGCAAGTTTTTCTTCACCCGGACCAACACCCGGCTTTGACGGTGAATATGAATATTTTATAGACACTGGTGTCCATGCATTTGCATTAGACGCACTTTTAATATTGACACTATTTTCAAATATAAACATAATTATGCTTTTACATTAACAGGAAGTGGAGGTGTTGTATTTTCTTTTGATTTATTGCTTCCGCCAGAAGAAGATTGCTTATGAATAATTGTTGGTTTGATAACTTTGGTTTGAGATCCTGCGGCGTTTGATTTTCTCATTTTAACACTTGGATCTGGATTTGATGGCTCTTCAGCGTCATCTGCTTGAACGACGCCACTGACAATTTGTTCAATGCCTTTTAAATATGCAAACAAAGCGGTTTTCTCAGCAACTGATAAATCATCAACATATTTATCTAATTGTGATTTTATTTCATCATCTTTAAAAGATCTACCAGCACGAATGCTATTTAATTTCTTAACAATATCATCAGAAGTTATATTGCCTTCTTTTAAACGTGCACTATCGTCAGCAGTTTTATTCTGTTTGTCTTCTTCTTCAATTGCGCATAATCGTTGATCACGAGATTCAAACACAGACAATGGATCTCGTTTAATCTTTGATCTATGGTTTGCAATAACTTCTGCAACTAAGTTTTTAATGATTTGCTTTTCATTCATTTAATCACCGTTACTTCTGATGGTGAACGACGTGTTTTTCTTTCAAGTGCTCTATAAGGATTATCTGATGTGTCAATATTCACAACTTTTCGACGCTGTTTAACAAGTTCATCATCCATAAACTTATCAAAGTTAATCTCTAGTTGCGTACCGGCAGATGTCCCCGTAAATTTCGTCTGCGTATTTCGCATGTTTTCTTTCTCTATCACCAATAAATTCATTTTCAGAGTTTGATTGAATTCCAACGATAACAGTTAAACCATCAACGATTATTTTAAATCGTTCGCCATGTTGATCATTTGATGAAATGATCTGCACAACAAATGCTAAACGCTTGTTGTGCAGATCAAACTTGTATGTTTTTACCAATTTTTTCTTATCAATACAATTCCAGTCAGTAGATTGAATAACAACTGGAGTTTGCTTTATTGGTTTAATTGGTAACATTTATTTATGAAATTTTTTCGCCTGATGCCTTTGCATGTCTACGAACATACTTATGCAAGAATTCTCTAAATCCGTCTAGATCAGCAACCATTTCTGGATTCTGATACATTAAATCAATGTCTTCTTGTGAAGGCGCATCTTCATCTTCATCATCAACTGATTTTTCTAAATATTCAATATAATCTTTTGTTGCTTGCAAGACTAAAAGATTTCTTTCTTCGTCGTCCATCTTTTGAAGATAAATTGCTTTCTTCATTGCTTTATCAACTGCTTGTTTTGCACCAGAAACGCTAAATCCTAATTCGTCAGCGATTTGTTGTAGATGCTCGCCAGACACGTCAGTCATCATACTATTTTTACGTGGCTTCTCTGACGTTGATTCTTTTGCTTCTGTTAAACTAATCTGAATTGCTTTTCTAATTGCACTTCTGACAATTACTTCTTCACGTTGTTCTCGCAATGTTTGATGATTTTTTCTCATTTATGAATTCCTATTTTGTCTAGCGTTTTCAATTTCAGCAAATGGATCAACTGCACATTGTGTGTCTGATTTTGATTTTGAAATTAAAAGTTTGCCTATCGCCGTATTATTACTTATTTCGTTTAAAGCATTTAAAACAATATCTTGTATTGTACAATTATTTTCTTCTAACACAGGTTCAATATTCATTAAAATATATTCTTTAACTTCAAGCTTTATATTTCTTAATGTTCCTGCTTGTTCATGCAATTGGACCTGCTGCGCCCGCGTTAGGCGCTTTATCTGACGCTTTAAGATCATATTCGCTTTCACTTGCTGAAACTCCAAATTGTGATTTTAGTTTTTGAAGTGCTTGTGTTTTATATTTTGCGGGCAATTTTTCAATTCCCATTTTCAAAATAGTTTTCTTTAATTCAATAATATTTGAAGATCTCTGAGAGAGAGACACTAAACCTTGCATAAATTTTGTAAGATCAAAATCGCCATCTAATAAGTCATCTAAATATTTGTTAATTTGTGCATCAACAGAAGTAAATACTTCTTTTTTATTTTCTTGAATTAATGTTTCAGTGATTATGTTCGTTAATTGCTTAAGTGTAATTTTCATTTAATTGACTCTGACATTGCTTCAACTTTTAAAAATCTTTCACCAATGATATCCCAATTAAGTTCACACATCATTGCTTCAAGATATTTCATAACATTTGTCTGATAATCACAAAGATATGAATGTTCCCAACAATCAATAACAATCACAGGATATGATCCTAACAACATATTACAATCATTTTTTGAGATTGACATAGTTACATATTTTTGTAGAAAAAAATTATACGCAGTGACAATCCAGCCCGCGCCATTCATCTGTTTATGGCGAGAAATAAAATCTCTTTGCCAATCATCAAAACTTCCAAAATCTCTTGCTAGACGTGCATATGCCAAAGACGATATTGAAATTTGAGAATTTCGACAAAAACAATTTGCAAAATATAATTCATGCATCCAAACTGTGTTTTGTTCGCTTGGAATCAACGTTGCCGTTGATAACAATTTTTCATATTCGCTCTTATTAAGTGCAGCAGAATATTCTGATGTTAAATGAGAAAATTTTTCACAATGTTTTGTATATAACTCAAGATGATTCTTTTTTGTGGTTGCGCTAACTTTATCAGAATCTAATTTAAACTGCTTTGGTTGCGCAACAAGCGCAATTGCTTCTGTTATTAGATTAGATTTATTCTTTATTTTAATATCAAATTGTGATGTCATATTTAAACTTCGTAATTTTTTTCAAATTTATCAGCGTTAATAATCATATCTTTGCCTTCTGGCGTTGTTAACGTAACATCTTTTCTTGAAATGCTTTTAACAGTATATAACAAACCTGATGCAATGTGTTTAACTTTTAAACCCTCAGAAGCATCATCAATATCAACTGAAACACTTTCTAATAAAGAATTTAAATTAAACTCAAATTCTTGCTTTAATTGTGAAATTGTTTTTTTATTCATAATAAATATCTATCATTATCTTATAAATTTTCGAACTTTAATATTTGCTGATTGCAATAATTTAATGCCTGAAGTGTCTCTATATTCGGTTTCATAAATTACTTCTGAAATATTTGCATTGACAATTGCTTTTGCACACATAACACACGGACTAAGCGTAATATACATATTCTTTTGCAAGTGTGTATGAAAATCACATTTTATAATTGCATTTAATTCAGCATGAATAAATCCAGATTTTCCCGGTTCAAGTGAATCTGGTTCATTTGGTCCAGATTTATAGTTGCCGTTATAACCTAAAGATAATAACGTTGTGTTATCACTTGAAACGATTAAGGCACCAACTTTTGTTCTTGGATCATATGATCTATTGGAAATAATGTTTGCAATATTTAACCAAGTTTCATCCCAAGATGGTCTAATGTGTATCATAATTTAAAATCACCTGTTTCAGTCCAGCCGTGCCATTTTAAATTTGCAATCGCAGTTTTTGTTTCATTAACTGCTGATAACTTCTTTAACCAAAAAATTGTCAATAATGTAAAAACATCAGACCAAAATGAATCAAGTTCATTGGTTGCATCAGATAAATGAGATAAGACCATAGATGCAGCATCAGGTGTGCCCGATAACGCTGCAGAACGTACTTGAGCCTCTCTAGATAGGATAACATTACGAGGAAACAAAGATGTCACAGGCAGCATTCTGTGTGTTTTTAATGCTTTCTGTTTTGTTGTATTCGAGATAATGTTTTCAACTTTTTTGAAGTCAGATTCATAAATGTGCATAGAACCAGCATTATGAATATAATCACCAAGTTCTAAACCAAGTTCAAATGCCATCAGTTCATGAAACATTGTAAACGCTGGGATGTCGTTTCCTAAACCCAAAATCATATCACATGATCTCATTGTTGTGATCATATATAACGCTTTTTCACGAATCAAGAACTGAATTCCAATTGTACATGGAACGTCTAAAGTTGCATTAAAAGAATCTTCAGCAGTTCTAATATGAATATAAGCACGACGACTATCAGGATCTCGTGTTAATTCTTGTTTGCACCAATCCCATTGTGATTGAATTGATGAAATTGGATTAAAAATTCTATGTCCATAAGCAGAATTGCATGTGCTTCCATCATCAGATATTTTTGTCCAAAATGGAGCATATGGCGCAATCCACTGAAGTGAATTCAAACCAGATAAATACCAAATAATTTCTGCTGCAAAATATGAAAGATTGTAATTTCTATCTTTAATAAATGGCAATCGATCTCTGGGATCTGAAATTGCAAATTGTACACCAAGCTGTTCTTTAATTAATTTTCCTCGGGGTGACGGACAAAATTGTGGAGATTCATATACATCTGATAAATGATATGCATATGCCGAAGTAAAACTTGAATGTATATTCATTTTATAATTCTTTCGCTTTATAGTGTGAATCATACCAGGTTGCAGTTAAATCAATACC
>JACCDN011173294.1_pt1 | contig 11101 bp, 9 predicted proteins | sample 7441691 | NCBI WGS metagenome assembly JACCDN01 (sample SAMN15323439, study PRJNA562643) | freshwater metagenome | isolation source: river surface water | place: USA:Blue River Watershed | collected 2017-08-16
CCTTGGGTGGCTCAGTATGACCTGCCGGTTACCTTCGCCGGACAAGCAAAAGTTGCGGCCGCAGAGATACTCTCGCCGCAGGAATGCAAGCGACTCGACCCAAGCAGCCAATTTGCGCTGATCGCCGGTCGCGAAGCTTGGGCAGACGCCGGCTCACCCGAGGTTGCTCCAGAGCGCCTCGCTGTCGAGTTTGCCACCGGTATCGGCGGAGTCTGGACCCTTCTGGATGCGTATGACACGCTGAAGGAAAAGGGCCCACGCCGCGTGATGCCGATGACCGTGCCGATGCTGATGCCAAATGGCCCAGCAGCGGCTATCGGCATGGACATCGCGGCCCGCGGCGGTGTCAGAACCGCCGTGTCGGCATGCGCATCCAGCACCGAGGCAATCGCAAACGCAATCACCCGCCTTCGCAGCGGTGAGATCGACGTCGTCGTAGCAGGTGGCGCTGAAGCGGCACTGCACCCAATGCCGATCGCCGCGTTTGCTGCGCTACACGCGCTGTCGCGACGAAACGATGACCCTGCTACCGCATCCCGCCCATATGACGTGACCCGAGACGGCTTCGTAATGGGTGAAGGAGCTGGTGCGCTGGTTCTAGAGACTCTCGAGCACGCGCAGGCTCGCGGAGCAAAGATTTATGCCGAGCTCGTTGGTGGCGCGGTCACCTCGGACGCTCACCACATCACGGCTCCAGACCCTGAGGGAACCGGTGCAGCACGAGCCGTCCTGGCCGCCCTTGCTCAGGCTGAGGCAAAGCCGGAAGATGTCGTGCACATCAACGCGCACGCAACCTCAACCCCTGTTGGCGACATTGCCGAATACACCGCTCTGCTCCGCGTTTTCGGCGACCACCTGGGCAAGATTGCTGTCTCGGCGACCAAGTCGTCAACCGGTCACCTGCTCGGTGGTGCGGGAGCGATTGAGGCCATCTTCACGGTCTTGGCACTGCGCGAACGCAAGGCACCGCCGACCATCAACCTAACCGAGCAGGATCCAGAGATTCCGCTGGATGTAGTTACTTCGCCGCGTGAGCTTCCTGATGGTCCAGTACTGGCAATCAGCAACTCCTTCGGCTTTGGTGGCCACAACGCCGTCGTGGCTTTCCGCCGCTTCGTTAGCTAATCTGCTGCAGCCAGATCACTGGCGCATCCATACCTGCCCGCCTGAAGACCTCTAGTTCGTCATCCCATGGCTGTCCAAGCAGTTTTCGCATTTCGCGCTGCAGCTCGAGCCCATTCGAGCCGGCTGCCTCCATCACAGACTTGAGCCTGAATTCGTTCACCAGCAGATTGCCCGCCCAGTCGATCTGACTCGAAAACATTCCGAGGCTCGGCGTGTAGCTCCAGCGATAGCCCTCGGCGCCAGCCTCTGGCTCTTCGGTGATTTCAAAACGAATCGTCTGCCAACCGACCAGCGCGCTAGCAATGTCGGCACCGGTGCCCTGTCTTCCAGACCAAAAGAGTTCGCCGCGTTTTGCTCCCGGTTGCACGGGCTGATCGATCCATGCGATTGACACGGCCTCGCCTAGCGCGCGACCGATAGACCACTCAACGTGCGGCACAACGGCCGCCGGAGCGGAGTGTATGTAGACCATGCCTTGAGCGGTCGTGTTTTGCATGGGGTTGCCTCTTTCTTGTGAAGGTACATCTTCCCCAATGACCTGCACGACAACCGCCGGATACCCAGATTATGCCTCGGTCAAGTGCGTGTCAACCGCCCGGCTTCGACGCCTGAGCCGGCGACACGAATCGGCGCATCCGCTTAGGTAGGCTTTGATTCATGAGCAAGCTGTACTTTCGTCACGGAGCCATGAACAGCGGCAAATCCACCGCCCTGCTGCAGGTAGCCCACAACTATGAGGTACGCGGTCAGCGGGTCGCACTGCTAAAGCCCGCTGTCGATACCAAAGGTGACCGTCAGGTGGTTTCGCGCTTGGGGGTAACCCGAGAAGTAGATCTGCTGCTGACCCCCGAGATGAACCTTCGGGATGCCTTCAGCGCACTTCGGGCCTCTGCCGGCGAATCGGGCGATTACGCGTGCTTGCTAATCGACGAGGCCCAGTTTTTGACCCGCGATCAGGTTGATCAGGCGCTCGAGGTTGCCGTTCTTGACGACATCCCGGTGCTCGCCTATGGAATCCGCACCGACTTTCTCACCAATGGTTTTCCAGGTTCGATCCGTCTGCTCGAAATTGCTCACACGCTCGAGGAGCTCAAGACCATTTGCCGCTGCGGCAAGAAAGCGATGTACAACGCTCGCCTGATCGATGGCGAGTTCGTGTTTACCGGCGAGCAGGTGGCCATCGACGGCGTCCACGTCACCTACGAGTCGCTATGTCCGAGCTGCTATCTGACTCGAAAGAACGCGCAAAATGCCTGAGCTGGTTCGATTCTTCAACGCCAACGTAATCGCCGACTTCGCGGGCGACGACGTAACGGGCAACGAAGTAACGGGCGACAAAGTAGCCGGCGAGCTGTTCAGCTACCGAGGCGAACTAATCGACCAGGCTCGATTCGAGCAAATCGCACAGGACACCAGAGTCGAGCAGATCGACCTGCGCGGCGGTTGGGTGATCCCAGGTTTTCGCGACGCTCACTGTCATCCGCTATTTGCGGGCCGTGAGGCAGCCGGGCTACACCTCGACGGATGCGTTACTACCGAGGATGTCATGCAGCGCCTAACTGAATATCGCGAGGCAAACCCAGCATTGACCTGGATTGACGGTGCCGTCTATGAGCGCAGCATGTTGGCGGGCAAGGAGCTTGAGGCGGCGAGCCTGCTAGACCGAGTTGAGGATCAGGTTCCCGTGGTACTGCACGCCGATGACCACCACACTCTCTGGGTCAATACCGCTGCCCTGCGCACGGCCGGACTTGAGTCGCCAGAACAGGTTGCCGCGCTGAACGCATCCTTCGGGCATGGCTCGATAGACATCGACTCAAACGGCAACGCGACGGGAATCCTGCGCGAATGGGAGGCGATGAGCCTAGTGCTCGACATTGCCCCGAAACCCACACTGGACGAGGACGTCGCGTTTCTGATCTGGTCACAGCGGCAAATGATGGCAAATGGCCTGGTGGCCGCCACCGACGCATGGATCGACCTGGGCATGACCGAGGTTTATCTTGCGGCGCTTGAACGCGACCAGCTGTGGATGCGCTTCGAGCTGGGCTTCAGGTTTGCGCCCGAGAACTGGCGCGAGTATCGCGACTACGCACTGAGGATGCGAGCAGAGGTTGAATCCCTCGCCAATCCCCTGCTAACCGCAAGAACTGCAAAGTTCTTCGTTGACGGTGTCTTTGGCAGCGCGACGGCCGCGGTGCACGAGGATTACCTGCAACCGAGCCACAGCGGGGATTTCAGAGGCAATCTGGTCTGGCAGCAGGATGAACTCATCCACGCGCTCTCTTGGGCAGCAGAGAACGGATTCAAGCTGCACCTGCATGCCATCGGCGATGCTGGCGTCACAGCTGCCATCGATGCGATTATCGCGGTCGGCAGCCCCGCTCGATCCGTGATCGCGCACACGGAATTGGTGCGCGAGGGCGATTTCGATCGGATGGCTCGGCACGGAATCATCGCCAATTTCGAACCGTTCTGGGCTCAGCAAAATGCGATGCTGAAGAGCTGCGTGCCGAGGCTTGGCAATGCGCGAGTCGATCGCATGTACGAGATGCGCAAGGCCATCGATTCCTGTGTGACCATCACCTTTGGCAGTGACTGGCCGGTCAGCTCGTTCGTGCCGCTAGAGGGGCTTCAGGTGGCAGTAACCCGTGCCCCGCTGGCGCATCCTGACCAATCTTGGACCCTGCACAGCGCACCACCGCGCAAAGAGGCGCTAACGGCATACACAACAGCCGTGGCGAAACAGATGGCTGATGCAGACCGTGGGTCACTGAACCAGGGCGCCCGCGCCGATTTCGTGGTTCTAAGCGAGAATCCGTTGACTGCTGCGGCAGGCAAGCTTACCCAGATAAACGTATTGGCCACCGTCATCGATGGCCAAGTACGCTTTTCTGCTTGATTACTAGCGCTGCAGCACCAGAGTTGTCTGGGCTGGAACCGAAACGGTAGTCGCGTTCTTGAGAGTGCTCAGAGTCTTGACTCCAGCCTTCTGCCCCTGAACCACGATCTTCCATTCGCCGCGGGCAGGCAGCTTCACGGTTACGGCCTTCTTGTTCGGGTTGTGTGCAACAACGATCTGGCTCCAGCTGTCTCCAACTGCCTTGCCATTGAGGCTGTAGGCGATCACGCTGCTAGGTGCTGGCAAGAAGGTCAGGTTTGCCTTTACCGCATCCGCAGTTGACATTCTGAATGCAGGATGCGCCTGGCGCAGCTGCACGAGCCCCTTGAAGTAGCTGGTTATGCCGGCGTTGGTTACACGCTGGTTCCACTTGATGGCGTTTACCTTGTCGCCCGACTTGTATGAGTTGTCATCGCCACCCTTGGTGCGCATGAACTCCTGGCCAGCGTGAATGAACGGCAGGCCCTGAGCCAAAATCGCGATGGATGATGACAGCGCAAACACGCGCTGGCGCTCGGCCGCAGTTGCACGCGGCATCGAAGCCAGAAGCTTGTCGAACAGGGTCATGTTGTCGTGCGCCTCGACGTAGTTCACCGAGACGCTCGGGTCAACTGCACCCCAGCCTCCGCCGGCGGTGGCGTCATAGGCAACCTGACCTACAATGCCCGATCGCACCGACGAGATTGCGCTTAGCTTGCCCTGGGCGTATCCGGTGTCGGAGTGGTTGAACACCGAACCCTTGATGCCGTCGCGGATCGTGTCGTTGAAGTGCGAGATGTTTGGCATCTTGCTGGCGTTGGTCTGGTTGGCGCGCTGGTCCGAAGGGAGCACGTCACCCATGTTCCAACCTTCACCGATAACCAGAATGGTCGGGTCAATCTTGGTGAGTTCGGCGCGAACCTGGTTCATGGTTTCAACGTCCAAAATGCCCATCAGGTCGAAACGGAAACCATCGAAGCCGTATGCGGTGGCCCAGAACTTAGTCGAATCGACGATGAACTTGCGGGCCATCGCACGCTCGGATGCGACCTCGTTGCCACAACCGGTGCCGTTGGCTAGAGCACCCTCAGGTGTGGTTCTGAAGAAGTAACCCGGCACCAGCAGTTCCATGCTGAAGCTGCTGGCCGAGGATACGTGGTTGTAAACCACGTCCATGATTACGCGAAGTCCCTGGGCGTGCATCGCATTGATTGCGGTGCGCAGCTCAACGATGCGCTTGGTTGGGTCCTCTGGGTTTGACGAGTATGAACCCTCTGGAACGTTGTAGTTCTGCGGGTCGTAACCCCAGTTGTAGGAATCCTTCTGGGTCTCGTCGATCGAGGCGAAGTCATAGACCGGCAGCAGCTGAACGTGGGTCACGCCGAGGTCCTTGATGGCCGAGAGCACCGTTGGTGACTTCTTGTTCGGGGTCGTGGTGCCGGTTTCGGTCAGACCAAGGAACTTGCCTCGGTTTGCGGCCGAAACGCCCGAGCTAGGGTCGATCGAGGCATCACGAACGTGAAGCTCATAGAACACGGCATCGGTTGGCTTGCCGCTGAACGCCGGCTTTGCGGCGCGGTTGCTTGGCATCAACGCATCCATGTCAACAACGACACCGCGGCCACCGTTTACCGTGGTTGCGCGAACGTATGGATCAACTGCCTCGTTCCACGAGTCGCCGTGCTTTGCCTTGTAGGTGTAGATAAGTCCGTTCTGGTCGCCCGAGATCGAGGCGGTCCAGGTTCCCTTGGTTGACTTGGTCATCGGAATCTCGGTGCCGATGTTGACCATGCTGGACGAGTTCTTGCCGTATGAAACCAGAACCACGTCGGATGCGGTTGGTGCCCAGACGCGGAAGTCGGTTTTGGTCTTGGAATAGGTGTTTCCGAGGTCATCGCCGGTGTAGGTGAACATGTCCTCGAATTCCTTCGAACCCATTACCTTGCCCACGGTGACAGCTTGGCTTCCGAAGCCTTCCAGAGCGACCTTGTAAGCGCCACCAATGGTCAAATCGCTGGCGAAGTTCAGGGTGAACTCAATTGCGCCCTTGGAGGTGGCGACACCGGGCACAACCGAGGTCGGGGTCAGTGTGGTACTGCCCAAAGTGACGGTGAATGCTGGCAGCGGATTCACCGCGACACGTCGGCTGAGCACGACGGTGATGCTCTTTAGGCTGTCGTGCGACGCCATGTTGATTGAGTCCGAAACGGTCGGTGATGAGGTGTAAATGGTCGCGTCTCCTTGAATCAGCCAGATCTCGGCGTTGCCGTTTGCGTCGAACTTCTCGATGAAGCGGTCAGTGCTGACGTCCTTAGCGACCCAGGCGCCCTTTCTGACGATGATTCCGAGGTTCTTGTATGGCTTCATGCCGGTCACCTTGATTTTGGCGACCTTGCCGAAAGCGTCATCCGATTCGAACTTGAATCCGTTGGGATCAACCTCTTGGTCTTTTCCGGCGGCATCGTCGTTGCGCCACAGGTAAACGTTCCAGTTGTCGTAGTCGCCTGCGGGGCGCTGGTAGTGGATGGTCAGGTTTACGGTGTCACTGTCGAGTGCGGTGGCTGGGGCAGCCACGAAGAATGAGGCAAACAGCGAGATAACGAGGCTGAAAACCAGACCGATGCGTGAATTGCGCGACACGATGCTCCTAAAGCGGTTGGGTACCTAAAGAATCTATTTCACGTCGTCGAACCGTAATCGTTTACGGGGCGCGGAGTCCGCCATTGGTTACGAAACTGTAACCAGAATTACTTGTAGGGAGTACGGGACTTGAACCCGTGACCGACGGATTATGAGTCCGCTGCTCTAACCGGCTGAGCTAACTCCCCTAGCCACTTGCTCTCGCGAGCAAATCAACATGACGAGCCTAGTCGTCATCACCTTTCAAGACCTCGTTGGCCTTGTCAGCTACCTTTTTGACCGACTTTCGAAGCTTCTGATCAACAGCCTTAGCGCGATCAATTACTTCTTCGCGAACCTCTTCGAGGCGCTCCTCGATTTTGTCGCGAACCTCCTCGGTTGCATCGGTAATGCGCTCGCGCAAATCGACCGAGCGCTCGCGCAGCTCTCTCGCCCGCGCACGCAGGCTTTCAACCCGTTCGTGCAGCGCCGGAGCCAGCAAACCAATCGGTTGACTGTATTCGGGCTTGTTGTCGTCTGACTCCGAGCCGGATGCGCTTTCGCCGCGGTACAGGTCCTCAAAGATTTTGAGGGTGCGCTCAATGTCATGAGCCTGAATCAGGTGAAGCGAGTTCTCGCTGAGTCGGGCCAGTTCGTCCTTGTCGGCGGTCAGCACCAGCTTGAGCTTCTCGGCGAACTCATCCACGTCGTCTGGCTGGAACAGATAGCCGTTGTCGCCGTCGTGCACCAGGTGAGGCAGCGCCATGGCATCCGCCGCAACAACTGGGCGACCAGAGGCCATGGCCTCCATGGTCGCGATTGACTGCAGCTCGGCAATCGACGGCATAGCGAACACGGTGGCTCGCTCATAGGCCTTGGGTAGCTCTTCTTCTGAGATGTGGCCCTTGAATTCGACCTGATCCGCGATGCCCAACTCTGCCGCCAAGGCCTTGAGGTTCTCGCGCTCGCCACCGTTTCCGACGATTTCAACCTGGGTGCCCAACTGCTTGGGTAGTTTTGCCACGGCCTTTAGCAGGTTGTGGATGTGCTTCTCGAAATCCAAACGACCCAGGAACAGCACGCGGGGTGGCTGATTCGAGGTTGGTGTGGCGTTGGCAAACTTCGACGCATCGATTCCACATGAGATCGCAAGCACGCCAGTCACCCCGGCGGCCTCTTCCAGAAGGTTTGCTGCGCGTCGGGTTGGTGTGGTGATGTAATCGGCCCGCTTCAGGATGCGCCCTGCGTCCTTCCAGGCCAGCTTCATTATTGGCTTCTCGAGCCAACTCGGAATGATGACCGAGTACTTGATTAGGTTCTCGGGCATGATGTGGTTGGTGGCCAGCAGGCGAATGCCGCGCTCCTTTGCGCTCTTCGACAGGTAACGCCCCATCACGAGGTGCGATTGCATGTGCACCGCATCAGGCTTGACCTCGTCCAGAATCCTGTCGGTCTTGCGCTTCAGCGTGAAAGGCCAGACATAGCGGAGCGTTTCGTGCTGAAGAACCGGGTAACTCTTGATTCGGTGCACGATCATCTTGGAGCCGTCGTGCACTTCGATTGAGGTGCCGTACTTCTTGGTGTGAGCGGCGGTGATGATGTGAATTTCGTGACCGTGGCGAGCGAGTCCGCCAGCTAGTCGTTCGGCAAAGCGGGCGGCACCGTTGATGTCGGGCGGAAAAGTGTCGCAGCCAATGACAATCTTCAGAGGCCGTTGTTCGGTCTCAGGCGCTGATTTGCTCAAGTAGATTCCTCAGGAATTCGCTACGCGGCGCTTCTGCGCCAACACGATTTTACTTCGCGGCACTCTTCTTTGAGGGCTTGTGGACTAATTCGGGATGAACCTTCGCCAGCCGGAACACACCGATAACTGCGATTGCAGCGGCGATCGCAAAGCCAATGATGGTCTGGATGCCAGCCTGCTTGGCCTCCCCCAGCACGACGATTCCAATCGACACCGCAACAATCGGGTCGATCACGGTCAAACCCGCGATAACCAAGTCGGGCGGGCCGCTGGCATAGGCGTTCTGCACGAACCAACCGCCGAGCAAAACAGCTCCGATCAGAGCAATCAGGCAGAGCACTGTGAGCCACTCGAATTCGCCTTGGTAAACGCGCTGGATAACGACCTTGGCTAGAGTCGCAACGAAGCCGTAGAGGACTCCGGCACCCAAAACGAAAGTCAATGCCTTGGCGCGCTTACCCGAGAACACGAACCACAAACCCAGAGCGATCAGGATGGCGATGAGGGCGCCAAGCACTTCAAGCAGATTCGCATCCGTCAGCTTGGATTCTTTCGCCACACCGGTCGCCTGCGCTACAAATGCGCCAATTCCAAGCGTGGTGAGCCCGATTGCGAGCCAAGTCTTAGTGTCGAGCTTGGTCTTGTTGATCTTGGCGTTCAGCAACGGGGTGATGATCAGTGCGATTGCACCGATTGGCTGAACGACAATCAGTGGGGCGAGCGAGAGGGCCACCAGCTGAAGGATTACGCCCACGATCATCATTCCGAGTCCGCCGAGCCAGCGCGGGCGGTAGAGCAAAGACAGCACCTGCTTCAGGTTTAGCGAACCACGCCCAGGCTCTTTGGTCGCGTGTTTTTCGACGACTGCGTCATTCTGAAACTGAGCACCGAACGACATCGCGACGGCAGCAAGCGCGGCGAGCAAAATCGCCAAAGCCTTTAGTTCGTCACCCGGACCCATAACCACTCCTAAACAAGCAGTTCCAGCCTATTTGCCCACGCCGGAAAGGTCGGGAAACCACACCAGTGCAAAGCCCATCAAATCGGCAGGGTAAATTTGTCTAATGGCTATCAGACGCATCGTAATCACCGGCGAACCTGTCCTGCACACCCGAGCAAAAGAGGTTGAGGTGTTCGACGACGAGCTGCGAGTTCTGGTGCGCGACATGTTTGACACCATGGACAAAGCCCCAGGTGTTGGGCTTGCCGCTCCGCAGGTCGGCATCCCGCTCAGGGTGTTTGTTTATGACTACCCGGACGACGAGGGCAACGAACGCCGCGGCGTGGTAATCAATCCCGAGCTAGTGATCAGCGAAGTCTCGAGCGAAGCACCCGACGAAGAGGATGAAGTCGAGGGCTGCCTCTCGGTTCCTGGCGAGCGTTTTCCGCTAAAGCGCGCCGAAAAGGTTGTGCTGACCGGTGTCGATCTGGATCAGAACCCGATTCACATCGAGGCTGACGGCTGGTTCGCTCGAATCTTTCAGCATGAATTCGATCACCTAAACGGAACTCTTTATGTTGACCGCCTAGCCGAACCTTGGAAGAGCGAGGCTGCCAAAGTGGTCGCAGAGATTGGCTGGGGTAAGCCGGGCTTCTCGTGGCTACCTGGCAAAGACAAGCTCGAGGGCTAGTTCCAGCCGACAAGACGAAACAGAGCTGCGACCACCGCGGCCGCAATCACAATCAGGATGAATGGCACTCGACGCCAAGCCAAGATGCCTGCCAGAGCTAATGCTGGGAATCGCGCATCCAAGACAGCCTGATTGTTCTCACCGATGAAACCCTGAACGCCAATCAGCCCGGCCATCAACGCAACTGTTAGCAGAGCAGCGATTCGCGAGACCACCGGATGTTCGAGAACGCGCTGGGGTAGCAGCGAGCCGATTAGCTTCCAGCTGTAAACCAGTAGCGAGGCCACGATGATTGCGATCCAGATGTCGGTCATTTCTTGCCACCGAACCAGTCGAAAATTCCGACAATGACCGCTCCAGCGCCAGCAATCAAAACAGGTATGCCGGCCGGCACGAACGGGGCGCTAACAACTGCCAGCCCGACTGCGATTAGGGCCACAACTAGCGACTGACGTTCTTTCAACCTCGGCCAAATCAAACCGACAAAGGCGGCAGCGGCAGCGGCATCCATGCCCCATGTCTTTGGGTCACCCATGGCTTGCCCAAGCACAGCGCCGAGCGCGGTTGCTGAGTTCCAGAACAGGTAAACGGCGGCACCGGTCAGCCAAAACCCCTGCCGCTGCTCTTTCGGCGAATCCTGTGCCACGCTCACTGCGGTGGATTCATCGATGGTCACCAGGGCCGCGACTAGCTTTTTGGCCCCCACGACCTTCAAAATTGAGCCCATACGAACCGCATAGAAACCGTTGCGGATGCCCATCAGCCAGGCCGAAGTCACAGCCGCCGCCAAAGCGGCTGATCCGCCGGACACAACGGCCACGAAGGCAAACTGCGAACCGCCGCTAAACATCAGAAGGCTGAGCACCATGGTCTGCCAAAAGTCCAGACCGGCTGCCGAAGAAAGAGCGCCGAAAGAGATACCGTAAAGCCCGGTAGCGAGCCCAACACCAACCGAAGTCGCTAAAACAGATTTACTAACGGCCACGAGCTTGCCCCGCTTCGAACAGGGCCAAGAACAATTGCGCTCGAGTCGCTAGCCCGCAGCGTCGAATCACCTTGTCAAAGATTTGCTTTACGCGGTACTTGGGGATGTCTAGTGCG
>JACCDN010005899.1_pt1 | contig 11100 bp, 20 predicted proteins | sample 7441691 | NCBI WGS metagenome assembly JACCDN01 (sample SAMN15323439, study PRJNA562643) | freshwater metagenome | isolation source: river surface water | place: USA:Blue River Watershed | collected 2017-08-16
CGAGCAGAAAACCCCCGTCTTGATTTTGAACTCTTCAAAAAAATCAAGGGTGGCGAACCGATTACTGACCATGAGATGTACACCCAGTACAACCCCCCAGAGGGTTTCAGCTTGTGGCGAACCAAGCATGGCGATGTGTTGGCTGTCAGGAATGAGGGCGCTTATTAATGTTGACTCAGCAAACCCAAACAATGATCACAAACGCACAGCGCGTTTTGTCGATAGCGTTCCCGAACTTGGAAAGCCAAAAACTGATGGCCACAGTCGCCCCAGCAACCGTTTTCCAGAAGCATCTGCCAACACCTGAACGGGTCGAGGCGTTGATTCGCCAATTTCAAAACAACGGCGACGGTCAAAGCCGTTGCATAAAACATAAATAGGAAAAAAATGGAAGTAACCATCACTCCATCGAATACAGCGGCAACCGCCGCCCGCTTCGAAACAACCGTAACCGACTCAGCGGGTCGATCAATCGGCATTAAAGAGCCCGACTTCTTGGCGCAGTTTCGCCTCATCGAAATCCTCGGTCGCTCTGCCGAAAACCAGCAGTATGTGAACATGGTGCGACCGGTTCTTTATGTATGTTCCATTGACGGCGTATCAGTAGCACCTCCACATTCAAAGGGCGAAGTCGAAGCCCTGATTACTCGCCTTGGACCTTCTGGCTACAACGCACTGGCGGCGGCACTCTTGGCGCGTGTCAGTGATGATGAAAACGCGACTGACGAACTAAAAAAATAGTTGGGTATGCGCCTTTTCGACAGGCCGCATACCTTGCCAAAAACGGAGTGCCATTTCACACAGCCCTCGGGCTTACAAGCTCTGATGAGCTTTATCTGCCACCACAAATACGCTCTGGGTTTGCAATTATTTTTGGCGAACTTGATGGCGGGAAATTTGATTGGCACCGCATGGATTGGGAACAACAAAACTAGAAAGCGGGACATGCACGAATTTAAAAGCATCGGTGAATTTGTCAAACACCTCGCCACCGTAAAGGTAGCGGAGGGCTTGGCGGTGCGAAGCGGTTTGAAGCGCGCGGCAAAGCTGGTTGAAAAACAGGCGAAAGCAGAGATCGGCCACTATCAAAAATCCGTTGGTCCGTTTCAGGCGTGGCCAGAACTTGCCGAGAGCACTAAAGAGGACCGTGTGCAAAAAGGCTTCACAGAAAACGACCCATTGCTACGAACGGGTGGCTTGAGAGATTCGATCAGCCATCAGGTGAGTGGATTAGAGGCCGTTATTGGCTCAAGTTCACAGGTGGCGTTGTGGCAAGAGCTGGGGACGCCAAAGATGCCACCTAGACCCTTCTTGGGCACAGCATTGGCCCATAAAGAAAAGCAGGTGGTCAAGTTGATTGGTGATCACACCGTGAGCGCTTTGATTGACGGTCGCGCTTTTAGCTACCCGCTCAGGGGCACTGCTTCGCGTACTAGTGAATGAACCCGAATATTGTCAGCAGCACAAACCCACAAGCATACAAAACAGGTGCAGCAATGCAACATAAAACAACAAACCAGCCAAACACAACAAACTGTGCAAGACGCAAACCAAAGCGAGTTTGCGGAAGGCTTGGTGGGAGCATTCCCTCGGGAACCTTTTCAAAGAAGCCGAATCTTCTCGGTGCCCAGCGCGGTGGTAACACCGTGATGCTTGGGTATTGCACCGACTTGAAACGCCGTGCCGCCCACAGGTGGATTTTCTCTTTGAGATTCATTGACTCACCCCTTAACGGAACGAAAAAAAATGATTAATGCTTACGCTATTGGAATTCGAATAAGCCTGACAAATCATGTCAGCCCGTCGCTTGGTCGGATGATGGCAGACCTAGCAAAAACTGAAAGTGAGGCTCACAAATTACAACGACGCATGGACAAGATCAGAGATGGTTTTGCTTTGTCGTTTGCCTCAATTGGAGCAGGCCTAGCACTAGCGGCACCCTTCAAGGCGGGATTGCACGAGGCCCTGAACTTTGAGCGTGCGGTGCTGCGAATCAAAAACATTGGCGGCATGGACGCAGCTAGTGTCACGGAGATTAGGGGTAGCGCACTTGCGGGGCAATTCAAAGGTATTGCAGCAACTGAAACGGTGGACTTGTTTAGGGATTTGCACGCTGCGTTTGGACACACGCAAGAAGCAAAAGAATTCTTACCGCACTTTGCCGAGTTTGCTCGCATAACGCAAGCCACCTTCGGTAAATCTGCAATTGCGGGCGAAGAAGATGTGAAGGCGCTTGCCAAATTCGCTGAACGCAGAGGTGGCACCAAAAGTCCGCAAGCCATGTCCGAGCAACTGGACCTTGCCATGCGAATTTTGAACGCCTCTGGCGGCGCAATATCTCCCAAAGAGTTGTTGGCTTTTCAGGCGCGAATGGGTGCCATGGGCATCGGCATGTCAAACGATGGCGTGGCAAAGATGTGGGCGTTGATGCAGGAGCAGGGTGGCTCCAAAGCGGGTACCGCTTTGAATTCGGCCATGCAGAACTTGATCAACGGCAGAGGCACCGAAGGTTCGGGGCATGTCTTGCGAAAAATTGGTTGGGTTGATGAAGCCGCTAACCATAAAAACCTGAGAGAAATTTACGGCGACAACTGGAATAAGCACCTCAACAAAGTCACTGCTAATGCATTGAAAAACTCAGACCTCGCTAAAGAGGATATGGTGGGCTGGGTGCGTGATGTTGGTCTGCCACTGATAAACCAATATGTCGACAAACAGGGCGTGAAAGACTCCAAAAAGCGAGAGGGGATGATTGTTTCACTTCTCGCTCAGGCCTTGAGTAACCGCCTCGGTGCGGATTCGGTTGCATTGATCGCTACGCAAATGGATCGCATTTTGAAAGACCACGGCATTTACCAAAGCTCAAAGGGAATCCGAGAGTCTGGTCAGCAGCTAGATAACAGCCCGCTTGCAAAGTTTCAAGACCTACACGCTCGTTGGGAGACTGGCCTCGTTAATCTCGGCGAATCGGCATTACCTATCGTGGTTCCGTTAGTTGAGGATTTGGCCATATCACTTCGGTCATTTAACGAATACGCAGAGAAAAGCCCCGAGACGATTCAGCACATCACCAGCGCCTTTCTGGGGTTGGCTGGGGTCTTAATCGGCGGCGGCGTGATTGGAATACTCGCGAACACCACTAGAAGTTTCGTGCTGCTGGGCGAAACGATTGCGCTTGTTGCTGGGGTTCAACAGATTGGTGCCTTGCAAAAAACGCTTGGGCTTGGCGTGGCGGGCGCGGCTGCGTTTGCGGTGGTAGAGCTTGGGCGGCTAGCGTTAGCTCTAAAGGAGCTATGGGACGCAAAACACCACGAAGGCGTGAAGTTGACCAATGAAGCAAGTCAGCGCCTAAAAGATCCAAGCATTCAGGCAAAACTAAAAGAGATGGACTCGGACTTCAGAGCGCGAGTGCCCTTACCTGCAAGCGGAATGGTTGGTACGGGGCCGGTGCCCCCCGTTCGATCAGGTGTCTATGTTTCGGGGCCGACCACAAATCAGAAAACGGTACAGGTCAACAGCGTCGTCAACATAGACGGTCGCAAGGTGGCTGATGTCGTTTCCATGCACCAAACAACTGAGATGAATAAGCCAAATAGATCCTCACCACTATTTGATTCGAGCCTTGGCGTCAGTTGGGGGGCTTCAAAATGAGCGCGGATCAACTTACTAGTTCTGCAACGGCGAGAAATCCAAGGGGAGCCGTTAAGTTAACAGGTGATGATGGCATCGCCGTGTTTTTTCAGGGTTGGACAGTCTTTGAAACTGACAACAACGCGGCCAGAAGCGCTGACACATTTAGGATTGAATTTGCAATAGCCGGCCTGTCTGAGGCGAGAGGCATAGATTGGTTTTCATCACAGAAAAGTATTACGGCGGAAATTTTTGCAGGTTTGCCAAGCGATCCGGCCAATGTGCAAATTAGCGATATGAGTTCGCTTATTTATGGCGAGGTCGACGATATTCAGTTTGACCTAGTTCGTGGCGTTGTAGAGCTATCTGGACGCGACCTCACGGCACGACTCATTGATGAGTTAACCAGTGAAAGCCATCTAAATCAAACGGCGAGCTCAATTGCAAAGAGCCTTGCACTAAAGCATGGGTTGACACCAGTTGTAGCGGCTACTAAAGGCTTTGCAGGCACTTATTACAAAGAAGATCACATCAGCTCACTTTCAATGCGAAGTGAATGGGAGTTGCTGAGTTACCTAGCCGAAAAAGAGAATTTTCTTCTCTATGTGAATGGCAAAGAGCTTCACTTCGAGCCAAAACCTAGTGAGTCAGATGGTCATTACATCATTGAGTGGAACGGGCAAAACGAGGACAGGGGATTTGCGACAAGTAACACAATTGATTTGCAATTTTCAAGGTCTCTCACAATTGCCAAAGGAATTACTGTTGAGGTGCGTAGCTGGAATGAAAAGCAAAAGAATGGTTTTTCTGCTTTTTACCCAAAGACGGCGCGTTCTATTCAGCCAGGTCAATCGGCAGCTAAAACGCTCAAGCGTAGGTTTTCAATTCCAAACTTAACGCCAGAGGATGCGCAAAAAATTGCAGAGTCTAAGTACAGGCAGATCATTCAACACGAAGTTAGATTGACTGCATACCTTCCCGCAGACCAGCAGCTTGACTGTACAAAAACAATACTCGTTCGAGGAACAAATACGAAACTTGATCAGGTGTATTACTTGGAGAGTGTGCGTAGGACGATGAGTGTCCACGAAGGCTATCGAATGAATATTCGCGCAAGGAACAAAGCGCCGGAGACCGAGCTTTGACAAAATCACTAAAGGACTGCTATAGTCCAAATGTCCCCAAAAGGACGGTGCTTGAAAACACCATGAACACAGCGGTCGCAACCTCCACCGCAAGCGAGGTTTTGTCTTGTCCAAATTCAAGGGTAGGTCGTTGTTACTCGGCGGCCACCCCCAAAGGTTTCGGACAGGGTGCGCGTATTCGTAAGGTGCGCGGCGTGACTGTGTTCACGTTTTCAACACCCTGTCCACCTTATGTGCTTGAAAACGCAGACGGTGGTTTTAAGTCTCACACAGGAGCAAACCATGCCGAAACCCACGCCCAAAATGGGCTATGTCCCCAGCGCAGAAGGCGCGTTGATCACCTTAGAAATTATCAGATCAGCGCTAATGCAACCCATCACATTTTTAAGTGTGCAGGTCGCAACCGAACTCACAAAGGGCTTTCTAAAAAATTTAGAGAGCATTTCAGATGAGATTCGCCTCAAACAAAGTGGTGGTGCCGAATGAGTATGCCCACCCAAACGAACAACACGGTGGAGCTTCACGCCGCTATCGAAAACAGCTTAAGCACAGCGCTTCACCTAGTTCGTACTGGAAGAAGTGTCGCGGACTTACAGCGCGCAACAGCGCGTGCGGTGCGTGCTGCCACGCTACTCAAAAAGATTTGCGAAACAACGCAATTTCAAATTGGGGGTGCTGTATGAATTTTTTAATCGACAGGGAAACCGCCTCAGAACTCAACCCAATTATTGGCATAGGCACCCAAGAAACTCTCGCAACTATTCAGCGAATTAGTGACGCTTTGGCCGAACTATTGGCTGTTGAGGCTGACTTGGGCAAATTCTCTATCAAAGAGTTTTCGCCGCTTTGCAGAGTTCTATCAGCTGCGGTCGCGTATGAGCGGCTTGCAGTTTCTACTTCGAACAAAACTATTCATTGAGGAGAACGCTATGAAACAACGCGAAAAAATCGACCTCCAATATTCCGCAGCAATGCACCACCCTTTGAAATTGATAAGCCCTGAGGCTATCAACTCCAACTGCCTTGACTACTCATGGTCGTGTGTTGCCGGACAGAAACTAACGGTGGACCTTTTTGGTTGGCGCAAGGAATTTTGGGAAGACGGACTCGACGATGACGAGCAAAACACGGAGGACGCAACGCGCGAAGTTCGTGAAGCAATTGAATACTGCGTAGAAACATTGTTAAACCCTGATGGTGGCGAAACCAAGCGAGGTTTGGCGGTTGGGTTTCTCGATGAGGTCGCAACAATTTTGATTGATGCGCTGGCTCTGCCCACCCTCCGAAAAAATGCTGAACGGAGGTTTGCTGAAAGCGTGCAAAAGCAGCGTCGGCTTGATCTTGCCGAATTAACGCAATGCGTTGAACTGGCATCGAGTATTTCCCCAAGCAGTCGGCGGGAGGAGATTTGATATGGCCAACCCAACTACTGATCACAACGAACTGGCAAAAAAGGTGGACCAAGCCCAAGGCGTTGTCGACGCACTATGCCAAGCCCCATACCTGCGCGAAATAACTAGAGAACAACTCACGCACCTGTTGAGCGACTTGCTAAATCAAATTGAAACATTAATCGACGGCCAAGGAGTGCCTACATGAACAACTTATTCAGCATCAACGAATCATCAATCCACTCGAATGCATACGCTGGCACCCTCTACCTGAAAGGGGGGGTACTGCATGAGTAACAACATTCTTGATCGCCTGACAGAAAAAGAGTTTGCGACATGGCAGGCCCGCTTTGCGCTGTTGGGACAGCGGCTCACGCGAAGCAATCCGGTGGACGGACCAGAGACATATTTTGTGACTCGCTGGGGCATGGCGAAAGAAATCTTCACATTCTTGGAGCTGCAAACCTTCTACTTCAAATTGGGAGGTAAGTCATGAGCTACCAGCGTGAAAATCTGCCCGATGTAACGACTTATTTTGAGAGCCATGGGCTTGTCTTAAAAGGTCCAACCTCTGCGAAGTGGAAAACAACGACTTGCAACTTTCACGGGGGGTCGGACTCCATGCGCGTGAACACTCAAACGGGCGCGTGGGTTTGCATGTCGTGCGGCGAAAAAGGCGGCGATGTACTTGCCTACGAGATGAAATTAACAGGCGTTGACTTTGTTGATGCCTGTAAAGCAGTTGGTGCGTGGGTGGAGGATGGCAAAACACCATCTTCCTTCAAACCCACCCCGCTACCGGCGCGGCAGGCAATACAGGCGCTGGCGTTTGAATCCACTCTCACGGCCGTGGCCGCTTGCAACCTTGGTAATGGCAAAGCCTTAACTGAAAAAGACCGCCATCGCTTACTTCGTGCAGCCAATCGCATCAGCACACTGTCGGAGGCGTTTCAATGAACCCCGCCGAATATGAAAAAAAACTGTTGCAGCTCGACAATGAGATTGAAAGTGTGCGCACAGTCAGGGGCGACCTACCGCTAATCGAGCAACCAACAACTGAAGAGGTGGGAATGTCGGAAGCCTTAATTGCTGCATACACCGAGCATAGAACCGACGAGACCACTGAGGAAGAATGGTTCGAACCAATCCCATTGCCCAATGTGCTACCGCCGGTGGATGTTTTCGACCTAGATCTATTGCCAGAGCAATTGCGAGCTTGGGTGGCCGACATTGCCAATCGTATGCAGTGCCCCCCCGACTTTCCAGCAGTGGCAGCGCTAGCAGCGATTTCCTCGGTCATTGGCGCTCGGTGTGCGATTCAACCCAAAACAAAGGACGACTGGCAGGTGGTGCCAAATCTTTGGGCCATGGTGGTGGGCCGACCTGGGGTTAAAAAGTCGCCTGCACTGAATGAAGCCTTGAAGCCGCTGAACCGCCTGCAAGCCGAGGCGCAAACGATTTGGGAAGAGGCTCGCACCGAGTGGGAGTACGACAAAAAATTGGCCGAAATGGGAAACAGCGACCGCGAGAGACAAGCCAAGCAATGTTTTGCAAAGAACCCCGAAAAGGCGCGTGAGTTATTGAAGCCAAAACCAATGCCGGAGGAGCCTAAGCAGCGTCGATACATCGTCAACGACGCCAGTGTGGAAAAACTCGGCGAGCTTATGAAAGACAACCCGATGGGTTTAATTTCATACCGTGACGAACTCTACGGGTTGCTGACTTCATTAGATAAGCAGGGTCAGGAGGGCTCGCGTTCGTTTTATTTGCAAGCCTATGACGGAAACCAAGGCTACACGTTTGATCGAATTGGACGCGGTACGACTTACATAAATCGAGTTTGTCTGGCCATGCTGGGTGGCATACAACCAAGCCGCGTTCAGGAGTATGTGCGCGGTGCGGTGTCTGGTGGCAACGGTGATGATGGCCTGCTGCAGCGATTCTCGATGACCGTTTGGCCCGATGTGGATGGGAGCTATCAGCACATCGATCAATGGCCCGATGTTGATGCGAAGCAAAAAGCTTGGGATGTTTTCGACCGACTTTCAAAGCTGATTGGAACCGATCAAGAGCCGCAGGTTTGGCAATTTGATGAAGCCGCGCAGAAGGCCTTTGTAGGGTGGTCGGTCCCGTTTGAGCGAGAGATAAGGGGAGTCGATTTACACCCTGCAATGATCAGTCACTTGGCCAAATATCGAAAACTGGTGCCTGCACTGGCTTTAGTTTTTGCCTTGATAGATCAAGAGCAGCCCACGGGAATCGTTCGCTGTGTTGATTTTTATAGGGCAACAGCGTGGGCTGATTACCTTCGCACCCATGCGAATCGACTCTATGCTGCGGCCATCACACCAGAAACTACCGGTGCTGAAAGTTTGCTGGCCAAGATCAGGGCCGGAAAGTTGGTGGACGCCGATGGGGTTATTTCAACCGAGTTCACACCAAGAGAAGTAGCGCAAAAACACTGGACCGGCCTAGGAACGCCCGAAGAGGTCAAAAAAGCTGCTCGATTGTTGGCCGATTACGGGTGGCTGAAATTTGACACAAGAGGCAGCACGACGAAAGGTGGAAGACCGTCCGAACGCTATTTGATCAGTCCATTTGCAACAGGGGCAGCAGCATGAGCAAGAACCTTCAAAAGCTCAAAGAATTGGTAGAACTGGAAAAAATGGACGCTAGAAAACTTAGAGAACTAGGTTTCGTAGGTTTTGTAGCGCACCCCTTAGGGGTACCCGTGGAAACGGAGGTTGGTTTCGTAGGTTTTGTAGCCTCTATTTCTAGGAATACACAGAAATCACATGCCTCTAACGACAGCACCATGGTGGCAGCACTGATGGCCTCAAAAGGTTGCGAAAAGCGTAACCACCATGGTGCTGACAACTGGAGTGGTTCTGAGATCGAAGCATTCAATCGACGAGTAGTGCAATTTCAAAACCAAGGCATTGACCTGCCCAAAGCCGAGGCTATAGCAGAAACCCTGCTGGTACGCGACCGAGATACCGACGACCGCCGCATGTGCGTGGAGTGTCTCTCCCTTGCCAAATTCAACTGCACAACCCCCAAAGCCGCAGGCCTGACCACTCGGGATGTGCGCCCCATTCGCTTCATGCTGCAACGGTGCGATGGTTTCAAAGGAAGGATTTAAATGTTTGAAGGACTAATAGGTGGCAAGCTGTACGGTGTTGCCACACAGAAAACCGGCAAGTCCGGTAAGCCATTCGTTACCGCCAAGGTTCGAGTGCCCACGGGTGACGAAACCGTTTTTGCAAATGTTATTGCATTTGATTCAAAGACTTGTGATGCACTTGTGGCGCTTAGTGATGGTGAAGCCGTGTCGCTGTCTGGTTCGGTCAAGGTTAGTGCTTGGGTAGATAAAGAGGGCCAGCCGCGCCCCAGCATTGACATGGTGGTCTCTCAGGTTTTAACGGCCTATCACATCACAAAAAAGCGCAAAGCGATGGCCCACGGCACACAGCCAGACCATGGTGAATTTGACCATTGGCCACATCAAGAAAGTTAACGATGCCGCCCACCAAAAGCACAAAACGCACGCCTCAATCCAATTTGGTTATTGACGCCGATGTTTTACCTACCCCCCACCAAGATGACGCCGAGATCAACCAAAGAGTGTCAAAGATCAACCTCAACGACTTGGATGCTGTCCGAAGGGAAATGGCCCGTGTCTATCGGGACATGAGGACTTACAAAATTGCTAGCCAAGACGGTACCCGATTCGTTTATGTGCTTGGTGAAATTCGAAAAGTGTTCGAGGCCGTAGACATGGATAAACGCATTTCAGCTTTGGAGGTAGATCGCAATGGCCAGTAATTTAAAAGCCCGTCTTGAAGCCTTGGAATTTAGGCGTCTCAAGAAATTAACGCCAAACCATGCAACGAATGAGGCCGTTGGAAGAATAATGGTTTCGATAAAAAGTTTCGTTGGGGACAACATCGGTTGGCTTGAAATGGCTGAGGAAAGTGCGGACCGAATTCGAGCCGGTCAAGCGCCAACAGAATGGGGTCAACAATTGCTTGATGCCATACCAGCAGACGCACTGATGACTTTGGACAACTTGACGCCGCAGGACTTCCTGCTGTTTGTGTTGGCACCGGAAAGGAATGAAGATGGTTACTACATTGACCCTTAAAAGGCGGCTGGAACTTCTTGAAGGGATTCAGCCGGTGATTGAACCCAAACTCAGGGAGTTAACTGATGAACAGTTACTTGCGGTGCAGGCTGGTGTTCGGATTGATGTGCAAGACGGTGAACGCAGAGCTATTGCAACCGTTCTCAAGACAATTGGCAACGGTAAGCGCCTAGACGAGTTAACCGATAACCAACTCACCGCCGTGGTGCTTGGTGGTGTTTTATGAGTTTGTCACTACTACGCAGATTGGAAGGTCTAGAGGCGAGTCTAAGGACCGCACCAAAGCGTGAGCCTAGGCTCGAGCTAGAGCGCAAAGGAGGGCGCGATAGTTTTATTTTGAAGTCTTTACATTTCCCTGCCGGCACAAGTGATTGGCGCGATGCCACGCCGGATGAATTGGCCAAGTACCAACATGCAATTGAAACGGTGCGCGAGAAGTATTGATTCCTGTGTGTGAGGAATGCTCGAAATCAATTTGAGCTATAGGTCCGAACAATGAATTTCGTTCGCCATCTGTTAAGGTTGAGTTCCCATTCCTTAAATGTTTAGTTTCGGATATAGCAAACCAAAATATGGGGTACAAAATGGGGTACGAAATAAATAAAAATTTCAAAGAATCTAGTATTCATAGGGTTTGCAGAGGATGATTCAATAGACGCCAGCCCACCATTTGCAAAACCCCAACTCTTCTGAGTTGGGGTTTTTTCTTTAAGTGTGCTGCTTAGCTTTTTGCTGCTTCATTCGAAAAGTTGTTTACCCCACACATGACATCTTGACCATGAACTTCAAG
>JACCDN010331624.1_pt1 | contig 11097 bp, 9 predicted proteins | sample 7441691 | NCBI WGS metagenome assembly JACCDN01 (sample SAMN15323439, study PRJNA562643) | freshwater metagenome | isolation source: river surface water | place: USA:Blue River Watershed | collected 2017-08-16
CTACATTTAGAGGCCAGCGAACAGGTAGCTTTGGCGATACTGCGACCCTGAGCTTCTACCCAGCTCATCACATCACTACCGGTGAAGGTGGTGCGGTCTTTGTGAAGTCGCCATTGGTTAAAAAACAGGTCGAGTCTTTCCGTGACTGGGGTCGTGACTGCTATTGCGAAACAGGGAAAGACAATACCTGTGCCAAGCGTTTTGGTTGGAAGCTAGGTGACCTTCCTGAAGGCTACGATCACAAATACACATACAGCCACATCGGATACAATCTAAAAGCAACTGATATGCAGGCAGCGCTTGGACTTACGCAGTTGGCAAAAGTCGAAATGTTTATTCAAAAAAGAAAAGACAACTACGAATATTTGAAAAAGCACTTATCAGACATTGAAGGTCTTTCTATCACCCAAGCGACACCACACAGCGATCCATCTTGGTTTGGATGTCCTATAACTCTGGATCCTAAACACCCAGTCAACCGAGAAGATTTACTTCGATTCCTTGATTCTCGCAAAATTGGAACTCGTTTGTTGTTTGCTGGAAATATTACAAAGCAACCTGCTTACAAAGATGTCGATTTCCGAGTTGTGGGCGATCTGACAAACACTGACATTGTTATGACTAGGTCATTTTGGGTGGGCGTATACCCAGGCCTCACAACTCAAATGATGGATTATGTGATTGAATCGATATCAGATTTCATGAGTGGTAAAGCAAAGTAAATGCATTACTTGATCACAGGCCATACCGGCTTTAAAGGTTCTTGGCTTGCGTTGATGCTGCAAATGCAAGGTCATACTGTGTCAGGAATATCTCTTGACCCTCAACAAATGTCTCTTTTCAATCAGGCAAATCTTAAGGATTTATTTGATCATGATTTCAGATTAGACATTAGAAATTCACACGAATTGCGATGGGCAATGAATAAAATTGATCCGGATGTAATTGTCCACTTAGCTGCTCAGCCACTTGTACGTGAATCCTACAAAGATCCGGTTGGAACATTTGATGCTAACGTTCTTGGCACTTTAAACGTTTTGGAAGCGACTAAGGGTTTGTTAAACCTAAAAGCTACCTTGATCATCACAACAGATAAAGTCTATAAAAACCATAATCATCTTCGTGGCTATGTGGAAACCGATGAGTTAGGCGGAGATGATCCCTACAGCGCATCAAAAGCCGCCGCGGATATTGCCACCCAATCATGGGTCAAGTCCTTTGCAACTACCCCTGTAGCAATAGCTCGGGCTGGAAACGTCATTGGCGGTGGAGATTGGGCCGCAGATCGAATTATCCCTGACATAGTCAATGCTTTTTCATCGAATCAACTACCGAAGTTACGATATCCACACGCAATACGCCCATGGCAACATGTTTTAGATTGTCTAAATGGCTATCTGGTACTGATAGATAAAATGCTTGCAGATGGAACGACGGGCGAATGGAATTTTGGACCCAAATTAGAAGAAAAGTATGAAGTCCGCGATTTGGTGAAAACTTTCGCCAATGCATGGGGTGTTCAAGGGAATGATACGGCCTGGATTGTTGAAGAAAACGAGCAACTACATGAAGCTGGCTATCTGCTCCTAGATTCAACCAAAGCCAGACAATCTCTTGGATGGAGCGACAGATTAAGTTTTGAGCAGAACGTTGAGTGGACATCTACTTGGTATCTAAAAGCCAGGAATTCAGAGGCTAGGAAAATGACCAGTTACCAAATAGAAGAATTCTTAGCGCTACCTTAAAAACCTTCTAATTCGAGTACGCAATTTGAGTGGAAGTCGATAGTAAGGCCTCAAAAAAATCACCAGAATAAAATGAGGGACTCGCAAATAAGCGGACTTATGAAAATTGTCCTTGCTGCATGTACAGGTGAATCTAATTCTTCTTTTGTCAATGTCTTGCATAACTTTCTTGAGATCAATGTTTCTAAAAAAGTGGTCGGGGCAAAGGAACTGAGAGTTTTTGATTGCATACCTTAGAAGTTCACGATGGGGCTTGTATATCCCCAGAAATTCTTCATTAATTTTGTAAATGAAAAAATCACCATGCTCCAAAAGAAAGAATTGTTCAAAAGCACCCCAGACATAGTGCTTGGGTGGGGATGTAATTTTCTGCTCAAAACCTAAGCTATCCCAAGATGAATGTAGCTCAGGAAGATGCTTTTCTAGCAGGCTTTTAAGTTTTTGTTGACTATCCCTCGAGTATTTAGTGTCGCTCTTTATTGATACCTGGTACAAATGAGACTCGAGCGAGAATTTAATTCGCGTTGAAAGTGGAATCACTTCCGGAATGTCTTTCAAGCCAACTTCGTAGTCAAGCACATTCGATAAAAAACTTGCTGGCAACCTTTTTCGCTTTTCAAGAAATTCAATTTGCAACAAGAAGCCTAGAAGCCATGGATCAAAGAATGGTCTTTTTACCTTCAAAGCATACTTTCTCCATGAAGAATCATTCCCGTCGCTTAAATCATTCAATTCGTAGCAGACCAAGGGTTCGTAGACGACTAAACCCTTTCTGTCTCCAAATTCATGTAAGTGATGTGTCATGTGCGCATAAATTGGGCCACACTCTTTGATAATGGCTCCAAGGGTATTGGGATTCAATTTTGAAGACCGGAAAACTTGATTGGAAATACCGCAAATTCCAGCCCAATATCCGAATTTCTGTACCGCTTCGACAAAAGTGACTTCTTGATTTGAGGAAAAGTCAGGTCCAAAGTAGTGAGAGGAGACTAATTTATTTTTTCGGGAAGTCGAAAAATTAAAAAGCAGGAAGTCTAGATCTTGACTTTCGTGGCGCAACAACTGAATTGCATTAGTTAACCCAGCAGCTGTTGGTTCATCCTGATCACCAAGGAACCAGACAAACTCGCCATAATTTAAACCGTATAGCCATAACAAATGCTCTTCGGCAGTCAGAAAAGGTATAGGGGTTTCTAAATACACCAGTTGATTTTTTAACTCCCAGGTGCGAAATGATTCAACTACTTTTTTAGTCGCCCTATCACCTCCATTGTTGCTAACTACCACTTGAATATCTGAAATCTGCCTATCGTATAAATAGGAAACTACGTTCCTAAGGACAACTTCAAGCTCAGATGCCCGATTTCTTGTTGGAATTACTACCGTAAGAAGGCTTTTGGGGGTGATTCCTTTAGCATCTCTACTTATACCCACTTATGAAATATAGCATCTGCTTGTGTCGTGCCTTATTAAATTAATGCTGGTGTAAAGTTCGATTAATCGTGAATGAAGATAAGGACCACATATGACCATTTCATCAAAAAACGAAATTTTTGAGAACCTGTTCGTTCTTGAGGCAGCCAACAATCACTGGGGTGAGCTCGAACGAGGAAAAAAGATTATTCAAGATTTTGCAACAGTTGTTCGCTACAACAATATCAAGGCTGCAATTAAGTTTCAGTTTCGTGATGTAGATAACTTCATTCATGATGAGTACAAAGGCAATCAAGAAATTCGATATATCAAGAAAACCGAAGCTACCAAAATGACAACTGCCCAGTATGGCGAGCTTGCGAAAGCTGTTGTCAAGGCTGGATGTATTCCGATGGCGACTCCATTTGATGAAGCATCGGTTGATCTATGTGTAGCTTTAGACTTTCCATTAATCAAAATTGCGAGCTCCGACATCAATGATTGGGCCCTATTGGAGAGGGTGGCTAGTACTAAGTTGCCTGTGATTGCCTCGAGTGGTGGTGCATCTGAAAAATCCATAGACGAGATCGTCACTTACTTTGAGAATCGAAATATTCCCTTAGCGCTAAATCACTGTGTAAGTCTCTACCCATCTGAAGACCACCAACTTGAGTTGAATCAAATTGATTACCTAAAGTCACGATATCCAAACCATGTAATCGGTTTTTCATCTCATGAATATCATGACTGGCGTTCTTCAATGCTGATCTCATATGCAAAAGGTGCCCGTACATGGGAACGTCATGTTGACATTGAATACAATAATGTTCCAGTATCAAACTACTGTTCGCTGCCTGAGCAAGTCGACGAGTGGTTCAAGGCATTTCACAAAGCTCAAGAAATGTCAGGAGGCTCAAGTGATTCAAGAAGAGTTATTCCTATAGAAGAGGTTAAATATCTTGATGCTTTAGTACGTGGAGTCCATGCTCGTCGCGATTTAGAAGCTGGCTATGTAATTGATAGCGCGAATTTTGCTCGAGATTTCAAATTGGCAGTTCCATTAAGAAAAGGTCAACTTTCCACTCGAGAGTTGGTAAATGGTTTAACCTTGGTTAATGCAGTCGCTGCTAACAAGCCAATAACTATCGATGACATCAGCGGCCCATACAATGAAAATAAAAAGCTGCGCGATCAAATCATGGAACGTGGTGTATAGGATTTAAGAGGTCAAGCACTCTTTTTATTTGCTGATTGACCTGTTCAAAATTCTGAAACGTCAGGTCCGCCCCAGCGTTAAGCAGCTCATCCATTGAGTGGGCGCTTTGAGCTATCCCCACCGAATGAATACCTGCTGCTCTTGCCGCCAAGATATCCTCCACTCTGTCGCCAAACATAACTATATTTTTCACATTTGGATGCTGTTCCATTACCTTTAACAGAACCTCTGGATCTGGCTTTGGTTTCAAGCCATCACTTCCCAAAATGGTGAAGTTAAAACTTTTCAATGCCGAAAACTTCATACTCTCTTTTGCAAGCAAAGTGGGTTTGGAAGTTGCCACAGCTAAAATCACTGAATTCCCGACTAATTCATTTATGAATTCGACTACCCCAGAAAATACACTTACTCCGTCCTGAATGCTAGTTAGCAAGAGTTGTCGGAATCTACTTACTACTCCTGCTTCAATTGCGGCAGATAATCTCAATGGCGACAAAATCTCACTCAAGGGCATCCCTATGGCTTCGTTTATTTGATTTCTCGCCAAGGGGGGAAGGTCTAATTCATTTAAGGCGAGTATCAATGTGTCACAAATACTTTTGGACGTATCTAGAAGTGTTCCATCTAGGTCAAAAATTGCCAAACATTTTGAATTCAATGTGAACTGTCAAACCTTAGGGACACAATAAAGCACCGTATCAAAAGTTTGATGCCCATAAACTCTTAGGAAAAAAGAATATGCATCAGGAGCAATTTGGTTTATTTTGAAAGGAATTTCCCAGAGATCGGCAGGCTTGTGATACACGCTGATAGCTAGATGAGGAATTTGCGTAAAGATCGTGTTTTTTAGACCCTCTATAGCTTGAATTTCTGCGCCCTCAATGTCCATTTTTACGTAATTGATGAAACTAGAACCAACTAAATCATCCAATTTCATTACTAAGACAGAATTTTCAGCGAACTCGTTTAATTGTGCTCCTGTTTGCCCATTGGAGGCAAACTTTAGTTGCGACGTTACCTCCCAAGCGCCGATCGGCAAAGGAAATACATTCGGTTCATTCAATTCTTTGACCTGTAAAACCAGTTCCCTATAATTTTCAAAATCTGGCTCTAGACAAAAAGCAAAATTTATCTCTTTCGAACGTGAAATAAATCTTTTTAAGTCCTCACCTTTGAAAGAGCCAAGTTCAAGCATGTTAAGAGAATTTGGAGGAGTTGGCAGTTCAGATGGAAGGTATTGATCTTCTAATCTTTCCGGTGCAGGTATGTCCTTAACAAATCCATCAATCCTATATTTTACAATCTGATTCACTAAGTCACGGGATTGATCATCTCCCAACAATTGCTTTAGATCCTCGATTTCCCGATTTCGATCGGATAGATATGTTGTGTTGCCAGTCAGCCAATAATTTTCTAATACCAGTCCTTTAGCCGCACATATTTTGGCAAAGTGAACTGGAGTCAAGATTTTTGCATGAGGGTTTCTTGAAAGAATTAGAGCGCTGATTTTTTGAAGGTCTCCAAATAAATTACAGACTCCGAGGATTACCGTGATGTCTTTTTGTGTCGGCAAATCCTCAACGCCTATACAATTTTTGACAGAAATGTGTCGCTTTGGAACATGGTCTACAAAACTTTCGACATCTAGCTCTAACTGATGGCATAACTCGAGAATGTCGCGTCCAAAACTGCCCGTTCCATAAATATAGACTGTTGACTCTCGCAAATTCTCTATATTGTCCTTCATTTTTCTATTCCGAAATTTCGTTTACTGATTGTCGAACCCTGGTGAGCACTTGCGCATCCAAGTGAGGGTACATATCATCTAAATCTGGTGTTGTTATTTTCCCATCAATAACTCTCGACTTTAAACGTGGTTCAAATTCTTGTTCACGATTCAAGTGAGCAACGAAAACAACCGGACCCTTAATGCTTAAGGAGTCTTTCACTTGTGACCGCCAACATTGTGGATCTAATGTGATGACTTGAAGACCGAAAGCTTCGCAAACGCGAGTAAAATCAGGAAAAGTTAATCCTGAATTGACTTCGGATCCATGTTTTCTGCCGAAAAAATTTTCCTGTGTCTGTTTAATTGATAGGTAACCACCATTATCCAAGATGAACAGCTTAACATCGGCACCCAGATGAGCAAGAGTTTGAAGTTCTTGCAAGTTCATCATTACGCTTCCATCTCCAGCGAAACAAATGATTTTACAAGCTGAGCCTCGGCTTGCACCGATAGCTGCAGGTAGGTCGAATCCCATCGATGCAGAACCGCTATTACTGAACATCCTCATTCCATTTTTTATTTTTCCTGTTTGGAAAGGAACAATACAGGCAGTTGCATCGCCACAAACAATAATGGAATTTTCGTGAGCTGCATCGATCACATAAGGAATCAAATGGTAAGCATTTATTGCATCGATTTTCTCTACGTAATCGCTAGGTTTAACTTCAAACTCCCGTTGGATAGTCTTGCACCAATTTAACCACAATTGCTTCTTTGGTGTTAGTTCTTTATTCTCAAATGCTTTACGTAGTTCAGGAATAAAAATACTTAGGTCTGCAAGTACACCTAGTTCAATCTTGGGAAATGGCTTCCGTAATTCTGCAGGATCGACATCAACTTGAATAATCCGGGCATTTTTTGCAAAACTATTCCAGTTATAACTTATTTGTCTAACATTTAATCGTGAGCCTAATACAAGGAGTAAGTCGCACTGTTGGACAATAAAGTTACCGGGGCGAGTTCCTATAGTTCCTGGTCTTCCAACAAAATTTGGGTGATCTGACTCAATAACATCATGTGTCCATGCGGTCATCACAGGAATTCCAAGATCTTCAGCAATTTTGACAGCAACCTTCTCGACTCCTGAAAGCCGTACACCAGTCCCCATCAACATTACTGGTCGTTTGGACTCATTTAACATTGAAATCAATTCATTCATATCTTGATGATTTACATCAATAACTTCACTTTCGATTAAAGTTGGCTTCCTTAACTCTGATTCTAGAATATCTAATTGCAAAGCTTGAACATCGACTGGAATCTCTAGCCAGACTGGTCCAGGTCTTCCAGTCACCGCACAATTGAATAATTGATCAACTTTGGCAAGGAATGCGTGGGAGTCTATTTCCCTTGAGAATTGAAAACGATCTTTGGTTATCCCTGAAACCATCTCAATCATTTGTGCCTCTTGATCTCCAAGTTGCCTTAGATCTTCCAAGTCGTAAGAACTTCGGAGTGTTTCGCTCTTAGCCTGTCCCGCAATTACAATCATTGGGATTGAGTCTGTGAATGCCCCAAACACACCGTTAAGGGTATTGATAGCGCCAGGACCTGCCGTAGTTAGAACTACTGCTGGTCTATTTGTTGTACGTGCATATCCCTCAGCAGCCATGGCACAAGCTTGCTCATGGTGCATATAGACAACATTGATACCGCTATTTTCGCCAAAAGAGTCGTTCAAGTGCATAGAAGCACCGCCCGTAACAGCAAAGGCGGTATCGATTCCTAAGTTAACCAGTCTTTCAACTAGCAAATCTGATAGCTTCAATTTTCGCACCAATCTTGGTAGAAGTAAATCTTAGCAATATCTTGTCCCAAAGGTGGATTAGACTCGAGTTATGTCTTTCCCTTGGAATCCCTATCCTGAAGAAGATATGGAATTTATTCTTAGTAAAACTGACCACCACTTTAGAAACTTAGATGGTTCTTCTTTTCTTTTGACGGGTGGAACGGGTTTCGTAGGTAGTTGGATGCTTCAATTCCTCATGTATGCAAGTAGAAATTTGAAAGTTAACTTTAGCATGGACATTGTCAGTAGAAAGTCAGTACTTTTTTCGAACGCAAGTTATCCATCCATTAAATTTATCCAACATGATTTGAGAACTCCGATCAATTTTGATGATCAGGACTATTCTCATGTACTTTTTGCCAGTACTCCTTCCAACCCAATGACTGGTGGATTGGAATCAGATTTGGTTTCTGAAAGCACCGTAAAGGGTACGATAAATCTTCTGGAAATGCTTCATAGGCGAAATCATCAAGTGAAGTACTTAAACACATCAAGTGGTGCAGTGAAGAAAATAAATTATCTAAAGGCAGTTCACAAACAAAATATCAACAATATATACGCAGCGGCAAAGCAAGAGGTGGAAGAGATCTTAGAGAGATCTTGCGGTAATTCGAGAATAGATTATTGCAGCCCAAGGCTTTATACCTTTGCAGGTCCTGGAATAGCTCTAGATGCACATTTTGCAATAGGAAACTTTATTAAGGATGCCATGGGTGGAAGAGATGTCGTAGTTAAGGGTAGCCCCGAAACGATTAGATCTTTTCTGCACCCCATCGATTTGACGATTCAACTTCTACAATGTTGGTTCGCAGAAGACATTCCCACATTTCCAGATATTGGCTCATTTAACCCAATTAAGTTATCTGATTTAGCGCATATTATTAGTCGCAAATTAGGCAATGGCCAAGTAAAGATTCTTGATGCGAATCAAGCTCCTTCAATCTACATTCCCGACAATCCAACAAATTCATTAAATTATCAACACATAAACTTGGAGCAATCTATTGAGCGTTGGGCTTCCTGGCTTTCTTTACAGAGCTAACCAAGGTGGTGGTGATTGCTTTGCTAGTTCTTCCAAATCATTCTTCTCTCGTAGTGTGTCCATTGGTTGCCAAAAACCTTCATGCAGGTATGCGCCGAGAAGTTTTCTCCTGACCAATTCTGGCAATATGTCAGCTTCAAAGGCTTGATTGTCACTAGTAATTAATTCTCTAATTCTCGGGTCAACAACCATGAAGCCACCATTAATCCAGCCCGCGTCAGCCTGATTCTTTTCACCAAAATGGGTTACAACGCCGTTCTCAGACACTACTGAACCAAATCTAGAGGGTGGTCGCACTGCAGTGAGGGTTACAAGCGAACTGCCATTCTTATGTTGCTCAACTAATTTTTTGATATCAACATTGCCCACGCCGTCACCATAGGTGACCATAAATGTTTCATTTGGAAACAAGTCAAGATATCGAGCGATTCGGCCGCCGGTGAGCGTCATCTCTCCCGTGTCAATTGGTTCAACAAGCCAATCTTCTTTCATTTCATTCCGGATAAAATCAAAGATTACTTCTTTCTTATACCCGCATCCAATCACAAAGTCTGACCAGCCCTGTGAAGCATAAATATTCATCACATGCCAGAGAACTGGCTTATCATCTATACGCACCATTGGTTTTGGTTTATCTGACGTTTCTTCGCTTATTCGGGTTCCCAAACCACCAGCTAAGATGAAAACTTTCATGATTTTAACTTACCAGATACATAAACATAAGTTAAGAAGGCTTTATGGGTAATCCATCGTAACTTTCTACTTAAGTACATTGGATTCAAACTGTTACTTTCTGCTACTTCTGACTTGGAAGATGTGATTTCTGTGGTGAACCAATTCACAAGTGATTTCAAACCCACCCCTGATCGACAGTAATCTAAGTATTTGCGTCGCGCCAACCGTGAATTGGTTGGTTCCCAAACATCATTGACGTTTTCTCCGTAAATTGTCACTCCGACTCCCCCAAATTCTTCAAACAAGATGAATTCTTTGAACTTAGCATTCTTAACAAATACAACAGGTATTCCCATCATGATTGCCTCTAATGCAACTGCTGTATTTTCAAAACAGTAGAGAACGCTTGCTCCTGCTATCTTTTCTAAAAATGCCTTTCTATCTAATAAACGTGAAACTCGTCTTTCGAGAATTTCTATTGAGTTCAACTCTGCTGGAATTTTTCCACCTATTAAATCTAAATACTTACCTCCATAAATGAGAGGCTTTTTTTCTTTTGGCGTAGAAACTATTTCATCAAGTTCAAGAAAATCTATCGTAGGCAAGTGGACTACGGGTCCTTGGCTATTCCAGACTTTTGCTAGGTTTTCCGAATATGCAAAAGTCCTGGGGTCGCCTTTAAGTACATTGTTATCCGACAGGAGATCCCCTGGCATGGCTAATAAATACCAAAAACAATTAGTGGCTTGAAGGATATTCTTTGGAATTGATTCGGGATAAACTACGATCGGGATCAATTTCCTCTTTCGATGATTTCTATAAACATGCCAGTTTAGTTCTAGTAATTTATTTTCCTTCAATGGGCTAAAAGAATGTGAGATTATCCAGCAGTTTATACCCTCTTCACGCAGCGCATGGGCGAACTTATGTAGCACGGAAACTCCGGCTTTGTTTCTCTTTATTGCGGGTGCATACACATAAACGACAAAATCAGCCATAAGTAAAGTCACTTTTACTTGTCCATGACTAACGCCTTGAATTTATGCCCAAAGATATTTACATAGGGTTTGATCTCAAGCATTTTTTCAATCTGCCCCCGTCTTTATCGACTCAATCCAACCTGACAGCACCACTTGGCGTTGTTAAATGAACCGCAACAATTCCATACTCTCCATCATTGGTTGATGGATCAACGAAATCAACTGAAGCTCCATTTAATCCACCCAGGATCTCTGTCTTAAACCAAGAATCAGCTAGATGATCAGTATCAGCAATCGTAATCTTCTCAATCGCAGCAACCGCTTTTCCGTCTTGTGATGGGGCAAGCTTGTAAATTACGCGCCGACACTGTCAACTAGCCCTTGGCGTACAAAATTTGTCGCCATGAATTTAATGAATAATAAAGGATTCGTTGTGACTGAAACTCTC
>JACCDN011198000.1_pt1 | contig 11097 bp, 9 predicted proteins | sample 7441691 | NCBI WGS metagenome assembly JACCDN01 (sample SAMN15323439, study PRJNA562643) | freshwater metagenome | isolation source: river surface water | place: USA:Blue River Watershed | collected 2017-08-16
GCTTAAGCGTATCCAGGATGAGCTCAATGACCGTCCCCGTAAATGTCTTGGCTGGAAGACGCCAAGGCAGGTATTATCCAGTCATCTGAAAACCCTGGGTGTCCTAATTCCAATTTGAATTCAGGAAAATGCAAATTTTTGACAAAACGCCTTTTCTCTGTGGTCATAGTTCGAGAGTTTTTTGAGTTAAATGATTTATCTCTCCAGAAAATCAAAAAACAGTTGGGCTTTGCCTGTGGTGTAGTATAATCCCCCTCGCATAACCTTAAAATCCCATGCTGTTCCGCAAACACGCCTTGCTGGCGCCTATGCTGGCCTTCGCAATCCTCCTTTCCGCCCTTTCCTTTCCGACTTCCTCCCGCGCCTTCAGCGATGTTGCCGATGGGGCCTGGTATGCGGCGGCGGTGGAGCGCGGCGTGGAGGAAGGCTACATCGCCTCCGCCCCTCAGTTCCGTCCGGCGGACGATCTTTTGCGTTCGGAGATCGCCAAAATGCTGGCCCTGTACGCCCATTACCCCCTGCTCTCCGGCCAAACCAGCTTCACCGATGTCCCCTTCGGTTCCTGGTTTGCCCCTTACGTGGACACCCTTGCGGAGCGCAAGATCGTCAATGGCTACGTGGATGCCCAGGGCAAGCCCACTAACACCTACGGCCCGGGCAATCGGGTGACCCGCGCCCAGGTGGCGGCCATGCTCGGCCGCATGCTGGTTTTGCCGGCTTCTGAATCCGCCTTAGCTTCCCCCTTTTCCGATCTTTCCGCCTCCCATTGGGCCTATCCATACGTGATGCCCTTGCAGGAAGCGGGGATTTTCTCCGGCTACAGCGACAAGACGTTTCATCCGGATGACCTGATCAATCGCGCGGAAATGGCCGTGGTTCTGTACAGGGCCCTGTCCTGGTCGGAGGAGCTATCCTCTGTCCAACCCGCCCCTTCCTCGCCGCAGCCTTCTTCTCCGGCCCCTTCAATTCCTTCCTCGCCGCAGCCCGCTCCCGCTCCCGCTCCCGCCCCAGCTCCCGCTCCCGCTCCCGCCCCAAGCTCACCCTCCTCTCCCGCTGCGGATCCTGCGCCGGTCGACAACGCCCTGGTTTCCTTTGCTGGGCCCGATGGCGTGACCCTGAACGGTCGCCTCTTCAAGCCCCAAGGGTCCGGCCCTTTTCCTGCCGTGGTGGCGATGCATGGCTGCGATGGCCTCTACTACGAGCCGGGCAAGCTGGCCTCTTCGTTCTCCTATTGGGGGCCGCGGATGATGAATGAGGAGGCTATGGTGATCCTTTTTGTGGACAGCTTCGGCCCTCGCGGCATCGAAAGCGTCTGCGGGAATGGGGACATTCTGAATGAGGCCAGCGAGCGGCCCAAGGACGCCTATGCCGGCCTAGCCTACTTGCGGACCCTGCCTTATGTGATCGACCAGAAAGTGGCTCTGGTGGGCTGGTCGAACGGAGGCAGCGCCGTGCTTTCGGCCATGGCCAAGAACGGGAATCCTGCAGGCCTGCCCAGCCAGGGCGGCTTCCTTTCCGCCGTGGCGCTCTATCCTGGGTGCGGCCTGAGGAACTATTACGGAACAGACCATTCCAGCCTGGCCACTTTGGAGAAAAGCACTTACCTGCCCTACGCCCCGGTCACCATTCTGGCCGCCGGCAGCGACCAGACGACTCCTCCGGACCCCAAGTGCGTGAACCTGGTCAGCCACGCCCAGCAGCTGGGCGCCAGCTCCGCCTCCGGCAATCCCATCTCCATGACCATCTATCCCGGAGCCCAGCACGGCTTCGATCGGGCCAAGGCCGGCGATTCGGAATGGACCGCGGATGATCTTTCCGCCCAGTCCAGCGCTCGCAGCGTGCTCATGCAGGCTCTGGAGTCCGTCCTGAAGTAAGCCTTCCCTTCCGTCCATTCAACCCATCCATAATCAGACTCCAGCCATGAGCAAAGACCTCACCCCAAGAAGCGAAGACTATTCCAAGTGGTACAACGAGCTGGTGGTGAAGGCCGACCTGGCCGAGAATTCCTCGGTTCGGGGCTGCATGGTCATCAAGCCCTACGGCTACGCCATTTGGGAGAAGATGCAGGCCGAGCTGGACCGCAAGTTCAAGGAGACCGGCCACAGCAACGCCTATTTCCCCCTCTTCATTCCCAAAAGCATGTTCGAGGCGGAAGAGAAGAATGCCGAAGGCTTCGCCAAGGAGTGCGCCATCGTGACCCACTACCGGCTCAAGAATGACCCCGCGCGCCCTGGCAAGCTGATGGTCGATCCGGAGGCGAAGCTGGAGGAGGAGCTGGTCGTCCGTCCCACCAGCGAAGCGGTGATCTGGGGCACCTACAAGGGCTGGATCCAGTCCTACCGCGATCTGCCCCTGCTCATCAATCAGTGGGCCAATGTGGTCCGCTGGGAAATGAGGACTCGCCTTTTCCTTCGCACGGCAGAATTCCTGTGGCAGGAAGGGCACACAGCGCATGCCACCGAAGCCGAGGCCTTGGCGGAGGCGCAGAAGATGATCGAGGTCTACGCCGATTTCGTCGAAGGCTTCATGGGCATTCCTGTCATTCGCGGAGTGAAGAGCGAAAGCGAGCGCTTCGCAGGCGCCGAGCAGACCTACTGCATCGAGGCCCTCATGCAGGACGGCAAAGCCCTGCAGGCCGGAACCTCGCACTTCCTCGGACAGAATTTCGCCAAGGCTTTCGATGTGAAATTCGCCAATGCCGAAGGAAAGCAGGAATATGTTTGGGGAACTTCCTGGGGCGTGTCCACTCGGCTCATGGGAGCCTTGGTGATGACCCATTCTGACGACCACGGCTTGGTGCTTCCTCCGAGCCTGGCTCCCATTCAGGTGGTGATTGTGCCGATCCATAAAACCGAAGAGCAGCTGCAGCAGGTGGGGCAAGCGGCCCGGGATCTGGCTTCCCAGCTGGGAGCCTTGGGCATCTCCGTGAAATACGACGACCGCACCACGCATTCGCCTGGCTTCAAGTTCAACGAGTACGAGCTGAAAGGCGTTCCGGTGCGGATTGCCATCGGACCCAGGGATCTGGAGAACGGAACCTTCGAAGTGGCCAGACGGGACACCTTGGCCAAGGAGCTGGTGACAAAGGAGGCCATCGCCGATCATGTCTCCAGCCTGCTTGGGCAGATCCAATCGAGCCTCTTCGATCGGGCGCTGGCCCACCGCGCAGCGTGCACCACTCCGGTGGAGAGCTTCCAGGAATTCCAGGATGTGCTGGAGGGCAAAGGCGGCTTCATTCTGGCCCATTGGGACGGAACGGCCGAGACCGAAGAGAAGATCAAATCCTTGACCAAGGCTACGATCCGCTGCATTCCTTTGGACGGGCCCAAGGAAGAGGGGAAGTGCGTCTTTTCCGGCGCGCCCTCGGCTCAGCGGGTGCTTTTTGCGAAGGCCTACTGATCCAGGCCTCCAAAGCATCTGCTTCCAGGATCTTTTGGACGTGCTTCTTTTTCTGCCCCAGCCCGATTCCCCCCCCCTCTCTCTTTTTGGTCAGGCCGAGAGTTTTTTTGCTGCCCCAAAATAATTTGACAATATTTACACCTTAGTCTATTTTTATATCACCGTCTTGCTCGAGCCTTCTGCGGACAAGGAAAAGGAGGTTGAGCGAACTCCGGGGGACTTTCCTCTTCGCAGGCTGGTTCGCAGGGCGGCGACCGTCACCTCTTCTTGGGCAACCAAGGGGAGGCGGCGGTCCTTTTTCAGGTGCGCCTCCCTTATTCTTGGGCAGCTGCGCTTAGCCGGAAAAAGCCTTCCCTCTTCGGTCTTTTTGCCCTAAGATGGGCCGCATGCCGCCTGCTGGGCGCCGCCGCCTTTTCTGCTTCCTGTAAAATTCATCCTCCATGAAAAACCCTTCCCCCAGAGCCCTCCCGAATTTGACGGAAGGCTCCATTCTCAAGGCCCTCTTCGCCCTTTCCGTTCCGATCGTCCTTTCCAATCTGCTGCAAACCGCCTACCAGCTCACCGATACCTTTTGGGTGGGGCGGCTCGGCCCCGATGCGGTGGCTGCGGTTTCGCTCAGCTTCCCGGTGGTTTTCCTCATGATTGCGCTCGGCGGAGGCTTCACCATGGCCGGCACCATTCTGGTGGCCCAGTACAAGGGCAAGGGTGATTTGGCCGCCGTGGGGCATGTTTCCAGCCAGACCCTGCTCATGAGCCTTCTGGTCTCCATTGCGCTTTCCGTGATCGGCTTTCTGATTTCGGAGCCGATCCTGAGGCTGATGGGGGCCGAGCCTGCGGTGCTGCCCCAGGCCACCCTGTACCTCAAATATTCCTTTCTTGGCCTGGTGTTCACCTTCGTTTTCTTCATGTACCAGTCGCTGATGCGAGGAGTGGGGGACGTGAAGACTCCGATGCTGGTGATCCTGGGAACCGTGCTCCTGAATTTCGTTCTCGATCCGCTTTTCATCATGGGCTGGGGGCCGATTCCCGGCTTCGGCGTGGCCGGCGCCGCCATGGCCACCCTGGGCACCCAGGCTTTGGCGGCCATCGTGGGCCTGCTGATGCTTTTTCATGGAAGATACGGCATCCGGATAAGGCTTTCTGAAATGAAGCCCGATTTTTCTCTCATCAAAAAGATGTTCTTCCTCGGCCTGCCGGCCTCGATCGAGCTTTCCACGCGAGCCTTGGGGCTCATGATCATGTCTTTCCTGGTCGCCAGCTTCGGCACCCTCACAGTGGCTTCCTACGGCATCGGCGTGCGCATCTTCAGCTTCGTGGTGATCCCCGCGTTTGGCCTGGCAATGGCTACCTCTACCCTGGTGGGGCAGAACATGGGTGCCGGCAAGATCGAGCGGGCGGAAAAGACCGCCCAGCAGAGCGCTGTGATCGGCTTCATCATGCTGGCCTTGGCGGGCCTTTTCTTCTATCTCTTCGCCGAGCCTGCCACTCGGCTTTTCATTCCCGATAGCCCCGAAGTGATCCGCTCCGGCTCGCAGTTCGTCAGGATCATGGCTCTCAGCTTCGGCTTCGTGGGGCTTCAGCAGGCCTTGAATGGAGCCTTCATGGGATCGGGAAACACCATGAGCTCCATGATGCTATCCATCGTTTCGCTGTGGGTCTTCCAGTTTCCCTTGGCCTATGTCCTTTCCCAGCACACCGGCCTCGCCGAATGGGGTATCTGGTGGGCGGTTCCCATCTCCAATGTGCTGGCGGCGCTTGCCACGATCGCCCTTTTCCTCACGGGCAGATGGAAGCGCAAGCGCCTGATGGAGCCCAGCGCGCTCCAAGAAAAGGTGATCGGGGAGGCCATGGTGGAGGAGGGGATGGGGTAGCGTTGGGCGACCCGCTTTCCATTTGCCCTTTTTGGGCCTAAAATAGAGCTGCTTCCTATTTTCATCCCCCTTCCCATGGATGACCGGAGGCTTCCCCTGGACGTGGCCGAAAAAATAGAGCTCCATGCCGCTCGGCTTTTGCGCTTGACCTTGATTGGGGCTGCGGCGCTCGCTCTTTACGGGGGGCGCTGGACGCTGGCCCTGATAACCTTGCTGATTCTGGGGCTCACTTTTCTGCCGCTGCTTTTTCAGCGGCAAACGCGCATCCGTTTGCCGCTGGATTTCGAATTTGTCGTGATTCTGCTCCTGTATGCTTCCCTTTTTCTGGGCGAAGTGGGGGATTACTACGTCAGATTCTGGTGGTGGGACCTGATGCTGCATGGCTTTTCGAGCGTGGCAGTGGGGTATGCCGGCTTTCTGATCCTCTATATTCTGCATGCGGAGAACCGCTTGGGCGCGCGGCCTTTTTGGATCGCCCTCTTTTCGTTCTGCTTCGCTTTGGCGGCAGGGGTCCTGTGGGAGATTTTTGAGTTCGCTATGGATCGGCTGCTGGGCACGAACATGCAGAAATCCGGACTGCTGGACACCATGGGGGATCTGATGGTGAATGCCGTCGGAGCCCTATTCGCCTCTTTCGTGGGCTATTTATATTTGCGCGGAAAGTCCATTGGTCCTTTTCGCCGCCTGATGCGCCATTTTGTGAGCCGCAATCCAGAATTGTTCGAAGGGGCCTGGGCAACAAAAAAGAGGCGCGAAGCGCCTCTTTTCGGTCATTGAATCTTTTCCTATTCCACAATGAGCTTTCCCTTCATGCCCATGGCCCGGTGATTGCCCACAGAGCAGTAGTACTCGAACTCGCCTTTCTTGTCGGCCACAAAAGTCACGGAGCTGCTGTCTCCCGTTCCCACCTGGTCCGTGGCGGCGTTGAATTCGTCCAGCACCCAGTCGTGGAAGCCGCTCGTGGTGGTGAAGCGAATCACTACCGTATCGCCTTGCTTCACCCGAAGTTCCGGAGCCTCCTTTCCCTCCATCATGAATTTCATGTTCTCTCCCGTCAGCTCGAAGACCGTGGCGCTTTCGTCGATAGCCATTCCTCCGCTGCTTTCTGCGGGAGCCTCTGGCTCGTGCTGGGTGGCTCCCTCCATTTCGCGCGCTTCTTCAGCATGGGCCATGCCCACCTCCTCTCCCGCAGGAGCAGGAACACCGGTTGGGGCATGAGCGGGAGCGCAGGCGGCCAAAAGGAGGAGGGGGAAAGCCAGGAAAATCGATTTTTTCATGGAATAAAGATGAATGGAAAATTGCCATGATTCTAGCATGGGCCGGGAGGGAGGGCTATCCATTCAGGTAGGTCACGCTCAGCTGTAGCAGGGTGGCGAAGCTTACCCAGAGCAGATAGGGAATTTGGAGATACGCCACCCAGCGCTTGCGATTCCAGATGCTGGCCATGGCCCAAATCAGCGTCCCGAGGACCAGCAGGATATCTGCGCTGGCCAGCAGGTTGCTTTGCAGGCCAAATTGGATAGGGGTGAACAGGGCGTTGAACAGCAGATTCAGGAAAAAAGGAAAAGTCGCTTTCCATGGAATTTCCCTGCGGTAGGCCATCCAGAATACATACCCAAAGCTTATGGCGATCAGAAGGTACAGCACGGTCCACACCGGGCCGAAGAGCCAGGCCGGCGGGGAAAAGAACGGCTTGATCAGCTGATTGTAGTAGGCGTAGCTTTCCATGCTTAAGGGTTTTGGATGAGGTAATGGTTCAGGTTCGCTTCAGCCAAATAGTAATTCTCTCCTCTTTTGGCCAAGAAGGAGAAGATGCCTTTCTCGTCCAGAAGGATAGGGTAGGGGAAAACGGCGCAGCAGCCGTGGGTGCGGATCTGGTCGAAATCCGCGGAGGCTTTTTGGCCATTGAACATCAGGAATTTCTTCCCGTCCTTTTCCGCAACGAAGCCGATCTTTCCTTGGTATGCAAACAGGTGCGAGCTTCCTTCCAGACCATACGCTTCGTTCAAGGTTTTTCCTTCGTAGAATACGTCGGTAGTGGTGAACATGTTTTTTCCTTCCGCTTTTCCGCCTTTCAGGCGAACAAAAGTAAAGGAGGGCTTCTCCAAAACGACGGTCGCTTCTTGCAGGGGGTGTTCGGCTCCGTAGAACATGGGGCTGGAGAAAAGCTTCTCTTCGCCCCTGAAAATCGAGTACTCCCCCTCGTTGGGCCAATCGCTCTCTCCTCTGATGGTATAGACCTCTTTTCCATCGGTTCTGAATTCGCCCAAGTCCTTCATTTTCTTGATGAAATCCAGCGGGAGCGAGGGTTTGAGAAGGGCGCACCATCCATTCCCATCGCATTCTCCTATTTCCGCTCCAGCGGGCAGATTTTTTGAATAGATTTTGAGGCCTGTCGTGTGGCAATTGGCTTTGTCCGATTCCGGGCACTCAAAAGCTACTTTCAGGCGCTGCATGCTTTGCGTCGTGAGGAGCGGCTCGCCTGGGCTGCGCCAAAACTCCGTTCCAGCCTTTTCCAGCCTTTGCCTTTCCTCCTTGGCGGCTTTCGAGGGAGAATCCTCCACATCCTCTTCGTTGAGGCTTGTTTCCACCTCCTGATAGGCGGCCGGATCAAGGCTTCCCGAAACAGCCGGTTCCGGCATAGGTTCGGCTGCAGGGCTGCAGCTTGCCAAAAGCAACAGGCTGGCCAGTGAAAGAGGCGAAAAGAGCTTGGTTCCCATAGGAAGAGCAGCTAAGGAATAAGGAGCGGAGAGCTGCCTTCATTTTACATTCAATGCGGTTTGGAGCGAAGGGCTTTCTTCCCCGAAGCCTTGAGCTCGTTTTCTTCGCCCCCTTTCTTGCCTAGGCGCACCAGCAGGTAATTGAATATCTCCTTGGCCACGTTGATGCCTGTGGCCTCTTCGAAGCCTTCGAAATACGGCGAAGCATTCACTTCGCAGATGCGATAGCCCTCCTTGTCGAATAGGATGTCCACGCCGGCGATGTCCAGGCCGATGATCTTGGCCGATTCCACCGCCAGCCATTCGATCTCCGGATTGAGGGGGAAGGCTTCGACCGTTCCTCCGCCGGAGTAATTCGCCTTGAAATCCCCGGGCCTTCCGGTACGCAGCATGGCGCCGATCGCACGGCCTCCGATCACGAAGACCCGAATGTCTTTTCCTCGCTTGGCCCCGATGAATTCCTGAAGGATCAGATTGAGCTTCTTGGAATCGGTGGATTGCTCCAGCATCTCCATCACATCCTCCAGCTGGTTGCGGCTCTCGCAAAGGACGATTCCTTTGCCTTCGCTCCCCTCGGTCTTCTTCAGGACAATGGGGTAATCCAGCTGCTCCTCCACCAGGCCCAGGTTGAGAGGGAATTTGGCCAGGATGCTTTTGGGAACAGGAAGGTTGTTGTGGGCCAGCATGTGCAGGGTCAGCAGCTTGTCTTTGGCCACCTGGCGGGGGCCGGAATGGTTCAGCACCAGGCAGTTGCTCTGCTCAAAGTGCCGCGTGACCATGTGCGCGAAATAGTTGCTGGTGTAGCGGGGCATGAAGACATCCGGAAGAAGAAAGGGCTTGTCCTTGTAGAAGAGCTTTTGCCCCCCTTCGCAGCCCACCAGAAGCTCGAAATCCCCGGAGAGCACCACTTGCAGCCTGATCCCCATCTCCTTCGCTTCCGCTTTCATTCGTTGGTTTTCGTAGCACTTGAGCCTATTTTGGCTCGAAAGCAAAGTGATTCTCATGAGGCTTTGTTTAGGCAGCGCCGATCATACCTACCTAAAGCAGAATTGGCAAACCTCCAGGGCGCTTTTCGCATTATAAAGCAGAATGAAGCTTTCTATTATGCTGCTTATGCTATCATTTTTCGCCCCATCTCCATAAGCGCCTGCAGCCCAGCCAAAGACCTTTGAGCGCTCCGATTCCCAGCAGGAGGTAGATTGCCCCCTGCAAAACCCGCATGGCCAGGATGGCAAGGCCCACGGTTAGGCCCTGAAAGACGCTATTGGCGTTCGTTGCCAGCGACTTCATCTGAGCCTTCCAGCTTTGCTCGATCCGCTCCCAATCCAGAATTGTATTCTTATTCAGCGTCAGATTGAAAAAAACGTATTCCAGCCTATCCTCTTCCGAATCCTGCTGCCACTTCAGATGGTCGATCTCCTTCTCCAGGTCCAGTCGATTCTGGTTCAGCTTTTGCACCAGTTTCAGCTTTTCGGCCACCACGCGGGAGAGGGTCTGAAGATCTCCTTTTTTCGTCGCCAAATCGCCGAGCGCTTCGTATTGATCCATCGAAGACTTAAGTGTGATTTCTGCCTCATTCAGGCCTTTCCGCATGATCTCCAAATCCCTTTCGTAGTCCTGAATCGCCCCTTGGATGCTTTGGCTGCTGGCATTGAGGTGTTCCGGATCCATGGCTTCAATAAGAGCCACGATGGGTTCCGCTTTGTCCTTTTCCGCCTTGAAGCGGAAATAGCAGGATTCCTCGCTTTGGTCCGAGGCCTCAAAAATCACCTCTGGCTTCTCTTTGAGGGCGATGATCTGGGCGCAGTCCCTGGCCAAATGTCGGGTCCTAATCCGTCCTGTGTACTCCCTGATCTCAAATTTTTCGGCCTCTCTTCCTGATAGGACGCCTGGGAAAATTGGCTCCTCCATCGTTTCAAGCCCATCTGCGGCCGAACTCTCAGCATCGAAAAATCCGACGCTTGCGGCGGGGGCTGGCGCATAGCCGTATTCGCCCCCAGGGCTTATCCCCACCCCTTGCATCGCTCGGCTGGCGAAGCCGTCCAGCATCCCTCTATCCATTTTTTGGCCGAAGCTCAGGGTTAGGGCAAAGCCCACCAGGCTCAGCGCCAGGCTGATGCCTGCGGCTCCCAGCACAAAAAGCCCAAGGGCTTTCAGGATGGACCGGGCCGACCAGTCGAAACTTTTAATAAAATTCATGAGTTGATAGTTAGGAATTACGAGTCATTTCCAATGGTGGCTCGAGTTTGGTGCGAATTGTTGGGTGTATCGTTGTTTAATCCACAATGCGCCCCACCATCCGTACACTACGAAAACAGGTCGAAGAAAGTAACTTTATTTAAAGCTCACCAATGTCGCCACAATGGTGTAGGCGGCAATGATCACCAGGATGCCGATGACGGCGTTCTTCACGATGGTCTTGGCTTTGGTGACTTGGTCCTCGTCGCCGTAATTGGCGACCATCATCGCGCCTCCGTACACCAGCAGCCCCAGGGCGATCAGCCCCACGAAGCCCAGGATGAAAGTGAGGATGGTGCCCATCAGGCCCACCAGGTTGGCGATATTGCTGGAATAGATCTGGTCGTCTTGGCTCGCTGGCGCCACAAAAATGTTCTGGACCACCACCCGGTTCACGGCGATCAGGATCAGGCCGACTCCCACCCACAGGATGGACTTCTTCTGGGCCGTGATCTTGGTCTCGTCCCCCTGGGCCGTGATGGCCCGGACGCCGCTGAGCACCAGCATGAAGATGGCCGCCACGCCGATGATGGCCCGAATGAAGCCGACAATGCCGAAAATCTCCGCATCGAAGGCTGCGTTGGCCACCCCTCCTGTGTCCAGCCCGTCTCTCATGATTCCCGCCGGGCCGTAGAGCAGGCTGATCATCCTTTCGATGAGCAGGATCGACACCAGGCCAATGACGGCGTAGGTGATGCTTCGCTTCTGCTCGCTGACCACCCCTTCGTCTCCATTGGCGAAGACCATTCGGACCCCGCTGACCACGATCCATACCACGGCCAGGCCTCCAACCAGGTTCCGAATGGCGATCACAATGGATTGCATGATGCTCCGGAGCTGGCGTTCGCCTTCGAAGCGCGCAGCCAGGA